>Ga0268262_10001614_pt1 | contig 27547 bp, 24 predicted proteins | sample TergutNc150P3_FD_190354 | JGI IMG/M metagenome (GOLD analysis project Ga0268262, IMG submission 190354) | Nasutitermes corniger P3 segment gut microbial community from laboratory colony in Florida, USA - Nc150 P3 (SPAdes) (version 2) | ecosystem: Host-associated > Arthropoda: Insects >... | reverse complement strand
TATGTTTGCTATTTTTTTCGGCATATTACCCTTCATGTCATAATACTTGCTTATAATCAGTTGACTTATTGGTTGTTATCCCATAATATGGTATGTGGTATCATATTCTTGTGGGATTATGCTATTTTTAAGCCGTAATTCAGAGAATTATGCCTAAATCTTGAAACTATGCGGTTATAGCCGTAAAAAGGAGTATTCTATGAAAAACGTATTCAAACTTTTTGCAATCGCCATTGTTGCATTAATCGGGTTTTCTTTTGTTACTTGCGATTTAGACAAAAAGGAAGCAGACAACCGCCCAACCCCAACCGCCGAAGATTTTACCATCAGCGGAACAGGAACATTTGAGTATGACGCTTCTTATAAAGCGGTAAGCGTTATCGCCAAATGGGATAAAAGCACAGGAGCGATAAAAGTAAAATACAACGGAGTCGCAGCCGCACCTTCCGCAGTAGATACATATACCGTAACATTTGACGTAGCGGAAACATCAACATGGAAAGCGGCAAAAGATTTATCAGCAGGGGAACTCATTATCGGAACTCCCGCCCCAAAACTCGCACACTTTGACATCAAAGGAATTGGAACGGCTTATTATGACGGTAATTATAAACCGGCAACAGTTACAGCGCAAACAGGCAAAACCACCGGAGCAATAACCGTTTACTATGAAGGAACAGACTACCCAAAAGTAGATGTAGCGCCGGCGGATATAGGAACATATAAAGTAACATTTGACGTGGAAGTAGCGGAAGGCTGGAAAGAAGCAGTAGGGATGGACGCAGGAACGCTCACTATAGCGGACGGAACGCCTTCTACACCGAAAGGCGTCAGTATTGCAATACAATCATTAACATCATTAAAAGTAAGCTGGACTTCCGTTGACCGTGCGACAAGCTACAAAGTTTTTTACATAACCACAGACATGGACGAATTGGAACTTGCAGGAACAGCTACCGTAAATTCGTTTACCCACAGCGGATTAACATTAAATATTGATGATATATATTATTACTACATCATCGCCGTTAGTGATAAATATGGGGAAAGCAACTATTCAGATTTCAAGTCCATTGTAATTGACAAGCCTGTCGCTCCGAACAGCGTAAGAGCAACAGCGTCATCTGCCAAAAAAATAGATTTACAATGGAGTGCTGTATCAGGCGCGACAAGTTATAAAGTCTTTTACAATACAACAGGTTATGTAGACGGTACAATGGGTGAAGTGAACGACACTTATACATCAGCGTCAGCGTCTTTGACAGGAGCAACGGCAAATACAACCTATTATTTCTGGATTAAAGCGATAAATCCGTTTGGAACGAGTGATTATTCAACGAGAGGATCAGCGAAAACGCCTATGGAATCCAATTACAATTTAGGTTTATATGTTTCTAGTTATTATGATCCTACATCCGCTGGTGGTAAGGGTACTTTGATAACACGCTGGAACAGAGTTTCTGCTTCAAATGGTAGTATCAATTATTATATTTATCGTTCAGATGGTACTCCAGATAACTTTCGAAACATAGGGTCAAGTATGATACCAGACTATTGGGATTATAATGTGTATCCAAATACAAGATATTATTACTATGTTATTATTAGGTATTCACCTTACAGTAGTTATGGTAGTGATCAGGAATATATGTCAGAAATAATATCATATACAACTGGAACTTATACACCACCAGCAATACCGCCTACACCGCCGGCAACGACTCCGCCTGCGGCATCAACACCGCCCACTGGCGGAGGCACAGGAGACAGAAAATGTCCCAGTAAATTATGCCTTAACGGAACTTGTATTTCTGATGGGTATGTCGGAACATTCTATTATTTCTGTAGAAACGGACTTAAAGATTGCGCTGTATGCAAAGGTCAAGGCACTATCAGCGGATCAGGAATTAATTCTACTACCAAACTTTGTACAACTTGTAATGCCACTGGCAAAGTAAAATGTTATACCTGTAATGGGACAGGTAAATGCACCGTTTGTAAAGGAACAGGAAAGGTTTAGATAAAACTTAATTGGTGTAACGGTTGTTAAAACTGTTACACCTTTTTTATATAAATAGTTTGTCCGTATAGGACGGTAGCGCAAGGTGTCGGATACAAGTTTTTATAAATGCGATTAAGATGTATGCCGAATAAAATACTCAATACCTAGACACATATAAATATCTTTTCTTAAATTAAGCTAAAGCAGTGTCTAGCTCTTTTTCAACCGGTTTACAATAAGGAAGTTTGTCTGCCTCACGGTAATAGCAATTATCAAACCAGTTTTTGCAGTTGTATAAGCCGCCGACATAAATGTACATTTTGCCGAACCAGCAGTCTTTTTTTAGCGGAGTTTCACGGACAAATTGGTCATCGGTAAGAATTATCGAATATGGCTGCGGTTTGTTTTCATCTATGAACATTAATTCAAAACAATCTTTTTTGCCATTGTGACTGCCTTTGGTAATTACAACTGTTTCCGCTTCGACTATTTCCCCTAACTAATCAAAATCATTTTCCGGTAAAAACATGGTGTATGTTGCCGTGTGAAAGACGAGATAATAAGAGGTTTTGATATTGGCTTCATCTTCATAATATGTGGTATCTGTTATATAACCTTCATAGTCAAATTGATGCATTAAGGGCAATAAACTTAATTAATTTTCCATTTCTTACTCCATTAAAAACCCGTATTCATATACTTTAGGCTGTATTTTTTCTGCCAATACTAATTTTTTCTGACGTAATATTTTTATAAGATTGTTATATGTATCATCATTGGATTTCGTGTTCATTGAGCCGCTGGTTTTTGAACGCCCTTGAAAGAACTCACGAATGTCATAAAAAGAAGCGTTTAATAATATTTTATCATTACCTTTTATTTTTGAATGGTAGTATGTCCATAATTCCTTGCCTGCTTTTATTACGGCGTTGGCTTCTTTGCTGAATTTTCTTTCTTTTAGATAATTACTCATAAAGTCAGATTTGAAATTATCTTTAGCGCCTACTTCCTGTGCCGTAAAAGGTATCCAATGGTTTGTGCCGTCGCGTTGTGATAGAATATTGTTATTAAACAAAGTAAAAACAAGGCAATCATTTTGAAATATTTTGTCTTTTTTCCACCCGTCATTTGGATATAAAAATTGGTCCCGGTCATTTAACCAATCGGCCGGTATAACATGACGAATTGTATAATAAATGCAGGAAGCAATTAAATTATTTTGCGTTATACGCATTTGAGTTAAAGCGGCCGAGCCAGAATTTGATATATAAACAATTCGTTGCTGTTGAAAATCATTACCTTTATAATTTAATATACCTAAAATTATTATTTTTTCATTTTTATTCACATCGGGCAGATAAAATCCTTTTATCCATTCATTTATAAACGAATCTCCATCATAGGAAAAAAAAGTTTTTTTTCTAACCACATTACCGTTATTATCTAAAACATCACATTTTGTTTTTTTTATTCCTTTTTTAATATTTGTATCCCAGATTTGAAAACCAATAGGAAATTTACCTTTAACATTGTCAAATGTATTTGCCTGAACAACAAAGCAAGCATTAAGTTTTGCTTTAAAAAATTGTCGAAAAGCGTTAAAATTAGGCGCATTAAATGTTTTCAATTTGGAAAAAATACCTATTTTACAGGAAGACAATTCAAAATATATGCGGGCGATAAATTGAGCAAATAATTCATGGTTTGCTTTACCTAAATAACCGGCATATTTATCATGTACAAGATTTAATGCAACCCCAACTTTATTTGCAACTGCTCCCGTACTTGCGTCTTCCGCATAAGGTGGATTTATATATATAATAAGTTTTTTTCTTTTTTCAGGGTCATCAATTATTTGTTTTAATCCTTCCGGCAGTTTAGTAAATTCATCATTTAAAAAATCAAATTGGAATACATGATTTTCTAATAAGTTCGCCCCGTTTTTTATGCGGTCTCTCATTACGCCTACATCTTGATTATCAAGCGTGGAAGCCCAAATATTATATTTATTGGTTAAGCCGACAAGCAAATTTCCGGTTCCGGCGGCGCAGTCCCATATATAATATTCATCTTGCCAATTTACTCCAAATACTTTTGTAAGATATTCCTGTGATTTTTGCACCCATATTTGAGGGGTAAAAAAACTCCCTTTTCGTTCTCTTATATCCTGTGGAACTAATAAATCGCGGCGTTCAATAATATAGTCCCAATAGGTTTCCAAATGGTTTTCCGCATTGTCGGTAATAACAAAATCTATGCGATCAACTTCCTGCATATATTTGAATTTTTTATTTCCAAAATATTCCTGAAATACGGCAGTTTTGAAGCTGGCCTCACCTATTTTTTGGCTGTTTTTAGGCATTTTCCTTCCCTAATGAATAATATCATAGTTGAGGATAATTCGCTATTTGCAGTACATATCGAAATAAAGGATTTTTAGTGGATTAAAAACGGCGCGCTCCTCCAGCTCTTCTGCAAAGAGAAATTTAAATCTTCACTACCTTAATCTTCCCCTGTATGCCAATCTCAAAAAATTTAACATTTAACGGCTTATTATCCGGACATTCAATAACGACAAATGAAGCGCCAATCTTCCCCCGCGGCCGTCCAACGCTACCGGGATTGATAAACGTAACGCCATTTACTATTTTATAATGGGGAATATGAGTGTGGCCGTATAATACGACATCCGCTCCCGCGTTTTTTGCGGCATTTATGAGAAAATTAAAACCGCTGTATAAATTGTACCGGTGTCCGTGGCACATAAAAAAATGATGTTCCGCAAAGTCAAAGGCTAAAGTTTCAGGCATTACAATTCCAAAATCGTTATTTCCCATAACAAGTTTCCAATCGGTATAAAAACCTGTTTCGTCAGACGCAAACTCCAGGTCCGAAATACCGTCGCCAAGAAACGCCGCCGCAATGATAGTGTCATTTGGCGGAATGTGATCATTTGCCCAGTTAAAGACAGCTTTAAGATTCCTGACATTACCATGTGAATCCGAAAACACAAGGAGTTTTTTACTGTCCATATTTAAAGGATTAGGCGCCGCGTGAGTTGCGTCTGGAACTGACAAAGCGGGAAAAGTCGTTGATGTTTTTAACTGTTATTCGATCCGGGAAAATTTCTACGCGTCGCTGGTTCACAAAATGACCGAGAATATCTCGCGCTTCGTTGACGCTCATTCCCGCCCAGTGGGCTACTCCTTCAACTGTGGTTTTAAATTCACGACGTTCGCTGGTTTTATCAATATCGGGCTGGGTTTCGTCAAGCATTAAAAATACGTCCGCTATTTTTACCTGCGGCTCGGGCAGAGTAAGGATCATAAAGCGCCGTTTGGAATCGTATATGCGTTTACAGAACATTTTTAAAAGTTTCAGGGCAATCTGCGGGTTTCCAAGGAGCAGAATTTCAAAATTTTGCGAATTAAATTCCAGAACTTTTACTTCATCAATCGCGATGGCCGTCGCTGAACGGGGGGAGTTTTCTAAAATTGCCATTTCACCAAACATTTCTGAAGGTTGTAAAATATCCAATGTCCGCTCAATATCCCCGACAAGTTTTACAAGCTGTACTCTGCCCGATTGAATCAAATAAAAAGTATCTCCTATTTCAAACTCGGAAAATATTATTTCTCCCTGATGAAAAGTGCGTGAAAAACGGCCAAACGCGGCCAAATCCATAGCCATTTTACGCTCCCAAGGCGCTTAGCGCCTTCCTTGTTTTTTCGATGGTGGATTCGTCTCCGCCCATTGAAACAATCTTTTTATAGAATGCTATCGCCTGATCTTTTCTGCCGGATTTTTCGTTACATTGACCCATAATAAACATGGTTTCCAATAATTCCGGATGCTTTGGAAATCTGGTCAGCATACCGGTATAATACTTCAAACTTTCGTCAAACTTATTCATAAGGAACATACAATGACCAATTTCGAAGGCTGCTTTTGCCGCCAATTCCGGATTGGCATTACTGTCCACTATTAATTTAAATGACATGAAAGCTTCCTGATACTTCCCCTGCGAAACAAGACCCATGGCGTCATAAAACGCTTTGGTCTCTTTCTCCGTATTTTTCTGTGATACCGGCGCAGACGGCGCTTCAGAAGCGGAATTGCTGACGGAAACGCCCGGTCCCTTGCCGTCACCGTAACGCGACAGGGCATTTTCGGCTATTTCCATGTTTTTAGCCGCCTGAATCGCATTTTTCCCCGAAGGATAAAATGTCAAATAACGGCTGAATACGTGTTTTGCGTGGGTAAAGCGTTTGTTTTTTAAATAAAATTCTCCGACATTATAAAGACCGTCAGCCGGCGGATGTTCTTCTTTTGCCATAACTTTGGAAACCTGTTTATGAACGCGCCTCATCTGGTTTGAAAAAACTTTTAACATTTTCATTATTATTCTGGAATTAGCCATTGCGACTGCTTCAAATTCGGGAACTGTAAATATCATTACGTTGGTATCTGACAGAGCGACGGCATTTTCTTCTCGCGCATAGCGTCCTAATGCTGATTTTACACCGAAGAATTCTCCGGGCTGCACAGGATCTCTTACGTCGGCTCCGGTTTCAATGTCCTGATAGACAAGGCTTACTTTTCCGGACTGCAGGATGTATATTTTTTCAGCAGGGTCGCCTTTAAAGTAAATAAGAGAGCCTGAACGATATTGCGCTGGTTTTGGCATTATGCTCCTTCCTGTGCCGGCTCAAACGGCAGATAATCCAAAATCTTTTTAAAGCCGATTTTCTTTCTTACTTCGTTGTAAAGTCCCGCCGGGTCGCCCTTTACAAACATCTCTCTGTTTCCTACTTTTATTTGCGTATAACCTGAAGGCAGCTTTCCGTTAAAAATATCCATAAAACGCATCTCGCCGTATATCGGCTTTCCGGCCAGTGTAAGCAATTCTATGTCTTTCATGCCGGCATTGACGAAGTTTTCATATGGATCGCTGTTTTTCGCTTTCATGACAATAATGTCACCTAACAAACCTTCTTCTAGAGCGCCAACCCTGTCCTGCATTCTAAAAGCTTTTGCCGCGTTAATTGTGACCATCTCGAAGAGTTTTTTTGCCGGGAGATCTTCGCCGTAAAGCTTTTGATACAATTCCCTGTCGTATTTCATTTCCTCAAGAATATTTGCGGAGCCTGAAGCCGATGAATCTGTTCCGATTGTAATATTAACTCCAGCTTTGATCATTTTTCGTATTTTTGCAGTCACATTAAACATGAACATATTGGAAAACCCGCACCAGGAAACGCTTGCCCCGGCTTTTGCGGTCTTTTTTATGTCTTCATCGCTAAAAGCAATACAGTGAACAAACAGACAGTGGTCGTCCAGCACATTTAGTTTTTCCAGTTTTTCAATGCTGTGCATGGCTTCGTCGTCAAAACCTTCGCTAAGGTGGGTAATAAAAGGCCAGTTTTTTTGTTTTGCCCTTTTATGCTCAATTTCTATACCATCCCCCCATTTAAGATCATAAGAAGAACATTCGTGCGCAATACAATATTCCTGAATTGCCCTGATTGGCAGAGTGGGTAATATTTGACTGTTTATACTATGCAGAAAATGATCATTCACCGTCGTTACGCCGGAAAACAGGCATTTATATCCTGAAAGAGCGTATAGATCTTCCCTGCTCAGTTTAGAGCGTTCCCGAAATGTTTCCGACGCTTTTAAGTCATTATCCCAGGGCAACCATGTAAGGTAGAAACTGCCTTTTTTTGGACCTACAGGCGGACGGTAATTCCCCTGCAAATGGTCATGGGTATTTATTAATGAAGGGTACACAAATGATTTTCCCTTCAAATTGATTTTTACAATACCGCCCGGAGAAACGATTTTTTCCCCTTTTACTCCCAAATCACCGGTATGTACTTTTTTACCCGGGGAGACAATTACCCCGTTTTCCAAGACATACTCAAACACTTTAAAGACCGTCCTTATCAGAAAAAACTCTCTATACTACAATTCTATTGACAAATGCCCAAAAAATCAATGTTTTGGGCTTTACTATTGATACTGCGTATTAAAATCGAACAAAAAAATATGCTCCGCAGATCTTCTTATTATTATCGGTAATTTATGCATAAATAGACAAAAATTTGATACAATATTTTTTGATGGTTGATTTTCACACACATTCAAATATTTCAGACGGGGATTTACCTCCTGCCATACTTATTAAAGAGGCGGTTAAACAAGGTCTTTCCGCTCTTGCCTTGACTGATCATGATACTATCAACGGACTGGAAAGCGCAAAAATTGCCGCTAAACAGGAAAATATTCATTTTATCCCCGGAATTGAGGTAAATATTAATTGGACAAGGGGAAAATCCACGCATGATGTTCCGCATAACATCCCCGGACTTGGTCCCGGCGGTGAGTTTCACTTGTTAGGTTTAGGGATAAATTCGCCAACTGCGGCCTTTGTTTCCGCCATTAATAGCTTGGCGCAGCGCAGAGAAGTCAGAAACCGGGAAATTATTGATAGGATGGTTGAATTGAGCATGATTTCTCCCAATGGGCAAGAAGCGGCTTGGGATGAGCTTTTGACTATTGCCGGAAAGGCGTCAATTTCCAAAGGAGCAGGTAATTCTCTTGGACGGCCTCATTTTGCGGCATTGCTTATAAAGCATAGAATTGTTAGAAACGTGAATCAGGCGTTTGCCCGCTATCTTGGAGTGGGAAAACCTCTGTATGTGCCAAAAGAGGGGTTAATTTTTGAAGAAGCCGCTTCCCTGATACGCGAATCCGGCGGCATTCCCGTCCTTGCGCATCCAATCTCGCTTTTTGTAGCGTGGGGACGCCTTCCTGACCTAATAAAAACATTAAAAGGCATGGGACTTATGGGACTTGAAGCATGGCATCCCACAGCCAAACAAGGCTCCTGCCGCCGGCTTGAATCCCTTGCCAAGTCTTTAGGGCTCTACGTTACCGAAGGCAGCGACTTTCACGGCTCCATTCGCCCCGACAGAAAACTGGGCTATTCCTCAAGAGGCAGAAAAATTGACGATTCTCTCTTAGACGCTATTCCTGAACTGCGGCAATTCAAGTAGTACTATCGATACATTCCTTGACCCATTCAGGGTGTTTTTTTGCGTAATCTAAAAACTTTGCCATAATGCCTGTATACCCTTTCCCTAATGACTGCCACCATTTAACAGTTCCTGCTTCCAGCCGTAAAGAATACATCTTTCGTACCTTTTTTTTGCGTCTTTCCTCCGCATAACGTATCATTTCATCCAATTCTTCACTGCTATAATTAGGAATATCGCTGTAATCTATAGGGCTGTTTTCCATTTCTTCTTCCAGAGCTAAATCTTCTTCTGATAATGGCTCGGTTCCATTTGAAATATGTCTAACTATACCCATAAAAATATTTCTCCTCTTCTCTTTTGTTTGCTTTTCGGGCTGAAATAATTCTGATAACACTATCTCTTTCCGTAAAAACAACTGTTAGTAATTTCAAACCTGAAAAACCAACAGTTATCAATCGCTCTTCAAAAAAACTGTGTTTTTTGTCAAATGTTTCAAATCGTCTTGGATCAAAGAAAATTTTTTTTGCCCTTTCAAAAGAAACTTTATGTTTTCTTTTGTTTATGGCATTTTTTTCTTCATCCCACTCAAATACTATATCCATTATAATCCTCCTAAAAATTTTTGTCAAGACATTTTGTCAAGACAAATGTCTTGACGTTGAAAGTGTGTCAAACTGACAGGATGTCCCAAGGGTCTTCTCCCAAGCGGCGGTGGTGAACCGCCTCCAGTATGTGTTCAGTCTCAAGAACATCTTTTCCCTCAAGGTCAGCGATTGTTCGGGCTACCCGTAAAATCCCGTGATAAGCCCTGCCTGAAAGCCCTAATTTTGAGACGGCGGCATGAAACGCGCTTTCAGCTTTTTCTCTCATCGGGCAAAGGGCAGCGGTTTTTGCCGCAGGAAGCATGGCATTGCGGCGGATACTTGTCCCCTTAAATCGTTCCCGCTGTATTTCAACTGCCGCCCTGACCCTTTTTGAAATAGTGGCGCTATTTTCCCCGCCGTTTGAATTATTGTGTACGCCCATCTCTTCAATTTTGGGTGGCAGTACGGCGGCTCTTATTTCCACACGGTCAAGGAGTGCGCCGCCAAACTTGCGCCAGTAACGGTTAATTTCTTCCGGGGAGCAAAGGCACGCGTTTTCTGTGCCGCGTAAACCCAGGCGTCCGCAGCGGCAGGAGTTTGCGGTAAGCAGTAATTGAAATTCCGAGGGAAGGCGCACCGGCCCTTCCGCCCTGACAATGCTTATTACCCTGTCTTCCAGCGGTTCGCGAAGGGCTTGCAAAACATTGATTCTGAACTCAGGCGCTTCATCAAGGAACAGCACGCCAAAGTGGGCAAGACTGATTTCTCCGGGGCGCGGAATTCTGCCGCCGCCGAGGATGCCCTCCGCGCTTGCGGTGTGATGCGGCGCGCGAAAAGGAGGGCTTGTAATTAACCGGTCGATAAAACCATTGCGCGGCCCCGCAAGACTGTGAAGACGCGTAACTTCCACAGCCTCATCTGGAGTGAGCGGCGCCATGATTGACGGCAACCTCCGCGCAAGCATTGTCTTTCCCGCGCCGGGCGGTCCAAAAACAAGAGTGTTATGTCCGCCCGCGGCGGCAATTTCCAAAGCGCGTTTATAAATTGCCTGCCCTCGAACATCCGCAAAATCGCCGCACTCTTCCCTAACTGCCGCCTTGTTAGCTGACAAATTTGCCACGCCCTCCGCTATCGGCGCGGCTAAGGAAAAAACCTCGTCAAGCGATTTGGGAAGAACGCCGTTTTTTTCTCTCATAACCAGCGCATGTACCGCGCCTTGTAAATTTTCCGCGGCGGTAAAACGCATACCCTTATCCGTCAGAATCGCCGCTTCCGCCGCATTTTGCGCGGGAACGATAAATTCGTGTATACCTTCGGCAAGTCCCGCCGCAACCGCCGCAAGAACGCCGCGCACAGGGCGTATTCTGCCTGACAGTTCCAACTCTCCCATAACTAGCAAGTTTCCCGAAATAGTGATTATTCCCGCCGCCGCCATTACCGAGAGCGCGATTGGCAGATCAAGCGCGGCTCCGTCTTTTTTTAGTCCTGCGGGAGCAAGGTTAATTAAAATCCTGTCCAGCGGGAAACTGAATCCCGAATTTCTAAAAGCCGCCCGCACTCTGTCCCGCGCTTCCCTGACCGCCCCCTCCGCAAGCCCTGAAATATCAACGCCGGGAATTCCCCTGCGTATATCCGTCTCAACCCGGACAATGATTCCGCCGGCCCCAGAGGGCATAAATGTAAACACACCCATAAAATCTCCTGACTATATATGGCGTACAGATGCGTGGCGCTTGACTGAAAATGAGAATTTTTTAATTTTTATTTAATCAAATAAAACAGTACTTTTAAAGAACTTTTACTATTTATTAAATTTATTCCGTGAGCGTGGGCGCAAATCCGCAACACGCTCAAGTCTGCATCGCGTGAAGCGGTGTGGATGAATAAATTAACACAGCGTGGCGCACAATAAAAGGATTCAGATGAATAATGCGCGAGGGCTTTAGCCCGAGTAGCGCGCCCGACGGGTTGGCTGGCCTTTATTGACGCACGCTTTGGCGTGGCATCCTTGCGATCCACGCCGTGTGTCGCCGTTGCGGATTTGCGCCTACGCTCATGTAATTTATTCATTCATTAGGAAATGTTGTGTTTGTGAGGCAGAGGGTATTATTAGATTTATAACTTATGGTTTTTTCTACAGCTTCATTTGCAATCTGTTTTATGTCTGTAATAATCATCTGAACAGTTATTTTATATTTTTTTGGGAATATTAAAAATGGGTAACAGTTTTTCTAAAACGCATTTCACCCTGCCTATGTAACTTTAATTGGGCATACATTTAATTACTTATTAAATTACATTATTATCAATGAGTGGTATTTCATATATAACATATATTTGAATTGTATACATAACGTTATGTGCAATGCCTGAATATATTGAAAAAATATTAATTGTATGATATATTAGTTTTGAAGGAATAAATAATATGATATATGAAAGTTATTATTGGAAAAATGAATTATATAGAAATTATAGAATTATTGTAAAATTTATTTCTTCTAAAAATAGAAAAGAAAAGAATTTTGTTAATATTGAAAAAGCAATTATGATAAGCGCTTATATTATCAGAAAGTTGGATGAAGCGGCAAAAATTCCTCCTTATATTTTAAATAAAGAAATAAATATAAAAAAATATACAGCAAATAAAAAAATAATTGATCTTATGAATTGGCATCGCATTGAGGAAAATTATAAACTAGAAGATGAATTTGAATATAAAGATAAATGGAGATTTTTCATTAATCAAATAATTCATAGTTTTACATTTATACTAATATTTGATGATAATAATAGATTTTCCGGGATAATGATTAATTCAGATAAAACTAAAAATGAAAATTTATTTTATATATGTATAAGTGAAATAATTAAATTAATTCTTGAAATATCAGAAGGCGACCTTACTAGCGCAAAATATTGTAGAAAATATATACCTGAAAATTGGAGAAACATATATAATGATATGAAATTAATTGATGGTAAATATGATTATGAACCGGATTTTAATCTAGATGAAATTATGAAAAATATAAAAAAAGGAAAATTTTATAAAAGAAATATCTTTAAATGAATATTTAAAAATAATTATAATACAGGCACTGCACATAGCGTTCCGGCGGTAAACGACGTTTTTTTGCGCCCGAAAAAACGCTTCGCGTTTTTCTTTATCGGGGCAAAAAAACATCGCATATAGCCGGAACGTCATGTGACAGTTGCCAATGTGTGAAAAAATATATATTTTAATCATCGAAAAACTTAATTAACTCTACATTTAGTGCTTGGGCAATTTTTACAAAAATGTCAATTGAAGGTATAACACGTTTGGTCTCAATATAATATAAATGGCTATGAGAAATTTCAGCCATATTTGCAAGGTTTAATAAAGACATCTCCTTTTCAAGGCGTATTTTTCGGATATTTTCTAAAATTTTCTCTGTTTTTTTCTCCATAAAAGACTTGACTCTAAAATTAGAGTAGGTATATAATGTCCACAACTCTATATATAGAGTAATATTTTTAGGAGGATTTTATGGGAATTGCAGGTTTAATCTTGGGAATTTTGGGAGCAGTTGGTAGCTTCCTTCCGGTCGTTGTTTATGGAGCATGGCTATTTGCATTAGTTGGCATTATTATAAGTGCTATAGCGATGAAGAAAAAACAAGGCGGAATCGCTATCGCAGGATTGGTATTAAGTATAGTAGGTTTTGTAATTGCATTACCAAACTTGATTTGCGCTGTCGCCTGTGCTAGTGCTGCTAACAGTTTTGGTAAAGGTATTGGTGCTTGGTAGATTAGGCATCAAAGTTAAAATTTAACCAACAGTAGTAATAGAATATTATTACTGTTGTAAATAAAGATTTTTTTATGTTTCCTCATATTGAACTTTTTGGTCGTGAATTAGGGCTTTATTCGCTCATGCTATTATGTGGCATATTTACCGCAAGTATTTATGCATGTAGGATGGCTATAAGGCAAAAATATGACTATAACGAAATAGTGATATTTTTACTTCTTCTATCCACCGGTGCAATAATCGCAAGTTATTTGTTTTATGTTTTAGTTAATTATAAAAATATAGCTTATTTGGTTAAAAATATAAATCAAATAGATTCATTTAATAAAATGCTTAGTGCTTTGAGATATATATTTGGTGGAAGTATATTTTATGGCGGTCTTCTTGGAGGATTATTAACAGGGTATATTCTGATAAAAAAAAATAGTAATAATAAGAAATTTGTGGATATAGTTGCAGTTAATATACCACTGTTTCACTTTTTTGGAAGAATAGGATGTTTCTTGGGAGGATGTTGTTTTGGTATTCCCAGTAAAATAGGCTTTATTTATACAAATAATCCTATAGCGGAAGCTAATGGAATAACCCGTTTTCCTGTTCAATTACTTGAGGCAGTTTTCAATTTTCTTTTGTTTTTGCTACTTAATCATTTTTTTAAAATTGTAAAATTTAGAAATAAATTAATATATGTATATTTATTAGTATATGCAACCGGTAGATTTTTTATTGAATTTATTCGTGGAGATGCATATAGGGGAATATGGTTATTTTTATCAACTTCTCAAATAATTAGCGTTTTAATTATAATGGTTATTATATTTAAATATTATTTATATAAAAAGGAAAAAGAAATAAATAAAAAGTATGTGTCTGCTGTACAGTAAGAAAATCGGATACAAGACTGAAATATGTCTTAGTATACACATTCGTTGAATGTGATCTATTAATCAGTTACCTAATAAAGAAAGGTAACAAAAAAAGGAGAGTGTTATGAAAAACACAATCAAGTTGTTTGGGATTATTGCTCTGGTTGCAGTAATCGTGTTCTTAATGGTATCATGTTTCAAAAAATCCGGTGGCGGCGATAGTGGTAAAACACGGGAATTGTCAGGTATTGAATACACTATTATTACTCCCCAAGATTATGCCAAAAAAATAAAATCTGGTGAAATTGGTGTTAATGAAATGTATGTAATTGACGGTTTGGTTATGGGGACTAACGATAATAACTTAATGATTCAGAAGGCTGGTTTAACAAATCTATTTACTTCTGACGAATCTATAGATTTAAGTATTGGAACAAAAATCAGGGTTTATATTAAAACCACAATGATAAACACTGTTTTATTATCTGCATCGCAGGCAACAATAATAAAATGGGAGAAATTGTAGGAATAAAATCAATAGTAATCTGCCTGTTAGGATTGAAGACGTATTAAAGCTGTCTTTTCCTCTTTTTTAGTATTTTTTATTTGGTCAAGATCATTTATTGAGATGCCAATATTTTTTTGTTAAAAATTTTGTAATAGTGCAACCGTCACCTAACGGGCCGATAAACGCTTCGCCGCCTTAGGCTGTCAATCTGTTGGGTTGGAAAAATACGAAAAACCGTTAAAACTTTATTTCCTAATTATTGTAACATTCCCAAATACCGATTCTCCCGTAATATTCAAAACAGATTTGCAGTCTGCTTCATCATACTCATCAATGTCAGGCGCATATATGCCGGAAAAAGCGGATTTTATGTTATTTTCTATTTTTACATTTTTAGGAACATATATTTCGATAAGTCCAAAAACAGATTTTATTTTCAATGTCGTTTTTCCGGCGGGTAAATCATTAATCCTTATTTGCGTTGTGCCAAATATGCTGATAAAATTTCCGGCGCTGCCATTGACTGATTTGGCGGTAACATTCCGCCACGAGAAAACAGTCTTCTGTTCATGAGCATTATCATTATCGTCATAAGGCGTTAATTCGCAATTCTCGCCCAACTGCTTTTGAATAATCCGCAATTCCTGAATCGAGTCCGCTTTTGTCACTCTTTCAATCATTGATTCGTAATCGTCTAAATTGATAACGCTCTTTGAATATTGCTCCGTAAGCGCCTGTGTCAGTTTTTCTTTCTCTTCAGTTACATTAATCATTATTTTTTCACTTAGTTAGCCGCCCGACTGCGGGCAGTTTTCCAAATCTCTTTTGCTTCACACGCTCTTTCGGTAATTTCATCCCAATCCTGCGCTTTTATCAATTCTTTGTTCGCTATCCAACTGCCGCCGATTGCAAGTACGGGGTTGAATTTCGCGTAACTGGCGAGGTTTTCAGGCGTGACGCCTCCAAGCGGAATATACTTAATGCCCAAATGGTTGTAGGGCGCGTTAATGCTTTTTAAATAACTCAAGCCGCCCAAACCCTCCGCCGGAAAAAGTTTGACAACGCGGCAGCCGAGGGAAATTGCCTGCTCCAATTCGCTTGGAGTGGCAATTCCGGGCGCAAAGGGAAGATCCGCCGCCTGCGCTTCCTTGACAATTTCAGGATTAATTCCCGGAGAGACGCCGAAACGTACGCCCGGCTCTTTTTTCACCGCCGTCGCCTGTCCCGCCTCAATAATAGTGCCAATCCCTATTAACATTTGCGGAACTTCTTTGGCAATCAGTGAAATTGAGGGAATAGCCGCGGGCGTGCGCAGGGCAAGCTCAATTACAGTAATCCCGCCTTTAAGAAGAGCCTTTGCAATCGGCACGGCGTTTTTTTCGGACTCTATTTCCAGAACCGCGATAATTCCTTCTTCCGCGATTTTGTTTTGTATTTCATCAGTCATAGCAAATTTCATATTATCTCCTTGTATTAGCCGAACCTTCCAAAAAATTCAATTTTTAGAAGCAACTTTAGTTGTAGCAACTTTAATTGTAGCAACTTTAGTTGCAGCAACTTTAGTTGCAGTTCCCCTTAACATTCATTATTATATATGATATTTTTAAAAAATACATGTGGCGCGTACAACTTCATAAAATAAATTACGATGAAAGAGAGTACCAGGCTGTTAAAGAGGTACTTGATTCCGGCTGGCTGAGTATCAGCGAAAAAACTCTTGCCTTCGAAGCCGCTTTTTCCGGTTTTCTTGGAAACGGGACAAAATGCCTTGCGCTTTCAAACTGTACCGCCGCTTTGCACATGGCGCTTCTTGCCCTTGATATAAAAGAAGGCGATGAAATAATTACCCCTTCTTTAACCTTTATTGCCGATCAAAATGTTTCTTTGATGAACGGCGTAAAAACCATTCTTGCGGATATTTCTTCAATGGAAGACTGGTCGGTCGATCCTGACGATATTGAGGCGCGTATTACTCCTGCGGCAAAAGCCGTGATGATAGTTCACTACGCGGGTTTTGCCTGTGATATGGAGCGTATAACCGCCCTGTGCAAAAAACACGGACTGCTCCTTATCGAAGACTGCGCTCATTCGCCGGGAGCCGATTACAAGGGACAGCCTCTCGGGACTTTCGGAGACATATCGGCTTTCAGTTTTTTTGCCAATAAAAACATCGCCGTTGGCGAGGGCGGCATGGTTGTTACGCGCAATGCTGACTTGCATGAAAAACTGCGTCTTTTGCGCTCTCACGGAATGTCCGTCCCCTCTTTTGACCGCTACAAGGGCAGGGCAGTCTCCTACGATGTACAGTCTCCTGGATTGAATTACCGTATTCACGAAATAAGTTCCGCCCTTGGGCTTGTCCAGTTAAAAAAACTTGAAGACGCGAATGAAAAAAGAAAAAAACTCACAGAACACTACTATAGCCGCCTTGATAAAGTTCCGTCTGTCTCAATCCCTTTCAGGTGTTTTTCGCGCGGAAAGCCGAATTACCACATAATGCCGATTTTGCTCTCGGAGAAAACAGACAGGGCGGCGGTCATAGAATCAATGAAACAGGACGGAATTCAAACCAGTATACATTACCCGGCAATTCAAAATTTCAGCGCGTACAAGGACAAAGTAAACTCCACGCCGAAAGCCGAATATGTCTGCGCCCACGAATTGACTTTGCCCTTGTACCCGACTATGACAACGGAAGAAGTTGATATTGTGTGTAATGCATTGGTTAGCGGAATTGATAAAAATATAAAATAAAATTAAGAAGACCTTCACTCACTATAGCGCAACCCCAATATGCTCTCTTTAATACCGCCGAAAGACTGCTGTCTTTCCCCAAATCCTCTTATTTTTTACTTGCAATTTTCAGCATAAAATGATAATATAACCCATATGAACGTAATTTTCACCAAAATGGTGTCAAATAGTTATGTTTTAAGTCGTAGGAATTATGGAAATGATGTATTTTAAAACACCGGATTTCTCAGTATGGAGTGATACCGGCTTCTTATAAAACTGACCCACTAAAAAAGGAGGGATTTAATATGAATAATATACTCAAAGCGTTCGGAATTATCGTACTTGTAATTTCCGTTCACGCCACGGTCATGGCGGCAGACTGGACAGCGGTAACTGACAACAAATTCGGAAAGACTGACATCTACGCAATAACCTATGGCAATAACAAGTTTGTCGCAGTTGGCGGTTCCGGAAAAATGGCGACTTCAACTAACGGCACGGCATGGACAGCGGTAAAGGACAGCAAATTCGGCACAAGCGACATCTGGGGAATCGCCTTTGGCAATAACTTGTTTGTCGCGGTCGGCAGCGCCGGCAAAATTGCGACTTCAACAGACGGCACAACGTGGACTGCCGTATCGAACAGCAGATTCAGCAAAGACGAATACATTAAAGGAATCGCCTTTGGCAATAATATGTTTGTCGCAGTCGGCGGCGGCGGCAAAATAGCGATTTCAACTAATGGTACGGCATGGACAGCGGTAAAGGACAGCAAATTCGGCTTGACCGAAATCCGCGCAGTCGCCTTTGGCAATAACAAGTTTGTCGCAGTCGGCGAGGCCGGTAAAATGTCAACTTCAACTAACGGTACGACATGGACAGCCATAGCGGACAGCAAAGTCGATAAAAACCACTTCTACGGAATCGCCTTTGGCAATAACAAGTTTATCGCCGTTGGCGGCGACGGCAAAATGGCGACTTCAACGGACGGCGCGGTATGGACAGCCGTAAATGTCAGTAACATATTACTCTACATCAACGCAATCGCTTATGGTAATAACAAGTTTTTCGCAGGCGGCGGTGAAGGCAAAATATTGACTTCAACTAATGGCACAACATGGACAGCCGTACAGGACAGCAAATTCCGCATAGACCCGCAAACCGGACAAACAAATATCTGCGCAATTGCCTATGGCAACAGCAAATTTGTCGCAGTTGGCTGGTCCGGTCAAATGTCGTATTTGTCAGACTAGTAACATTGCCGGTTTTTTAATACCCGCCTGTTTGGGTGGTTACTATGTCGGCGGACATTAAGCGAGGAGAAAAGATATGGCGGATGATTTAATAAATCCGGCTGAATTGATTATGGCAACAATGAAAGGAATTGCAAACGCGATAAATAAACAATCAATAGAAAAATGGGTTGCGGATTTGATGAAAAAAGATCCCAATACGCCCAACAGACAGACCGCCGTAAGAGATAGCGCTTTTGAAAAACTTGTTAACACAAAAGCCGCCACAAACGGCGTGATAAGCGGCCTTGCAGGCCTTGCTCCCGGCCTCTTTAGCATACCTGCCGAGGCGGGCAAGCTGGCGGCTGAATGGGCGATGAAAGCGCAGATAGCATATTCTGTCGCGTGCCTTTATGGTAGGAAGCCGTCAAATTCAGATACTTTTATGGTGGATTTATTCGCGCTCACCGCCGGTCTTGACCTTGTTAAAGATTCCGCTTCAGAGGTCGGCTTCCCAATTCCCTGGGAGCAGCTTATAGAAGCGGCGGAGAAAGTGATAAAAACGGTTTTTAATAATCCAATGGTTCAAAAAAAGCTGTGTGAGAAACTTGGAGAAAAGATGGTCAAGAGAATGGCCGCCGTAGGCGTGGCGTATGGATCGGCCAAGGCGGCAAAAGAGGTCGCCGAAAAATTTGTCGCCCCGCTTAACGCGTTTAAGGACGGAATTGTCGCATCCATGGATATTCAAAAATTTGGAACAGATGCAAGGAATTATTATTTTAAACTTCCGAATCCCTTTGGAATATACGTATCGGCGCGATTCGGCGCCGCTTTGGATTTTGCCAGCAGCGGAGAAGTAAAGGTAAGGCCAAGATTTCCGCATCCGGACGGTCTATTCACAGGAGATATACGCCAGGGGGTGGAGTTAGGAAAAGGCAAGTATGAAAGGGACAAGGGCGCCATAACTTTTTCGACAGTCTCATGGGAAAAAAGCATGTATAATGCCCCGCGCCCGGTCGCCAAGTATCCGAATGAGAACTGGGACTTTATTAATGTTGAACCAAACCTCTCTAACAAAGTATGCAATTTAAATATCGACGGCGAAGAGCATTTTTATGGCCGTGATACTATCAACGGTAAATGGGAGCGGGTGGATCCTCCCAGGGTAAACTTAACCATCAGATTTGAAGCTAACGGCGGCACGCCCGGTCCCGCAAACAAGGTGCTGACCTCCGGCTCCTCCTATGGCGGGCTGCCGGGTGTTACCAAAGCGGGCTTCGACTTCGGCGGCTGGTGGACATCGGCTGACGGCGGAACAAAAGTAGAATCATCGTCAAAAGTGGACGACAGCCATACGCTTTACGCGCGCTGGAATCTCAAAAACGTAAAGGTTAACTTCAGCGCCAACGGCGGCACGCCAAACCCCCAGCCCAGGGATGTAAGTTATGGTTCCGCCTATGGTTCGCTGCCGTCCGTTTCCAGGGACAAATTCACCTTCGACGGCTGGTTTACTTCCGGCGGTAAACAAATAACTGACAATACAATCATGACGGAGGGGAGCAACCACACGCTTACCGCGCGCTGGACTGCCGTTCCTCAAGCTTCCACTTCGACATCCGCTCCGTCATCCAGTTCATCATCGCGTCCCAGCGCGTCTTACGGTATTGGAGAGACAGGCCCAGGCGGCGGCATAGTTTTTGCCACCGGCAGGGAATGTACCTACAGAGATATTGGCGGCGGCAAGTTGAATTATGAGCAAGCCTCGAAAGCTCCCAAAAATTTCAATGAAGGCGGCAAGAGCGACTGGAGACTGCCCACAAAGCAGGAGTTGATTCAAATATATGAAAATCTTTACAAAAAAGGCAAAGGTAATTTTCAAAGTGATTCGTATGTTTCCGGAACTGTCGCTTCCGGTTTCGTGTATGCCCATAATTTCGCCAGTGACACAAGGAACGATAAGGGCGACATGAATTCGCCTCGTTATGTCCGTGCCGTGCGGAATTTTTAAATCAAACACCGCCCGTTAAGCATTAATATGTCGGCGGACATTAAAAGGGAATAAAAAAGGAGGAAGATATGGGTATTTTAGATGAGCAGTCGGGTGGGGGAAAATATGAAGTAACGATGCAATTAAATAAACCTCCGGCTGGTGCGACTGCTGTATTTACCATAGAGGCGCCAACGGCACAACAAGCCGAACAAGAAGCTATGATTAAGGCGCGTGAAAAGTGGAAGACTGTGCCTGAGCCATATTCTATAACACATATGGGGACAAAAAACTTATGGTCGAAGGCGCAATCTGATCTTTTGAGCGAGGGCATGGATAATACTCTCGGAAATATTTCGGTTGCGGTCGACGGCCTTTCAAATTCCAAAGAATTCAAAGAAATAATAACTTCCTTTAAGAAGCTTGAAAAACTAATGGACAACCCCGGCTTTAAAAAAGTTGTTGGCAAGATCGATGATTTTGGCAGCGCTATCCCGAAAGGAGTATCAAAAACTCTTGGGCCGCTCGGAAAAGGTTTCTCAGCCCTTGATGTGTTTACAGAGTTTCGCAAAATCGCAGGCTATTTTGACAGATTGCTTGGAACTACTGACAAAGATTTAATAAAAAAGTTGGTTCATGACATAACGCTGTCTTTTGCTAAAATAACGAAAACAATTGTATCAACGGCTATCCCCGTAGTGGGTTTGGTAGACTTTGGGGCTACTGTTGTCATGATGGCGTACGGAGCAGTATCGGATATCGTAATTGAGCAAAAAGATGCGGTCAAGAAGGCTCAATACGATCAACAAAAAGATGCATTAAAACCGGATAATAGGAAGTATGAGACCGAATGGAAACTGTATGCCAGTGGAATTTCTATGGCCGACATTCTTGAGATACGTAGTCATCAAAATGATTGGTATAAGCGAATAGGTGCAGATGAGGACTGGCTTAGAGTGACGGGAGTCCTTCAAACATTTGTCTACACCGTTAATTACGACACAGACGGGGGTACGCCGAGTTCTATCCCGTCGAAAACAGTCAAATGGGATGAAAGCGACATGAATCCGACGACCCGTCCTACCAAGACGGGCTATGTACTCGGTGGCTGGTACTTAAGTTACCCCGATAGAATAATAAGTCCTCACGCTAAATATAAAGACCTGGCATTAGATTACTCAGTCAAGTCTATCACGCTGAAGGCCAAGTGGAATGCCGATAAGAACTTCACCGTCAATTACAACACAGACGGGGGTTCGCCGGGTTTTCCATCGAAAACGGTCAAGTTTAATGATACGAACCTGCTCCCGCCGAGCAATCCTACAAAGAAGGGCTTCGACTTTAAAGGCTGGAATGTGACGCTGGGCGGTTACGGTAATAATGTAACAAACAGCAATCCTTATAGCAGTCTGGCAACCAGTGAAAATAGCCCGGCTATCACGCTGAAGGCCCAGTGGACTCTCGCTTCTGCTGCTCCCGCTCCCGCCCCCGCTACTCCCATCAGCGTAACGGTTTCCTTCAACACTTCAGGCGGTACGCCTACCCCCGCAAGCAAGAGTGTTACTGTAGACTCCACTTATGGCCCGCTTCCGGCTGTTACCAAAGCCGGATCCAATTTCGAAGGCTGGTTTAACGCGGCTACAGGCGGGACAAAAATAGAACCATCGACAAAGGTGGTCAACAAAAGCGCCCACTCGCTTTTCGCGCACTGGTCTGTTCCAAGCGGCATAACGGTTAACTTTGACCCTAAAGGCGGCTCGTCAAACCCCGCAAGCAAGAGTGTTACCCCTGACTCCACTTATGGCTCGCTGCCGGCTGTTGCCAGAGACGGGTACAAGTTTGAAGGCTGGTTTAACGCGGCTTCTGGCGGGGCTAAAATAGAATCATCGACAAAGGTGACCAACAAAAGCGCCCACACGCTTTTCGCGCACTGGACTGCCATAAACGTTACGGTTGCCTTTAACATCAACGGGGGCAAGCCGCCCGTCCCCTTAAACAAGATATTACCCTTTGACTCCAACTACGGCTCGCTGCCGACTGCTGCCAGGGATGGGTACAAGCTGGACGGCTGGTATACCGCGGCTACAGGCGGGACAAAAATAGAAGCATCGACAAAAGTGACCAACAAAAGTGCCCACACGCTTTACGCGCACTGGGCTGGCAGCACTTTAACGCTTACCTTCAATTCCAACGGGGGCAGCGCGCCCAACCCCGCGACCAGGCAAATGGCCGTTGGCTCCCCATACGGCACGCTTCCAACTGTTACCAGAGACGGCTACAAATTCGACGGCTGGTTTAACGTAGCTTCAGGCGGGGCAAAAATAGATCCATCGGGTCCGTTTAGCGGCAATGTTACAACGATTTATGCGCACTGGACTGCCGAAAGCGGTATAACGGTTACCTTTGAAGCAAACGGCGGCACGCCCATCCCCGCAAGTAAGGCGGTAACCTTTGGCGCTAATTATTCGCTGCCAACCGTTTCCAGGCCCGGATACAAATTCGAGGGCTGGTTTACCGCGGCTACAGGCGGGACTAAAGTAGAGGGAGCGACAAAAGTTTCCAACACCGCCAGTCACACGCTTTACGCGCGCTGGTCTGCCATAAGCGTAACGGTAACATTTAACTCAAATGGCGGCAGCGCGCCCAATCCCGTAAACAAGGCGGTAACCAATGGCTCCGCTTATGGCACGCTGCCGAATGTTACCAAAACCGGATCCACCTTCGACGGCTGGTATACCGCGGCCACAGGCGGGACTAAAATTGAACCATCGTCAATAGTGTCCAACGCCGGCAATCACGCGCTTTACGCGCGCTGGTCTGGCAACACTTTCACCGTAACCTTCCATAGAAATGGCGCGGAAAACTTCAATGAGCCGATCCCGCAAATAAGTGCCGTTTACAACAGCAGAATAACTTTGCCCGCGCCTCCAACCAGGCCGGACTATACTTTTGAAGGCTGGAATACCAAGGCTGACGGCAGCGGGACGGTCTTTAACGCGGGTACGCCTGTTACAGCGGACATCGGAGTGTACGCCAAGTGGAAGGCTGTTCCTCCAAAGATCGTAACGATTACCTTCAACGCCAATGGCGGCACGCCCAACCCCGCTACCAGGCAGATAACCGTCGGCTCACCCCTTGGCACGCTTCCGACTGTTACCAAAGTCGGATGCAAATTCGATGGCTGGTACAACGCGGCTTCAGACGGGGGCAAGATTAATTCAACAGATCCGATTAGCGGCAACTACACAACGTTTTACGCGTACTGGACGGAGAATACCTACACCGTAACCTTCCATAGGAATGGCGCGGAAAATTTCAATCAGCCGATCCCGCAAGTAACTGCCGCTTACAACAGCAAAGTAACTTTGCCCGCGCCTCCCACTAGGCCGGACTTTACTTTTGAAGGCTGGAATACCAAGGCTGACGGCAATGGGACGGTCTTTAACGCAGGTACGCCCATTACAGCGGACATCGGAGTTTACGCCAAGTGGAAGGCGGTCCCTCCTAAGGTTATAACGATTACCTTCAACGCCAACGGCGGCACGCCCAACACTAGTAGCCAGGTAACTGTTGGCTCACCCCTTGGCACGCTGCCTAAGGTTAACAGAGAAGGATTCAGATTCGACGGTTGGTACAACGCGGCTTCTGGCGGGGGTAAAATAAACTCATCGGATCCGATTAGCGGCAACTACACAACTTTTTACGCGCACTGGACGGAGATTACCTACACCGTAACCTTCCATAGAAATGGCGGGACTTCTGATGCTATCCCGCAAGTAACTGTCGCTCAAAACGGCAGAATAACTTTGCCCAGGCAACCTACAAGGCCGGGTTATACTTTTGCCGGCTGGTTCTGGGACTCAAGAGGCATCACGCCCTTTTCAACATCCACGCCCATTACAGGCGATTTCGAGTTTTACGCTCATTGGAATGAGAATGCCTCCGCTTCTCCGCAACCTACGCCTCAGCCTCCGACACCTACGCCTTCGACACCTACCTGCACCGTAACCTTCCATAGGAATGGCGCGGAAAACTACAACAGTCCGATTCCGCAAATAACTGCCGACTGCAACAGCAGGATATCTTTGCCATCGTCTCCCTCCTGGCCGGGTTATACTTTTATCGGCTGGAATACCAGTGGTCACGGAACCGGTACAGCTTTTACAGGGGACATACCCAATACATCGACCCTTGCGGTGTATGCCATCTGGAGGGCGGATGCATCTGCGCCCGTTCAACAACCTGCCTCCAATACAATGACGCTTAGCTTCAACTCCAACGGCGGCAGTGCGCCCAACCCCGCAAGCAAGGTGTTAACCGTCGGCGGTAAAATTGGCCCGATGCCGACCGTTTCCAAACCCGGAAACACTTTTGACGGCTGGTATACTCCAAACGGGACTAAACTAACCCAAGATCATGAGTATAGAGGCACCTACACGGAGGTTATCGCGCACTGGAAGTAGTAATAAAAATAACGCAAAAGGTGACTGACACCACAGAGAAAAACCGGCGTTGCCGGATCTATAAAAATCGCCAAAGCTGTCCGTTGGACAGCAGGGCGGTTAATTTGCCGGCGGGCATTAAACGCGGAGGAACAATATGGCGGATAATAGATATGAAGTGGTGCTGTTAATTAAAAACGCCCGAACAGCAAAAGCGGATGGTACCGCTGATGAAAAGGTTATCATTGACGCGCCCGACCAGGCAAAAGCCAAAACAAAGGCTATTGATCAGGCGGCGGCAAAATGGAAGAAGCCTGCCAGTGATATTCAGGTTTTGATTGTAAAAGAAATGCCCGCAATCAGGGCAACGCCGAAAACCAGAGGAACCGTTGTGGCGGATGATTCTCCCAAAGATGTACAGGAAGTTGCGGAGGATATTCTTGAGAAACTTCAAGTTTCGAATGAATTTGCCGGGATGATTGCCGAATTTAAAAAATTGAATAAACTTGCTTCAAAGCTTGGGGGATTCGGGAAAGCTTTGACATTCATTGATGTGGCGAATGATATGATCAAACTCGGTAATTTGTATATTGACTATTCCGGAACCACTGATAAGAACGCGAAGAAAAAAATAATGGTGGATATAGTTTTAATTACCGCCAAACTTACGAAAACGGCGATAACGGTAGCCGTTCCCGCGGCGGGTCTTGTAGACCTGGGATTTACCGTCGTATGTATGGGGTACAACGCGGTACAGAAAGTGGCGACTGAAAAACAAAAAGAAAAAGCCCGTAACGCGCGTGAATGGATGGAAACCATATCGGCCAATTACGCTAAAGAAAGTAGCGCGTTAAAACCGACTGACGCGGGGTATTATTTTGAATTGAATCTGCATGCAAGCGGAGTTCCAATGGCGGACATTTTGGAAACCCGTCGCGATTTAACGACATTTAACTTTAGAAGGGACGGAAAAGGGACCTTTAAAAATCCCTACAAAGGATAAGGTGTCTGACACCATAGGAGGAAATGAAATTGAACAAAGAGCAAGAGGAGTGGCTTAAAGAATTTAGAAGTCACTATTTTACTGGCAATAGACATGCAAACAGGGGCCCTATTAGGGAAGAAATGTTTTTTGAAGCGGGTTTTGCCGTGGAGCATCTTCCTAACGAGCTAAAGACCGATGACCTTTGCCTTGCCGCTGTGCAACAAGACGGTTACAAGCTTCAATTCGTCCCCGAGGCGCAAAAGACCGAGGCCGTCTGCTTTGCCGCCGTGCAACAATCAGGTGGGGCGCTTCAATTCGTCCCCGACGCGCTGAGGAGCGAAGCAATTTGCCTTGCCGCCGTGCAGCAGTTGGGCTCGGCACTGGCATCCGTCCCCGACGCGCTGAAGACCGAAGCCCTTTGCCTTGCCGCTGTGCAGCATGAAGGATGGGCGATGGCATCCGTCCCCGACGCGCAAAAGACCGAAGCCGTCTGCCTTGCAGCCGTGAAGCATTGGGGCTTTGCGCTTCAATACGTTCCCGACGCGTTGAAGACCGAGGCCCTCTGTCTTGCCGCCGTGCAGCAAGAAGGCACTGCGCTTCAATACGTTCCCGACGCGTTGAAGACCGAGGCCCTCTGCCTTACCGCCGTGCGGCAAGACGGCACTGCGCTGGAATTCGTCCCCGGCGAGCTAAAGGACAAAGCGCAAGACGTGTTGAAGAAGGAGAAGAAGAAGAAGTAAGAGATAGCGGGTTTATGATGTGGTGACAGTCTCCACCCGAAGAATAAAAGAAAAAATCACCCGTAAGCTGTCCGTTGGACAGCAGGGCGGTTAATATGTCGGCGGACGTTAAACGCGGAGGAAAGATATGGCGAGTATGGGACAGTACGAAGTAGAGGTACAGTTAAAAAAAACAAAGTTTGTCGTTGACGCGAACGACCCGGGAAAAGCTATTGAGGAGGCTATAAAGCAGGCGGGAGCCGCTTCGAATATTACTCCTAAAGCGGGAACAGGTCCAAAAACGTTAAAGGCGCCGGTTAAGTAATGCAAAAGCGCCTGTCAAAAAGGTGACTGTCACCTTTTTGGAAAAACCGCCTGAAAGCTGTCCGTTGGACAGCAGGGCGGTTAATATGTCGGCGGACATTAAACGCGGAGGAAAGATATGGCTAAAGATTATTCTACGTATCACAATCAGATGCAGGACGTATGTAAATTCAGTGATCAAGACAAAGTCTGGGCGGTTATTGAACAGCATTCCGATCCGGGTGCAGTCTACAAGAAACTTTTAGCGGGTTTATGGGCGCCTGCAAGCGATAGCATCAAAACGCAATTCGCAGGGTGTTCAGACGTAGCCGGCTACAAGGCTTTAA
>Ga0268262_10001613_pt1 | contig 27556 bp, 24 predicted proteins | sample TergutNc150P3_FD_190354 | JGI IMG/M metagenome (GOLD analysis project Ga0268262, IMG submission 190354) | Nasutitermes corniger P3 segment gut microbial community from laboratory colony in Florida, USA - Nc150 P3 (SPAdes) (version 2) | ecosystem: Host-associated > Arthropoda: Insects >... | reverse complement strand
AGCGAAAAGGAATTCGTGGGCTTGGAGGAATATGCAGCGCGGATGCCGGAGAGCCAAAAGGAAATCTACTACATAATTGGCGAATCCCTTTCTGCGGTGCAGGGCAGCCCGCACTTGGAGGCTTGCAGGGCAAAAGGCTACGAAGTCCTGTTTTTGACGGATGCCGTTGATGAATTTATGATGCAGAGCCTTAAGGAATTTAAAGACAAAAAATTCCACGACTTGGCCCTTGGCGATTTGGAGTTTGAGAAGAGCAAGGAAGAGGAGAATGCGGAAAACGAGAACAAGAAAACCTATGAAAAACTCTGCGAGGCTCTGCAAAAGGTTTTGAGCGAAGATGTAAGCGAGGTACGCGTGACCAGCCGCCTGAAAGACAGCCCCTGTATGCTTGTAAGGGCAGCCGGAGGAATGGGAGCGCACATGGAAAAGCTGATGTCTCTGCAAGGCATGGAAGTGCCAAAGACAAAGCGCATTTTGGAGATAAACCCCGAACACGAGATTTGCAAAAATCTGCTCAAAAAAGTAGAAGCCAACGAAGACCTTGGCCCTTACCCTGCGGTGCTTTACGGGCAGTCTCTGCTCGCAGAAGGCTCTGTTCTGCCAGACCCGGCAGCTTTTGTCTCTGCTATGAATAAGATTCTACTTTCAAAGTAATACAAGGAGTTTTATGCTTGCCAAACCTCTAAAATTTTCTGTCAATTTTTTTGACTGCGATACTTTTGCGCACTTGCGCATTTCAAGGCTGTGCGAATTTTTTCAAGAAACATCCCTTGTACATCTAAGAGACCAAGGCCTTGATTATTTGTCCATGATTAAAAAAGACAAGTTCACCCTGCTTATATCAAGGGTACGGCTTAGGATTGCGCATCTGCCGCTTTGGGGCGAGGATATTTATATAAACACTTGGATAAAGGATATAAAACCAGAAAAAGTTGCATGGGGAGATTACGATGTTCGAGACGGGCAAGGAAATTCCATTATACAGGCAACAGCATCGTGGCTATTGATAGATTTAAGGGATGGAAAGGCAAAGTCATTTTCGGAGGGACCTTATCGCTTTGAGATGCACCCGGAGTTGAATGCCCTCCCAGAAACCATAGAGCTTTTGGAGCCAGCTGGAATGCCAAGAACAGTTTTGGTAAAGGATGTTAGGTATAGCGATATAGATTTAAACAACCATGTGAATAATTGCAGATATTCGGACTGGGCTTTAGATACCATAAGCATAGAGGAATTGAAGGACAGGAGAGTTCGTTCCATTCAGTTGAATTATATGCATCAGGTTCAATACAACGCGAGGGTTGCTTTAATGCGTTTTCCCAATACCCGCCATCACGTGGTAATTTTTGGTGTCAACGAGGAACACCCTGAACAGGTGCATTTTCAGGCGCGCATAGGCTTTGACAAACCTATTCTTTGATATTTTTTTCTGCGTCTTTCAGTTCTCTGAGAACCGTGCCTAATTTTTTTAGCTTGAATACCAGCAGAGCTATGGCAAGCAGCATTATAACGCAGCCAACAGCGCCAGCAATCCAGTTGATATTGGATTTATGACCTGACATATAAAAATCCGCTTTTAGCGACAAGCGCCTTGAAACGGTTTCGCTCGCCGGGAATCTCCAGTTGAGTATCAAGGGGTCTTTGGCCTGGACAATAGTTGCATTTTCGGGCTTATTATTTATCAGCTTTGAGCCATTGGGCAAAACGAGAAAATGCTCCCAGTAAATGGAATCATTGTTTTCCATTTGCTCCTTCATAGCATAAGAGATACCTTCTTCTGGAACAACCAAGCCATATTCGCTTTCCGCATTTTGGTTTATTACCCTTTCAAAGGAATAACCGTCTTCCAGAGAATCTATTTTTTTCAACGAGATATAGCCTATTAAATCGTTGTCAATAATTTTGCCGTTTTTCCAGGAGAGCAAATTTTCAAAAGACAGCTTGAAATTCAATGAGTAGAGGGAATCTTTCTTTGAAAACCACGCGGAATCAAACTTGATCCCCTCAATGGAATCGTAAGTTTCCTTTATGTCATTTATTATATTTGAACTCGAATCGCAGGGATAAACACTAGCAAAAAACATCGCGCTTCCGTCTGGATAAATCTCAATGGAATCAACATATTCGTCTATGCAGGCAAAAAGGCACAGGGAAAAAAGGGTTAATATCAAGAGTCTCATGGGGGTAATATAGTAAACCATATTTTGAATGGCTCGGCTTTAGGGCTTGGAATGGACTGCACAAGGCGTAAGATACTAAAAAATATTCCCTAAAGGCTTTTTTATAAAGTAGAAAATTAAATGAAGGCTATGGGTATGGAGCTTGCACTTGTGGCTATTGCCTGGATCACGCCGCGCCCTTGGGGACACAGAGCGAGGCGGGGTTATTTCACACCCTTATTCCTTTAGATGGGTACATAAAATAAATTTTCGCTTTGGAGACATTGCGTTCTTTTTTCAAAGTGAAAACAAAATCGCCATAACCTATAATATCCATTCCAATTAAAATATCTGCTCCTTTGATTTCCGAAAATTCAAGTACTTGCAAATCTTTGGCAAATCCACCTGCCAAAAGTAACCTTATATAATATTCATTTACGCTTTTTTCACCTGCAAAACTACGAATGTTTATCTCGCCTGTCTTTTTTAATGAAAGTGCGTTTGCAACTCTTTTGGATATCATTGTATTCGTTGCTCCGGTATCCCATAAGGCTTGGACTTTTAATTTTTTATCGCTGTTCAAATTCATAACCGTTGCGGGGGTGATTATTAAACGAACAAAACCAGGAAATGTTTTGGCAAAAGGTTTCAAAGCACAACCATAGGGTTATAGACAACAGGCTGAAAAGTTTTTTTGCTGCACTCTTGAATAAGCACATCTTCGTTTGGAAATTTTTTGCAAGCCGCTTTATACGCATCTTTTGGCGAAGCAAAATGCCCAACCACACGTTTTCCATAAATAAGTATATACTCTCCGCAATATGCTTTATTCAATTTGGAGCGGTTTCTAGAATAAAATTTAATTTCTTCTTTCATCATAAAATACCTCCAATGGTAAGATACAAAAATAAATGCAACAACTATGCCACCGCAAAAACCGCGAATTCAGTTCTCTATCGCGGTTTTGAAGTGTCCAAAAAAGTGTTTAGACAGTGTTTAAACATTTTTTGGACAGGTGATTGCCTGAACCACGCCACTCCCTTGGGGACATAGGGCGGGGCGGGGTTATTCAGCTTTCTAGACGGCTGCTGGCTACGCCATTTGGGAAAATTTTTTTAGGGTAAAGCAATTCTTTATTATATTTTAATTAGCAAGGTAAAATAGTTTTACTACGTATAGCTAAACGACACTGTAAAGTGTTCATAACACAGAGGTAACTATGACAATAGAAACGTTATTCTCATCTCCTGATTTTAAAAAGATGGTGCTTGAGATGGAGATCACAAACATTGCTGAAAAACCTTTGGACTTTTTTGAAAAAGCATCTAGTCAAATGATTAGTGATTTATTGGATAAAAGTAAAAAAGCGGAAACTAGATTAGCTGAATTAACTCCACAACTAAGTGACCATATTCGTGGAGGTGAAGAAAGTGATGGTATCCTAACGGCAAAAGATGAAGAACTGTTTAGAGAAATTGTTACTTGTAATTCGGAACAGAATTTGTCAATTGAATATGCAAAAGTTTTGTCTGAAATGAAAGTTGTTTATTTGTTCAAGACAGTTGAAATTATAATAAAGTCTCTTATTCATACAGCTTATCTAGAAACTGGTACAAAAAAATTTTATATATGGAAAAATATGGAAAATTATTTTAATAATATTGGTATTAAAATATCTAACCTTGATGGCTATACAGAATTAACAGAACTGCGAGAGCTAAATAACAACATCAAACATAGTGAAAGAATCAACGATGATATTGAAAATTTTTATAATCGTATTAAACCTAAAATTCAAAATTTCGTTAAGTCGCTGGGAAAAGCTATTATTGAAGACCTTGATGAAAAAATATAGTGATATAAAATGAAAATGATTTGAGCTTATAAAGGAGCGAATTTTTCATCTTGCCAAGCAAAACTAATAATAATTCTTTCAATAACTCTTTCATAGCAAAACCTCCTATTTTCTGCTGATTGCTCGATATCCAAAACCTTTAAATATGAATGATAGCGAAATAATTAAAATTTTCTTCATTTGGAACTCCATATTGTATTACTATTTTTCAAGTTTGAATATAGAAAAAACAATTCTCTCAAAGTAATGTAATCAAGTCAAAATACATAAGGCGAGTTTTAAGTTGTTTACCTGTGTCTATGCTATTATATGCTTTCTCCACAAGCTCATTCTTAAAAAGAAAAGAAAATCCGTTCCTTGTGTAAAAATCACAGGATTTGGGATTATTATAGGCATCCACAATAATAAAACGACAGCCTGTTTTATTCTTATCGCTAACAAACCACGCTTTTATGAAATCTAACATCTGAGACCCTATCCCCATAGATTTATACTTCAAACTCACTCCCAAACGACCTACAAGCACCGCAGGATAATTCCTGCCTTGCTTCACCCAAGGAATTTTCTTGCCAAGCCTTCTCTTTGAATTGTTCGGCAAATCGCTAACCCTTATAGAAGCATTTGAAACCGTAAATAAACCCACTATATCCTTGCTCACTTTACTTTCAAAATAATATGAACGCCCTAATAATTGTTCCGCATAATTTACCGCATCGTTTTTGAAAAAATCGTTCAAATCATAATCTCCGCAGTCAAAAGAGTATTCTTTTGACAAAACAGACTTATTGAAAACAGCAAATAAACAATCCCTTTCTAGTTGCAAATCAAATTCTCGCCTTTTTAAGAATTCTGTCTGCAATGCGAATTTTAGCGGAAAAATCCACAGAGCCTTTCTTTTTGTAATTGCTTTCCGCAGCCTCAACAAAATCAAGTGCTTCTTTGCCTTTCAAAGCAGGAATGGAATTTATAGGTATAGCCATAGGGGGTAATATAGTAAAATCACTTGTTGCCCGTGCAGCATCTAAACCCGACAGTTGGGTCTAAAAAGAAATTTGCAGCGTTTATGCTTTCCGTTCCTAAAATGATAACTGGTTTTTTATACTCATTTTCCGGTTCTTTCTTTTTATACTCCAAACCCTTCCAAAGCTCGTCCAGCCATTTGATTCTTTCGCCGTTTAGCAACAGGCCCGTGCTGTCGCCCCGTCTGCGAAATTCCACCTGGTCAACGTAGTCTTCGCCGAGGAAGGTATTGTTTTTCCACAATGTGTAAAACAAAAGAGTATCCTTAAATTTAGACATCGGCAAGGAATCGTAATTTGCTATATATCTAGGCCTTATGCGGGTTGGGGTAAATTTGTTTTTGCACTGAGCCAGTTCTACCTTTAAAGCTCCTTCAAAAATTGCGTAACTGCTTCCCTTTAGCAACGGAACATCACTTCCGGAAGAATCTTTGCCAACAACCCATTCCTGCAACTGCCCTGGCAAATCTCTGATGCCATCCGGGCTTGCGCAAATTCTGTTCCTCTTTTCCGGGTCTTTTGCGGAAACCGAATTACCAGAGCCAACACCGCAGTATGTGGATAAAAAATCGGATATTACAACGCCTCTTTCCTCTATAACCCCGTAGAGGGAACCTCTGCTGGTGCAGGCGGCGTTCCATTCCTCTTCGGTGCATAGATGGTTGCCCAGGGCCTCACATCTTTCCTTTGCCTCTTTATGCAGAACGTTTACTTCAAATGTGTCTTTGGAGATATGCTGCAATTTTTCCATGCAAAAAACATCGGAATTATTTTTTACCGGAGCAAAATTCTGCGGGCATTTATATTGCCAAAGCTCGCCTTTTGAAACAAAAATGGTATTTGTCCAAGCCCTTGAATACGCCCCTGAATTATCCACCGCTCTAATGCGCAAAACAATGGTGTCGCCTGGGGAAACCCATCGCAGAGTATCGCTTACAAAATCGCCATCGTCTTTTGCTACCATTGAATCATTTTGTAGGCTGTGGCGGGCGTAGATGCTTTTAATATCGGAAATAATTTTCCAGCTATTGCCCTCATTCTGCTCAATCAAATAACCCCTCACCTCTCTATAACATGAATTTGGAAGGCAAGATGCAGGGATATGGAGCATAGAATCTATTTTTATCTGCGTGGGGCTGGTTAGAGGATCCACGCTACGGGGCCAAAATAAAATCAAGCGGTTTGAATCAAGACGAGCGAGCTTGTCTCCGGAATCTCGATAGAGCCAAAATTTATTTGCTATGAGCGGAGGAATAGCATCTGTTGTATTTATGTATGTGCCATTTTCTATTTCTTCCGGGCCGGATGAATTGCCCGCATTATCATAAGCAACTACTAATACGCGGTAAGCGTGTTCTGGCATTAAACCGGAAATTTTCATTTGCCAATTGTTGGCTTGCAGATTGTCGATGTCAAATCCATTTCCGTCTATTATTGCAAATCTCAAGAGCTTTGAATCTGTTGTACTTGTAACGTATTCCAATACTGTTTCGCGTCCCCTTTTTCTGAATCTTTGAGACCTTTTAATATTGCTTGAATTTATTATTCTGCCATTCAGGCTAATTTCCAAGCCCGCATTTTTGATATCTTCGCCGCTATTCCTGGCTTGCACGGTTACATTGTAACCCGCTATAGGCCCGTTTGTAATTTCCGGGGAATAAAAATCTTTTTGGTCGGTTGGGCGCATCCAGTCTATCCAAATCGCGTCTGAAGAACTGGAATCGCTAAAATTTACTATCGATGGAGACATATCATCTCCAAAATAAATGTATTTATGCTGAACCACGCCTTGCTCTTTGCCAAAATATCCCGCCCATACGGCGATGTGCAAACTGTCCCTTTCCAAAAATTCGCCTAGAAAATCTGTTAAGTCTAGAGAGTCGCCATCTCCTGTGCCACTGTATGGAATAACTCTTGAAGCCAGGCTTATCTGTGCTGGGGAAACGCTTTGGTCGTAATCTCTTACAACAGTTGTGTCTATCCATATATAATAGCCTAGCAGACCCGTTCTTTCAATTGGATGCCGCCATGTCAGGATAAAGTTAGGGCGTTTGGCGATTGCTATTTCCAAAACAGTTCTTTCAAAGGGCCAAGTTGGATTGTCGCTATCGTCTGAACAGGCGAACAATATAAACAATGCAACCGCTGCAAAAATGCCCAATAATTTGAGATACATGTATAGAAAATAGAAAATGGGAGTCAGAAAAATTTCTACTTTTTAAAGGTGCAGAAAAGAATTAAAATTCTATCCTTGCAAGGAAAATGGCTGGGGAGCGTGGCTAAAACCTTGGAATGGTATAAGGTTCAGGCTTTGGCAAACAAGGGGCGTTTTGATTTGCTTGTGCTGCCGGAACTTTGCCACACGCCTTACTTCCCGTACGAAGAAAATGAAAAGCATTTTGATTATGCGATTCCCAAAGATTCTCCCGTTATAGAGGAATGGAGAAATTTTGCCAAGATTCTGAAATGCGTTTTGGTATTTCCCTTTTTTGAAAAAAGAGCAAAGGGAATTTACCACAACAGCGTTTTTGTTTTTGAGCGAGACGGCTCGGTCGCGGGTTTTTACCGCAAGAGCCACATCCCAGACGACCCTTGCTTTTACGAAAAATACTACTTCACCCCTGGCGACACGGGCTTTAAAGTGTTCGAGACAAGCGTCGGGAATCTGGGCGTTTTGATATGCTGGGACCAATGGTTCCCCGAAGCGGCGCGCATTTTGGCATTGCAAGGCGCAGACATCTTAATCTACCCAACGGCAATAGGCTGGGACTCGCATGAGCCTAAAAAAATATATGAACGGCAACTGGATTCGTGGCAAACCGTCATGAGAGGGCACGCCATAGCCAACAGGCTTTTTGTTTTGGCTGTGAACAGAACAGGCAAGGAAAATAGCCTTTCCTTTTGGGGAAATTCATTCATCTGCGCGCCGGATGGCTTTATCGCAAAACAACTTTCGACAGGAGTCGCTACGATGAATGTTGTTATAGACCTTAATGAAGTTGAGCAGAACCGCAGAATTTGGCCTCACTTCAGAGACCGCCGTACAGATTTGTATTACGATATTCTCAATACATGGAGTGAACAATGAGCAAAATCCGCTGTGTCGCTGAGTGGGAAGAGCAAGCCGTTGTTTGGCTGGCTATGCCGTTTAATGAACAGAATTGGGAATTCCGCTGGGAACAGATAGATGGTTTTTATTCAAATCTCGTAGGGACAATTCACCGCTTTCAGCATGTGAAACTTCTAGACGATTTGCTAATTCCGCATAACGATATTTGGATAAGAGACTACGGGCCTTTTTTTGTTAAATGCGATGACAAACTAAACGCTTTAGGCTATGAATTCAACGCTTGGGGCGAGAAATTCCCGCCTTGGGATTTGGATAGCGCCGTATCTGAGAGGCTTGCAGAGCGAATGGGAATTCCGTTCAGAAAAGAACCTTGGATTTTGGAGGGCGGGGCAATGGAATTCAACGGCGATGGCCTTTGCCTTACAACAGCCCCTTGCCTTTTTGGAGAAAAGCGAAACCCCAAGGAACGGGAAGGCGAATTTTTGGATAATTTGCAAAAGTCATTTGGAATTAAATCGCTTAAAATTTTGCCCAAGGGCTTAGACGGCGACCACACAGACGGGCATATAGACAACCTTGCCCGCTTCATCGCTAAAAATCACGTGGTTATGGTGGCCGGCTTTGAGCAGTCTCAAAAGGAAATTGAAGCCTGGTTAAGCGAAAATTACGAGAATGCAAAAGTTGATACTTTGCCGCTCCCACCGCAAAGGCAATTAGGCAAAGAAATTCTGCCGGCATCTTATATGAATTTTATATTTGTAAATGGCGGCTTGATTGTGCCAACATATAATTGCAAAGCGGATTCCCTGGCTTTGAAATATTTTGAGAGCGTATTTCCAGATAGGGAAGTTATAGGCATGGACTGCACCATTCCCATTGAAGAAGGTGGCAGTTTGCATTGCTTGAGCAAGCAGATGCCAGTGTAAGCGAGAAACGGGGGGTGGAATGAAAAAATCATCTTATGATTATATGATTGTAGGTGCTGGCTTTTTTGGAGCGGTGTTCGCGTTTGAAATGAAAAAAGCTGGCAAAAAATGCTTGGTCATAGACAAACGAAGCCATATAGGCGGAAATTCCTATACAAAAAAAATAGCGGGCATACAAGTCCACAAATACGGAGCGCACATATTCCACACAAACAATAAAAAAATTTGGGATTATATGAACAACTTTGCTCCGTTCAATCGCTTCACAAATTCTCCCATTGCAAATTACAAGGGCAAGCTCTACAACCTCCCTTTTAACATGAACACATTTTACCAGCTGTGGGGAACAAAAACTCCAGAAGAGGCAAAAGCGAAAATATGCGCAAACGCAGGGAAAGTTAGCGGCTCCAACTTAAAACAATACGCAATTTCCCTAGTTGGCAAAGACATATATCAAAAACTGATAAAAGGCTACACGGAAAAACAATGGGGCAAACCCTGCAAGGAGCTCCCTGCAAGCATAATAAAAAGAATACCATTGCGTTTTTCTTTCAATAATGATTATTTTAGCGAACTTTACCAAGGAATACCGATTGGCGGTTATACTCAGATTTTTGAAAGGCTTTTAAGCGGAACAGAAGTTCTGCTAAAAACAGATTATTTGGAACATAGAGACAAATTTAATTCCATCGCAAAAAAAATTATCTACACCGGTGCAATAGATGAATTTTTTGATTATCAGTTTGGCAATTTGGAATATAGGGGTTTAAAATTTGAAACCGAAACTTTAAACACAGAAAATTTTCAGGGCAATGCCGTTGTAAATTACACGGATAAGAAAATCCCATATACCCGCACAATAGAGCATAAGCATTTTGACTGGGTGAGTACGCCAAAAACGGTTATAACTCGTGAATATCCTCAAAACTGGAAAGTAGGCGATGTTCCGTATTATCCTATAAACGATGAGAAAAATATAGCATTGCTTAAAAAATACAAAGCTCTTGCCAAGAGGAACCCAAATGTAATTTTTTGTGGGCGCCTTGGCGAATATAAATATTACGATATGGATGATACCGTAGAACTTGCGTTAAAATTTGCGGAGAATGAGTAGAAATGAAAATCAAAATTATAGTTGCTACCCATAAACCATATCAAATGCCAAAAGATCCCATGTATTTGCCATTGCATGTTGGCAAGGAAGGTAAAGAGAGCATCAATTTTGAAGGAGATAATACGGGTGAAAATATATCCGCGAAAAATTGCAATTATTGCGAGCTTACCGGGCTTTACTGGGCCTGGAAAAATTTGACGGATGCAGATGCGATAGGTTTAGCGCACTACCGGAGGCATTTTGCGAGTCAAAAAAACAAGCGCGGCAAAAAATGGGAGAGAATTTTAACCTTAGATGAAGCAACAGACCTTTGCAAAAGGCATGACGTGATTGTTTCCAGCAAGCGCAAGTATTACATAGAAACCAATTATTCGCACTATGTTCATGCCCACAAACAAGCGGGGCTTGACATGATGATAGACGTAATTAAAAATGATTATCCTGAATTCAGTGCCGCCTGCGATATTGTAATGAACAGGAATTGGGCGCACATGTTTAATATGTTCATTATGAAAAAAAATTATTTAGATAGGTATTGCGAATGGCTATTTGGTGTTTTGCTTAAAATTGAAACGCGATTGGATATTTCAAGTTATTCTGCTGTTGAAGCACGGGTGTTTGGATATTTATCTGAGCTGTTGCTTGATATTTGGTTGGAAATGAATTCAATTCAATACGGAGAGTGCAGAGTCCTGTTTATGGAACGGCAAAATTGGTTTGTAAAGGGTGTGAAATTTTTGTGGAGAAAGTTTCACTCCTCTGTACGCATCCTATAATACAAACTCCCCCTGCTTATGCCTAATTTCTTTGCGGCGTGGCTCTTGTTCCCGCTGCAATTCTGTATTTCTTTGCTGATTTCGCGGATGTTTGGTTTGTATTTTGGCGGAGGCGGTTCGCGCAAGTTGAATTTGCATTGCTCAAACTCAGCTTTTATAATGGATTCCAGATTATAGCCGTGTTTTTTTAAGAGGGCGTAACGCTCTAAAACATTTTTAAGCTGCCTTATGTTTCCGGGCCACAAATAGCTCTGCAAAGTCCTGAAATGGTGCTCGTCCAAAGGCTCTTGCCCCCGCCAAAGGGACTGCGCTATGCTTCTCAAGTCGTTCCGTTCCCTCAAAGGCGGTATTTGGATAGGCAAAGCAGTAAGCCTAAAATACAAATCCTGCCTAAAAAGCCCCTTTTCAATCAAAACGCGCAAATCCCTGTGGGTAGCGCAAATCAGCCTAAAATCCACCTTGACCTCTCTTTGGCTGCCAACGGGCGTGACGGTTTTCTCTTGCAGGGTGCGCAAAAGGGCTTTTTGAATCTCCGGCGAAAGTTCCGCAACCTCGTCCAAAAACAGGGTTCCGCCGTTTGCCGCCCTGACAAAGCCCATCTGCTCCCTATTTGCCCCTGTAAAAGCCCCCCGGACGTGCCCGCAAAAGAGGGATTCGGCAATTCCCGCCGAAATAGCCCCGCAATTAACCGCAACAAACGCCCTGTTCCCCCTATTGCTAAGGGCATGTAGCTCTCTTGCTGCAACCTCTTTCCCGGAGCCGGATTCGCCTGTAAGCAAAACAGGCAAATCGCAGTCCGCAGCTATTTGCAACATCCTTTTAAAATTTAAATTTTCATCCATATTCCTTAGACGGAGAAAATGGCAAAAAAAGCCCAAAAAATCTTTTAACCCCTCATTTTGCAAACAACTGTTGACGCTTTTTGGAAATTTCTATGGTTTTTCCTAGAAAATTGGATTCGTTTTTGCTATATTTTTACCTTGTGTAACAATTATAGGGGTCTTTTATGAAAAGAATTTTAGCTGCTGCTCTTCTTTGCGCCGTATCAAGTTTTGCCGCATGGGACAAATTTCCGGTGATTGAAGATGGCAAAGGAGAAGCGAAAATTGCTGCCAGCCAAAGCCGCCAAGGGCATCACGGTGATGGTCCGCATTTGAATTTCTTAGGAATCCGCTACAGCCCTATGGCAAATTTGGAATTGATGTCCACGGTGGGCTATACTTTTGGCGTACGTTATCAGATAATCCCTGTTTTGAGTGCTGGCATGGATATAGGTTTCCCGATTCCAAGCCCCGCTTGGAGCGTTACTCCCAATGCCCAGTTCTCAATGCCTTTGACAGACGCGCTTGCATTTGGCAGCAATGTTGAACTCACTATCAACACCGAGAACAAAGCCACAGGAGAAACGGATTATATGAATTTATCCGCCGGGTTTGAGCTAGATTTTACCATAGGCCAAAGCACAATATGGGTTGGCTTTGACCTTGGAACTGGCTTAGGCGAAAAAGAAGAGGAACAAGATTCGATAGATCCAGCAACAAATCAACCTATAAAAGTGAAAGTAACAAAGAAAGCGGCGGATGATGGGCACGGTACTAAACTATCACCGGCAGTTGGCTATATAGCGACAGTCGGCAATCTTTCGCTTGGCACAAGCGTTACCTTTGACCTTGGGGAAAAATCAGGCAACGATCCGGTTAATACCACCGTAGGCTTAGACGTTTCCGTTAAGTTCTAAAAACAACCGTAAATGTACTCCCCTTTCCGGGGGAGCTTTTCAACGTTATGGAGGCTTTATGGGCATCGGCTGTGCGTTTTACAATGGCAAGCCCCAAACCGGAGCCTTTAGTCTCCCTTGTTGACTCATCGCCTATTCTGTAAAAGCCCTCAAATATATTCTTCTGCTCATCTATAGGGATGCCTTTGCCTGTGTCTTCAACGGAAAATGATATCCCCTGCTCTTCTTGCTGCAATTTAACAAAAACGTATCCCTCTGCGGTATATTTAATGGCGTTATCTATTAAATTCTGAACAAGGCTGTAAATTGAAGGGTAATCCCCCGTTATAACGCAATTATCCGTTATTTCCCTTTTTATTTCCAAGCCCTTGTTGTTCGCTATCACATTCATGGAATCGCAAACCTTATTCACGCATTCCGAAAGATTTATACTCTCCATTCTAAAAATCTTTTTGCCGCTTTCCATCCTGGTATAGCTTAAAATGTCTTCTATAAGGCTTTCCAAGCGGTTTGCCTCTTTTAGCATAACGCCCGAATGGGAAATTACTTTCTCGCTCTTTTGAACTCGCCCGCTGTGCATCATCTCGGAATACATTTTTATAGAAGTGAGCGGGGTTTTAAGCTCATGCGAAACGGTGGAGAGAAAGTTGTCTTTCATAAGCCTAAGCTGCCTTTCCCTGGAAAAACCTATATACACAACCACAACGCCAATTATGGGAATTATCAGGGAAAAAGCCAGCAATAGGTAAAGGAAGATGATTTTTTTATGAGATTCCTTGTTTATGGCTGAATTATCCTCAATTAAAATATCCCACTCGCCAAACGGGAATTCTCCGGAAATGGAGTACGGGATATAATCCCATTCCTTTGCGGTTCTTTCAACTGCATCGCTCATCCTGTTTGAATAATATGCGGAATCTATTTTGACTATCATCACGTTTTTAATGGGCAATTCGGGATAGGAAATGGTTAAGAAAAAATCCTCTCTGTGTTTTATAAAATAATAGCCATCGTTTGAATAGCTGGCATAATTTCCAAGAGCAAGCAGAAAATCGCTGTGTTCATTGTATGTATTTAAACCCCGTAAAAATCTTTCCGTTTCCTCTAAAACTTTTTCAATTTTTCCCTTTTCCTCTTCGCTCAAATTTTTTACGGAAAGGATGTCGTTCAACATTTTTCTCAGAAAATAATCATTCCAATTCAAACGCGGAATACTCGGCTCTTGCAAAAAGAGAGCAACTTTTTTCAAAGCGTAATCCTTTGCTTCCGCAAAGTTTTCGTTTTTTTGCAAATCCAAAAATTCCTTCAACTCTAGGGCTTCGCTCTTTTCCAATAGGTAAATCCCATCGTTTTTTTCTTCGCGTATTTTGGGGTATGTTAAAAATCCGTCTTTAAATTTAAAAAAGGATAAAATCCCTGTATGCAGGGAATCTTGCAGAATCTCCCTAACCATCGTCTCCGTTTCTTTTTGGGAATTTTCAATGACGGCAACCTTAAAGTTTGCCTTTGCGCTCTCATAATTTTTTTCGGTCAACGACTTTTCGTGTTCTATGCTTCCAACGCCTAAAATTGCAAGTACAATGATGGCGAGCAAAATGCCCACCAAAAAAAACAGCAATTTAAGCGGAACCGCTAACGAAGCAATTCTATGAACCATAAACCCGCATCTGGAAAGCTAAAAAAAGCCAGTGCGCTTACCATAAACAGTATGCTGACGCATAATCCCACAAAAAAGAAAAGGGATGTCAAGCGAAAAGACATTGGGTTTTTCGTTGCCATTTCTTACCTTATGCTCACACTTGGAACATTCCAAATATCTTTATTGTATTGCCTAATTGTACGGTCGGAACTGAATTCGCCCATGCGCGCAACATTCAAAATGGATTTACGAGTCCATAATTCCTTGTCGGAATAATTAGCAGAAACTAAATCTTGAGTCTCCAAATATGAGGAGAAATCTGCGAGGAGCAAATACTGGTCCCTATGGAGCAAGCTCTCAATTACAGGTGCAAACGGACATTCCGGGTAATTCAAAGTGCGTATAAAATCCAAAACTTCACGTATGTCGCTGGAAGACTCATAATATTCCTTAGGATTGTAACCTTGCGATACTATGAGATTCACCTCTTCAACCGTTTTCCCGAATATGTAAATGTTCTCGCGACCAACTGCATCGCACATTTCAACATTTGCGCCATCCAATGTACCTATGGTAAGAGCACCGTTCAATGCAAATTTCATGTTGCCTGTGCCGCTAGCCTCAGTACCTGCGGTTGAGATTTGCTCGGAAAGGTCTGCCGCAGGGATTATTTTTTCTGCATAAGAAACACGATAGTTTTCAAGGAACAGCAATTGCAAAACGCCCTTTGCGCGCGGCTCTTCCCTGATTTTATCAGACACGGCATTTATAAGCCAAATAATCTGCTTTGCCATCCAGTAACCAGGGGCTGCTTTACCGCCTATCAATATTGTCCTCGGCTGGATTTGCTGACCTTTTTGAATACGCTTTAACAGATGAATTACGTGCATCAAATTGAGGAGCTGCCTTTTGTATTCGTGAATGCGCTTTACCTGAACATCGAAGATTGAATCTGGGTTTATTATCTCTATGCCCTGAACGTTTTTTATCACGTTTATCAATTTCTTTTTATTTTCAATTTTAGCCTTCACAAAATCCGCCTGGAATGCCGAATCTTTTGCATAAGTCTCTAATTTGCTTATATTATCCAAATCGCCAATCCATGAATTGCCAATTCTTTTGGTGATAATGGCAGACATGGCAGGGTTCGCCTTTGCAATCCAGCGGCGAGGAGTTACGCCGTTTGTTTTGTTGTTGAAACGCTCTGGCCATAACTCGTAAAAATCTTTGAATAGGGAACTTTTTAGAAGTTCGCTGTGGAGCGCGGCAACGCCATTGACGCTATGCGAGCCTATCACGGAAAGATAGCCCATGCGCACCATTTTTTCGCCACCTTCCTGTATTATGGACATGCGCGCAACACGGTCATTTTCGCCAGGCCATTTTGTCCAAACCGCTTCAAGGAATTTTGCATTGATTTCGTAAATGATTTGCAAGTGACGTGGCAATAGTTCCTCGAACAAGCTCACAGACCATTTTTCCAAAGCCTCTGGCATAAGGGTATGGTTGGTATAGGCAAAGACCTGAGTTGTTATTCCCCAAGCATCTGCCCAAGAAAGTTTATAAATGTCCAGCAACAGACGCATGAGTTCCGGGATTGCTATTGCAGGATGCGTATCGTTTAATTGAATCGCAATCTTTTTAGGGAGTTTCAAAAGAAGCTGCCTACATTCGCTATGGTCTAAACTCAAAAGAGTTAGGTTTGCCGAAGAAACTTTGTTCTCCTTTGCCAGCTTTTCAATTGCAGCTTGAACATCGTTGCCGCGCTCATAGCGGCGAATTATGTCTTGAAGCGAAGCAGAGCAGAGGAAGTATTGCTGCTTTAAGCGAAGTTGCTTGCCATTCACAGAGGAGTCGTTTGGGTACAAAACCTTTGTTATGGATTCCCATTCTTCCGTTTTTGAAGCAGCATCTACATACCTGCCTTCATTGAAGGTTTGCAAATTGAATTGATTAGATTGCGCACTCCACAAGCGGAGCGTATTAACCGTATTGTTTTTGTACCCTGGGATAGGGGTATCGTAAGGCATTGCTTCCACGCTTTCGGCGGCATGCCAGTGGTGGAGAGTTTCGCCGTTTTCGATGTAGCTTTCAACATGCCCGCCAAAATGAACCTGCATCACACCTGCTGTGCGCGCAAATTCCCAAGGGTTTGGATAGCGGAGCCATTCGTCGGGATATTCCTTCTGCTGGCCGCCTTCAATTTTTTGGTTGAACATTCCAAATTCATAGCGAAGCCCCATACCCATAGCTGGTAGCTCCAAAGAAGCCATCGAATCCAAAAAGCAAGCGGCCAAGCGTCCCAAACCACCATTGCCAAGCCCGGCATCCCGCTCCACGTCGCGAAGCTCCTCTAAATTCATGCCGAGTTCGTTAAGAGCTTCCGTAACTTCTTTTTCCACATCTATATTCAAAGCCGCATTGCCAAGCGAGCGGCCTATTAAGAATTCAAGCGATAAATAATAAACGCGCTTTACATTCTGCATATAATAAGTTTGCTGTGTTTTTATCCAACGATCAATCAGGCGATCGCGCACGGTATAAGCTATCGCCAAAAATTTTTCGTAATCGGCGGCCTCGTATTGGTCGCGGGCAAGCGAGCGCCGCAAGTGTTGGCTAAAGGATTTTACAAAAGCCTTTTTTGTATTTTCCAACTCTTCGATGCCAAATGCAGATTCTTTTACAGGCTCTTTGATAGATTCTTTTACAGATTCCTTGACAGGTTCTTTGGCGTCATCTTTTTTCTTAGTACTCTTTACAGCTGTACTTTTTGTGACTGTACCCTTGGTTACCATACATTATCTCCTAAAAAAGAACGAATCTAATATAGTAAATTCCCGCTCGGAGAGCTAACAGGGGAGAGTTGTAAATACATATCCAACATTTTATTGCTCCAAACATCAACGTTCCATCTAGAAATAATATACTCTCTCTGTTTTTTCAGCGTAGCTTCTTTAACGTCTGCCGGTCGGTTTAAAACGCTGATTATGTTCTTTTGCAAAGCGGAAATGTTGTTTAGAGGAAAAACTATATCATTTGGAATGTTTCTGTCCATTTCGGGGCGGTCGCTCCTGATAACAGGCGTTCCGCAATAGATAGCCTCAAGGTTAGCGTAAGAAAACCCTTCCATTCGGCTTGGCGATAGATGTATATCGCTCATCTTAAAATAAAACACCACGTTTTCTTGAGATGGCGCTATTATAATCCATTCTGGAACAAATTTGAATATTTTCTGTATTTCCTGTAAAACATATTCTCTGTTATCACATACTATCACAAGGGCAATATTGTATTGCCCAGCTATATCTTTAATTGCGCTAATCGCAATGTCAACCCCTTTGTTATAAAAAGCCAAAACACTTGAACCAAAAATCGTTAAAATTTTTTTATCATGTATTTTGTACATCTCCCTTCCGTTTTCGCAGTCAATATCTAAGCGTGAAAAATCAATGCCGTTATCTATATAACAACATTTTTCTCTCCGTACCCCTGAATTTACCAAATCGATAAAAATAGCTTTGCTTACGCCACAAGCCATATCAAAAATATATTTGCAGAGAAAAACTTTTATCATCTTTTTTATTCTGCGTACAATCGGTGAGCTGGCGGAATTTCCATGCAATTCAATATGGAAATGGCTTATCATTTTTATATGCAGATAGAATAATTTTGATAAAAATAATATGAGAAAAGGGAAAGTCATGTGAAAATGCAAGATATTTACCTTGTTGTCTTTTAAAATTTTCCTCAATTCTAAAAACCCCTTTATAGTTTTATTTGTCAAAAAATATATTTTTCTGTTATTCTGCAACATCTCTTTTGCCCATTGGCAGTTTAAAGTATTTTTATAAAAAACATAAATCATCTCACTGCCGTCATCGCGTTCTTTTATTTTTTTCTCTAAATCAAAAAGGGAGTACATAAAATTTCCACAGTAAGGCGTGGCATATTGTATAAATTGGCACACTACAAGTTTACTACCGTCCGCTTTAAGGCTCATTTCTCCTCCTTGATATTCTGTAAAAAAATATAGTAATTTTTCTAATTTCTATTTATTGTTGGGAGAGGTTGGATGAAAAGGTGCATTGTTCTATTTAACGATAATATAAGCAGGAGTGCTGGCACCGAGCGCATGACCATTCTATTGGCCAATGAGTTGCATATAAGAGGGTTTAAAATAATTTTGATTGCCTTACGCAGAGAGACAGGAATATTTTTCCCTATAAACGAAGGAATAGAAGTTTACTATTTAAGCGATATTAAATTCAAACTGCTGGAATACATAGTGGATATTTTTCTTTTGAGAAAATTGTTAAAGAAAATACAGCCCGATATTGTGATAAGCATAGGGAATATGTTTTTTAGAACCTTGCCAGCAGCAATAGGCTCAAAATATAAGCTGTTTTCGTGGCATCACAATGTAAAATACGGCGTTTATTCTAAATTTACTTTTAAAATCCTCAATATTCTAATAGCTCGTTTTTCAGATAAATTCATCCTTTTGAGCGAGGCAAATGCAAATTTTATACGGGAAAAATATAACAATAAAAAAGTAATATCTATTCCTAATCCGCTTGCAATGCGGGGTAAAATCACCCCAAGCGATTTGCAAAATAAAACCGTTCTCTACGTTGGCAGAATTTGCAGAGAAAAAGGAACCGATTTGCTTTTGCAGGCATGGAAAATTATCTGCGAAAAATATTCCGATTGGCGTTTGCAACTTGTGGGGCAAGTGGAAAAAAATTTTGTTCTGGAAAATGCAAAAGAGGTTGTGCTCAACAATGCGGTGGCAAATGTTGAAAAGTTTTATGGCTCTTCTTCCATATTCGTAATTCCATCTAGAGCGGAAAATTTACCTTTGGTGGTGATTGAAGCAAAATCTTTTGGTTTGCCTATAGTTTCAACAAACTGGGGGATGAACGCACAGGATATGGTACAAAATGAAGTGGATGGTTTTATTGTGGAGAATTTTGATGTAGCTGCTTTGGCAGAGAAAATGATGCGGTTGATGAAAGATGAAACTTTGCGGAAACGAATGGGGGCAGCATCTTTGAAATCTTCGGAAAAATATGCGTTAGATATAATAATGGACAAATGGGAAAATGCAGTGAGTTTTTAAATGATTTATTATTTGACCTGTTTTTCGCTATCTCTGCTTTTGCTTTGGTTTGGGCAAAAAATAAAGCATGGGCAATGCGAGCCGTTTCGCTGGTTAATTTATGGAATTGCTCTGCTGATTCCAGCTGCTTTGGCAGGGCTTAGAGACTGGTCTATTGGAACTGATGTATTGTTTTATGCTCACCCAATTTTTAAAGAATCCAGTACAGTTCCACATATAGGAGGTTTTAGCGCTATATATGATGACTGGATAGGAATTGGATATCTGTGGCTAAACTTTGCACTGAGCCAGGTGACATCCGATTTCAATGTAATTTTATTTTTTCTTATGCTTATAGAAATTGTATCTGTTTTTTTTGCCATATATCAATGGAGGGATAAATTTCCAATATGGCTTGGGATGCTGGTTTTTTATGCTTTCTTTTTTAATCTATCGTTTAATGCAATACGCCAATGTTTGGCATTATCAATAGCGTTCTTTGGGCTGAAATATGTTTTTGAGAGAAAATTTTTGTTTTTTGCTTTTTGGGTTCTATTGGGTTATTTATTTCATAGATCCGCTATTCTCGTTTTGGCGTATTATCCCTTGTTTTGGTATGCAAACAAATATACATCCAAAAAATCCATATTGTTGCTATCGGTTATTTTCTTATCGTTGATTATATTTTCTAACCAAATATTTATACCTCTGTTGTATTCCCTGTCTGGTATTGTTCCCCGTGCTGATGCTATTGCTCATTATCTTGCTTATATAGAGAAAGATAGTTCTGGATATAAAAATTTTGTCTATTTTGCTCTGTTAGTGGTTTTATTCTTGCATAAGAGAAAAGTTATTTTGGAGAATTTTCAAGATATTGGGTATTTTTTGGAAGTTGTGGTTATAATTACCGCCATATCCCAGTTGACGACTTTTGTGGCTGGAGAATACGCGAATAGATTTATAATAGTTCCAGATTGGATGCTGTGTTTTTCCATTCCAGTTGTCTTTTATTCTTACATTAAAACCTTCCCACGCACTATTATTAACTTAGCTGTTATCTCCTACTGCTTTTTTTACTGGTATTATATTTTTATCTATTTGGGATTCAACGAAACTAGGGATTATTATTCGTCTATATTGAGTAGCATATTTTAAATTGTATATTCTTTACAGGAGTTATGAGCAATACGCGGCAAAATAATAATAGTGCAGAGGGGATGGAAAAAGTCCCTTATGTATTTGAATTGCCAATTTTAAAGTACCAAGAAGAAGTTAAAGATTTAATATCCATAATAGTTCCTATATACAATACGGAGCTTTATCTTAAAGAGGCATTGGACAGTATTATAACCCAGTCGTTTGAAAATTGGGAAGCAATTTTAGTAGATGATGGCTCCACGGATAAGTGCCAAGAAATATGCACGGAGTATGTAAAAAAAGATTCCAGGTTTAAGTATATTTGCAAAAAACAAAACGAAGGATTGCTTTTGGCAAGGAAAACAGGCTTAGAAAATGCCAGAGGAGAATTTATAGCAAATTTGGATAGCGATGATTTCTACAAGTCGCAGTTTTTGGAAAAAATGCTCGCCAAAATAAAAGAAGGGAATAATGATTTTGTATATTGCAACTTTGAAGGTTTGGGTAAAATAAAACCGCCAGCAGCTATCTATAATAAATTCAGTGAAAATAAACTGGAAAATATTTTTAGAATCAGAGATTTTTTGCCAAATGTGTGCAATAAACTTATTAAGCGAAGCGTTTATGCAAAAACTCTATTCCCGCAAATTCACATTGTGTATGGCGAAGATTTTATTCAGAGTATATCGGTATTATATCATAGCAGCTGCTCAGAATTTGTTGAAGATGGATTATATGTGTATAGGCTCAATAGCGTAGTTTCTGCATCGTTATCATTTAATACTATCTCAAAGGAGAAACGCTATGTTCAGAGGGTTGTTTATTCCATAGCAGCTTATTTAATAATGAAACAATTTTTTGTACCCAACGAAGCCGAAAAGGCCTTTGCCGATGAGAATAATTTTGGGAATTTCGCAGATTATTTTCTTCTGAATAAAAAGAAGTTAGTACGGTATAAAATAGAGTATGCTGAAAATTTTGTCCCTGCTTTTTTAAGAGGTTTAAAAGAGATAAAAATTAAAAGTTTCAAGGAAAAATTTCGCAGAATTGCTTTAATTTTGGCCTGCAAAGGGTTCCCGTTGCTGTTTAGGCTTTTAAGAAAAACTAGAAATATGTGGTTGGGATTATAAATTATGTTAAATATGAGAATCAAAAAATATTTTTCCCTGCTTGTAGCATTGCGGTTTACCTTTTTTTGGAAAGAGTTTAAAGGCTTGGAAATTACAAATCCCCAAATATGGATGGATAATTTTAGGAAAAGAATGTTGGCTTTCAGGAGTTTTCCTGTGATTTTGATGTTTAAAGAATTTCTAAATACAAAAATCTTTATCATAAAAAAATTAGATTTTAAAACGAATAAAAATTTAATTGCAATATGCGTGATTAAGAATGATTTAGAAAAACTCAAAAAATTCTTAGAACATCATAGAAATTTAGGCATAAAACAATTTGCTTTTTTAGACGATAAATCTACGGATGGCACAAATGAATATTTGCGAGAACAGCGAGACGTTGAATTATTTGAAAGTAGCGAGCCATTTTTTACAGACCGTAAAGAGGCATGGATAAACCGCATTTTGGCATATTATGGATTTGACAGATGGTATGCAGTTTTAGACTCCGATGAATTATTGATTTATGACAGTTGCGAAAAATTCAACATTGATAAATTTATTGCTTTGATGGAAAAAAGAAATATAACGGCAGTTTCTGGAAAAATGATTGATATGTACTATCACAAAGGAATAGAATATTTTGATAAAACTGGATATTTTGACGGGAAATATTTTCGCTGGATGCCCAATCCAACTGGCGGGATGCGTTATAGAATTTTTGAAATGAAAATGTGCTTGGGCAAAACGCCGCTATTTATTTTAGATAATAAAACAATTTATCATATTCATTGCTTATTTCCCTTTGAGAAAAATTTTCAGAAAAGAAATGCTTTAGGGCTTCTACATTATAAATTTTTGAAAGGCGATTTGGAAAAATATAAAGAAAGGGTGAATAACAAATCCATGTTCAACGGTAGCGAAGAATACAAACAATATATTGGGAAAATAGAAGATGAAAAGTCAGATTTTTATGATGAAAATATTTCAGAAAAATTTGTAGATTCACAGTCTTTTGTGGAAAATGGGTTGATTGAAAAAAATAAATGTTATGGAGTGAAAATGCCTAGAGTTTCTGTTATAATAGTCACATACAAAGGTTTTAAGTGGTATAGCAAATGTTTTAATAGTTTGCTGGCTTCCACAGTGCAATCGGATATCATAGTTGTTGACAACAATTCAAACGATGGCACGGTTGAATTTATAAAGGAGAATTTTCCTTCTATACATATCATTCAAAATAATGAAAATGCAGGCTTTGCAAAAGCTAATAACCAGGCTTTGGAATTAGCTTATAGCAATGGCTCTAATTACTTTTTTTTGCTGAACCAAGACGCTTGGGTGGAAACAGATACCATAGAGATTTTGCTGAAATATGCGAGCGAAAATGAACAATTCGGGATTTTAGCGCCTGTCCAATTAAATGGCGAAAAGAACGCATTTGATTATGCTTTCAAAAAATGGTATTTAAAACAAATAGATTTAAGAGATTTGTGCGAAAATATGTTTTTGAAAAAAAATTGCCTTTACGAAGTTCCTTTTGTAAATGCGGCGGCTTGGTTAATATCTAGAAAATGCTACGAAAAAATTGGCGGATTTGACACAATTCTTTTTTCCCATTATGGAGAAGATGACAATTATTGCCAAAGAGTTGCATTTCACAAATTCAAGATAGGCATTGTTTTTGAGACCTCTTTTTGCCACGATAGAACGGCAGAGCAAATTGAATTCAACGCCAATAAAGTGGAAAGGGATTATATAAACGCGGCAATTTTTTATGGAAACATAAATTTATCTTTTGCCAAAATTTTTTATAAATTGATTCGCAATTTTGCGGGTTCTATTTTGAGGTTGGAATTGATTAAATATGCTAGGAAAATAATTTTTTTGCTTATGAATTTTAGCAAAATTTGTAAGAGCAGGAGAGCAAACAGGTTAAAAAAATGAAATATAACATCGCCATTGGGATTGTGCTTTTTGAGCCGAAAATTGCTCAATATGAGCACATATCATTTTTGCAAAGATTAAAATTGCCTATTTACATAGTGGATAACTCTGAGCAAAAAACTTTGCCACCGGATATTGATGTAGATTTTTATTTTCATAACGCAAATGAAGGTGGGCTTGCAAAAGCGCTGAATATATTAAATGATTACGCTTGCGAGCAAAAGATGGATTGGTTGTTGACCCTAGACCAAGATTCCAAATTCAATTCTTTAGAGGACTTAGAAAAATTATTTCAATTCGCTGTGAATGTTCCCGAAAATATTGGGGCGGTTGCGCCTAAAATTATGATTATGCCTGATAAATTTCTTAAACCGGTTTACGCCCTGATTACAAGCGGTATGTTGCTCAGAATAAAAACTTGGCAAGAATGTGGAAAATATAGGGAGGATTTTTTTATCGATTGCGTTGATACGGAATACTGCTTGCGAATGAAGACATTGGGGTGGGATTTTTTGGTATGCGAAGACGTAATATTAGAACACTCGCTTGGGAATAGCCAAGAACACAAATTCCCTTTTAGAAAAACAGCCCATACGTTTGGGCATCACAACGCTTTGAGGCGTTATTATATAGCCAGAAATCTATATGCAACCATGATGCAGTATAAAAAAGAAATCCCAGAATTTTACGAAGACAGAAAGGGATTTTTGAAACATCACGCGAAGATGATATTGGCTTTTGACACAAACAAAATCTCAAAACTGGCTATGATGTTTGCGGGTTTTGCCGATGGTTTTTCCGGGCATATATCGGGAAAATTTGAACCGCGTTCCTTTTTATTGCTAAGAGCAATTTATAGAATATTAAAACAATTAAGCCGCCACTAGAGGCTTTTGAATTAATCAGCATTTACTATATTCATAACGGGAGTGATATATCTTTAGTGAGGGGGGTTGAAATGTCTATAAAAAAGACTTATTTGGAGGTTTATACAGAGCATAGTGGATTTGTATCCCATAAATGGATTCACTATTTCTTTATTTATGACAGTATTTTTAGAAGGTTTTTGGAAAAAGAAAAACCTATAAAAATGCTCGAAATAGGAGTCCAGAATGGTGGCTCTTTAGAAATATGGAAAAAATATCTGCCGCAAGGCTCAATTATCCACGGTTTAGACATAAACGAAAAATGCCAGCTATTAAAATTCAGCGAAGACATATTTTTTCACTTGGGCAGCGTCACAGACATTGATTTTATGGAAAAGACATTCGGTGATATTCGGTTTGATGTGATAATAGATGATGGTTCGCACGTTTGCAAAGACGTTATTGAAACATTCAAATATTTATTCCCAAAAATGAAAAGCGGCGGCTGTTATATAGTGGAAGACATGCACACAAGCTATTGGAAAAGGTTTGGCGGCAAAATATATGGGAAAGAGAGCTCCATTGAATATTTTAAGGACTTAATTGACTGCGGAGTAAATAGAGACCATATTCAATACGACTTTCTTGGCAAAATAAAGAATAAAATTCACAAGCAATATGATAGCGATTTGGAAATTCTGAAAAACATTTCTCAGATTTCCTTTTTTGATTCAATTTGCTCTATTGATAAATTCTATGAGCCAAAAGACTTTTCATTTAAGAATGTGGTTAGTGGCGAGGTTGCTTTGGTGGACAAAGAACCTACAGAACTAAGCATAACCATAAATGATAGGAAAAACGAGATAACCAAAACAGAGAAATTATTTTGCGGTTAAAGATTTTATTTTATCTTTGAGCAAAATTTTTTCATTGTTTTCCATGCCTAAAAAATACGCACTGGGCAAGAACAGAAATAGAAAACTCAACGTGCTTGCAAAGAACAAGTCTATGGAATTGTTTATATTGAAATATAACCATATAGGCAAAGGGAAACTTATCAAAGCGATTATAAGCTGGCAGGATAGAGTTTTTTTGCAAAATTTTCTGACAGAGAGATGAATCAATCGTTTGGCAAATAAATTTATAGATATTATACGAGCAAAATTCGTAATTATGTAAACTATAGGAACTGCTACCGGAGAAAAACCTAGCTCAAAAAATATATAACACAACACAAAATTCATAAGTACAAGAATAGAATCTACAATGATAAAATATTTTATTTTTCCCGATGCGGAAATAGCAGGTGCGAGTAAACCCGAAAGCGTATAGGCAAATAAATGGTCTATCAATCTGATTTGGCAAAATACAACCGCAAAATTTGGTACTTCTTTTAACCATAGATGCAGAACAAAATCCATATTCAGAACAATGGGGACTATGAACAGCGAAAGCAACAAGAACGAAATTCTGCTAAACCGAAAAATCAAATTATGTAAATACTCTATGTCATTTTTTGCATAGGATTTGATAACTTGCGGGTTAAAAGCTGCCATAAGATTTGAGGAAAATTGCGTGACCGCATTATTGACCTGCGTCATTATCCCATAAGCCGCATTAGCGATAACCCCATGAAACACATTCAAAAGCATATTCACGCCCTGCAAAGCGGAAACCACAGAAATTCCGCCAAGCGTTGTCCACCCTCCAAACCCCATTCTCTCCAAAAACATCTTTTTATCCCAAAACCATTTAAAATGAGTCTCTGAAAAATTCTTATAGCAATAAATTCTATAAAAGACAACCATAATTATATAAACCACAAACAACAAAATCGAATAAAATTTCAGCTTGTCAAAAGGGGCAAAACCAAGAGCAATGGCAACGGAGAGTTTAAACACGGCGTCTGCAATTCCAGCGTAGGCAAAAACCTTCATCCTTTCGTGCGCAGTGATGGCAACCATATATGGCACTTGCAAAATTCCAACACAAGCGGAGAAAATTGTGAACTGATAGACAAAATTTGCCGTTTCCACTCTCTCCGCTGGTATAACCAGCTGCGTATTCAAAAACCAAAGCCCAATTGTCTCGCCCAAAATTAAAATCAACAAAGAAGTGAAAATATGGATAATCACGCTTAAGCTAAAAGTTTTTTTCAACTGTTCAAAATCGCCTTTTCCCAAATCAAAAGTAAAAAAACGGCTCGTTGCGCTGCTCATGGAGTTTTGAATAAAACTGAACAGCACAATAACCCCACCCACCACATTGTAAACACCAAAATCGCTAACGCCCAGTTGTGCCAGCACCTCGCGGCTTGTATAAAGCCCAACGCCAAGGATTAAAAAACTACGAAAATAAAGAAACAGCGTATTCTTAGCTATGCGCTTGTTGTTTTCGAAGGATGTCATAGAAAAACATTTTCCCCTTCTTTTGCGCGTTTTGCCAAATCCTCGCAATGCTTTATTTTGTCTAAAATTTCTTTGTATAATTCAAAATTATCTCTTGCGCTTTTCAACTCGGCTTTGAGCCTTGAAATTCGCAGCTTTAGCACAACGCTCGAAAAATCCAACATCGCAGATTCATTTGTCCAAGGTTTTTCCGGCAGGCGGATAAATAATTCTCTGTGGGTAGGTGGCAATTTTTCATAGAGCATTTTTAAATCTATTTTGCCAGTTTCTTCCAAAAGGGCATAGCCGTAATCCAAAAGTTCGGCAAGCCAGCGAGAGCTTAAAAGGCTTGGGTCGCAAACACGAAGTGCAACAACTTGAAGAGACGGATTTTTAAAAATAACGCTCACAAGCCAAATTTCATCGCTCGGCAAAGATTTCCAAGGGATTTCAACCTCTTGCACCTCTTGCGTTTTTGTTTGCACAGGAGTTTTTTTAATCTGCAAAATAGGAATGTTTTTTGAAGTTCCAAACCTTTCGTTTAACAAATTCAAGTACTGTTTTTTAAGTTCGGCACTATTCATTGAGGCTATCAACCCTTTTACCTTTGAAGCAAAAGCGGCTTTTTCTTCGGGGGTTGTGGGTTGTTTTTTATCCGCCAGATAATTGAGCCAGTTTTTTGCGCTCGCTTGCAATTTTTTAAAAGCCTCCGC
>Ga0268262_10001612_pt1 | contig 27559 bp, 21 predicted proteins | sample TergutNc150P3_FD_190354 | JGI IMG/M metagenome (GOLD analysis project Ga0268262, IMG submission 190354) | Nasutitermes corniger P3 segment gut microbial community from laboratory colony in Florida, USA - Nc150 P3 (SPAdes) (version 2) | ecosystem: Host-associated > Arthropoda: Insects >... | reverse complement strand
CCAGGGTTGTGTCCTGGCGGAAAGGAAAGAATTGTTCAAATCGCCCAGAGCGGAAACTACCACGCAGGCGCCGTTGGATTTATCCTTGAGCAGTTTTGCGGTATCAAGGAATTTGTTAAAATCGCTGAAATAGGTCTGTACCACTTTTGGATCATCAGTTCCAAGGTATTTCTTTGCCAGGCTGCGGCGGTAGAACAAAGCGCCGGGCGCTGCCTGCCATGACAATCCATATACTTTTCCCTGATAGGTGCCAACTTCCGCCGGATAGGCAAGAAGAACGCTCTTTTTGGATTCGTAAATATCGGTGATATCCAGAAGAAGACCCGATTCAACGTATTTACGGACAAATGCGGATTCCAGCGCGATAATATCGGGAACTCCCTGGCCGGTAGCCAAAACAGGGTCTATTTTGGCCTGGAACTGATCCGAGGGGGTTTGGGAATACTCAACGTTGATCCCGGGGTGAGTCGCCTTGAAACCCCATGTTGGATTGTTGACCATATTGGCAATCTCATCGGTAAATGACCAAACAATGAGCGTACCGGAATTGGCGTCATTACTCGCGGCAGGTTGCTTTTTTGAACAGCCGCTTAACAGGAGCAGGGCTACTCCCAAAACAAGAAGAATTTTCTTCATCACAATTTTCCTCCAAAATTGATTTTCAACCCATACAGGATTTAATGACAGTATTATATCACAATTTGAATAAAAAGTAAGTGTAATTTTGCTATTTATCGATTTTTTGGAGAGGAATTAAAATATACGCTGACATTGTGAAATATTGACCTAAAGCCTATGATTTTCTTATGATTATTGGAAAGGAGTTATAAATGGATCGTGAAGCCAGAATTAACGAGCTAATTTCCCAAATGACACTGGAAGAGAAGGTGTCCCAGTTAAGTTACACGAGCGCGGCGCTCCCCCGTCTGGGTATACCCGAGTATAACTGGTGGAACGAATGCCTGCACGGGGTAGCGCGGGCGGGCATCGCCACGGTGTTTCCCCAGGCTATCGCGCTGGCGGCGACTTTTGACGAGGGTTTTATCGAAGAAATCGCGGACGCGATTTCCGATGAGGCACGGGCAAAATACAACGAGGCTATTAAGATGGGAAACCGGGGCCAGTATTGGGGCCTGACCTTTTGGACGCCGAATATCAATATCTTCCGCGACCCGCGCTGGGGCCGGGGCCAGGAAACCTACGGCGAAGATCCGTACCTTACCAGCCGTATCGGCCTTGCTTTTGTGCGTGGCTTGCAGGGCAGCGACCCGGAAAACCTTAAGCTTGCCGCCTGCGCAAAGCATTACGCCGTCCATTCCGGCCCGGAAAAAATCCGCCACACTTTTGACGCTGTTGTCTCCAAAAAAGACCTTTTTGAGACCTATTTGCCCGCTTTCAAGGCGCTGGTCGAGGGGGGCGTAGAATCGGTAATGGGCGCGTATAATCGCACCCTGGGCGAGCCCTGCTGCGGCAGTTATTACTTATTGAGGGATATACTTCGCGGCAAGTGGGGTTTCAAGGGCCATGTGGTTTCTGATTGCTGGGCTATACGCGACTTCCACGAACACCACAAGATAACGGAAACCCCCGAAGAATCCGCGGCCCTTGCCCTAAACTCAGGTTGCGACCTTAACTGCGGCTGTACCTACCCGATGCTTACAGTTTCCCTCAAAAAAGGCCTGGTAACCGAAGAAGCGATCAACACCGCCTTAGGGCGGGTTTTGCGTACCCGCTTTAAACTGGGAATGTTTGATTCCGCCGGAAAGGGTAAATACGATAAGCTTGACCGCAAAGTGATCAACTGCGAAAAACATCGGCAGCTTGCCCTTAAAGCAGCGGAGAAGTCCATAGTTTTATTAAAAAACGACAAAAATCTTTTGCCCCTGGATTCCAGCGCGAAAAAAATCACCGTTGTCGGTCCCGGAGCGGCCAATGCCCATACGCTGTTCGGCAATTATTACGGGGTAAGTTCCCGTTTTGTTACCGTGCTTGAAGGGCTGGGAGAAAAAGTTAAGGACAAGTACGGGATCAATTTGGAATACCGCCAGGGCTGCCTGATGTACGGCGCAAATAATATGTCAAACGCGGAGTTCGGCCAGGCAAACGCCGCAGACATCATTATCGCCGTTATGGGTCTGGACGGGGCCATTGAGGGCGAGGAGGGCGACGCCATTGCATCGGACTCCAACGGCGACCGGACTTACATTGAGCTTCCCCCCTGGCAGATTAACTTTTTACAGAAAGTCCGTAAAGCGGGCAAGCCGGTAATTCTGGTACTGACCGGCGGCAGTCCTATCGCCATTCCAGAGGATATCGCCGACGCGGTGATCTTTGCCTGGTATCCCGGCGAGCTGGGCGGCAAAGCCGTGGCAGACATCATCTTTGGCGACGTTGTCCCCTCAGGAAAACTCCCCATCACCTTCCCCGTGTCAACGGAACAGCTCCCCCCTTACGAGGAATATTCCATGAAGGGCCGGACTTACCGCTACATGACGGAAAAGCCCCTTTACCCCTTTGGCTTCGGTCTTTCATATACAAGTTTCCGTTTCGATTCGCTTACCCTTTCCGCGCCGTCAATTTCGTCAACCAAGTCGGTAAAAGCGTTCGTAAAGCTGAGCAATACCGGCAAACGTGACGCGGAAGATGTAGTACAAATTTACGTTTCAAAGGATGAGCGGGGGGCGGACGATCCCCTGTTTTCGCTGAGGGCTTTCCGCCGCGTTTTTGTCCCTGCGGGCAAGACTGCTACGGCGGAATTCGACCTTACCGCCGCGGCTTTTGAAACGGTGAATGCCGATGGTGATTCCGTGCTTTTGCCCGGTTCCTACACGGTAATTGTCGCAGACGCCGCCCCTGTGCCGGTTTCGGTAGAAAAGGGAGCGCCCTCTCCAGTGCAGGCCAAAATAACGGTGAGCTAAATGTTTACAGTACATTATTTCAAAATGTCCTCACGCAGAGCTCGCGGAGGCGCAGAGAATATATGAAATCAGGCCTCCGCGTCCGCGAACCGAAGGTTCGATGCGCCTCTGCGTGAAAAATTTCGGAATTTTAATAGGGGTGATTATGCGGGGACGGGTTTTACGGGCTCATCTTGTTGCTTTACTGGTTTTAGCGTGTTTCTTGCCGCTCTCATGTTCGAGAAACGACAGGCATGTCTCTGTGGATAAACAGGGCCGGACAGTAGTGGAACGGTTTGGCCAGCTCAGGGTGGAAGGGACAAAGCTGCTGGCCGCCGACGGCAAACCCGTTCAGTTGCGGGGGATAAGTTCCCATGGCCTGCAATACGCGGGGAAATACGCCAACGAGGAGGTACTTCGCTGGCTTCGGGACGATTGGAATATGCAGGTTTGGCGGGCCGCTCTCTACCTTAGCGAGGGGGGCTATATAACCCAGCCGTCGCTTAAATCCAAAGTAGTAGATTCGGTGGAAGCGGCGATCAAACTGGGGATATACGTCATTATCGACTGGCATGTTCACCTTGATCGCGACCCCCGGATGTACCAGCAGTACGCAATCGAATTTTTCGGCGAAATGGCCCAGCGTTACGGTTCCTATCCCAACGTACTATACGAAATCTGCAACGAGCCGAACGGGCATGATGTAACCTGGAGCGTGGCGGTTAAGCCTTACGCGGAAACAATTATCGCCGAGATTCGAAAGTACGATCCTGACAACATAATAATTGTGGGAACACCCACCTGGAGCCAGGACGTTGATATAGCGGCGGAAGACCCGATACGAAGTTCCGCCAACATAATGTACACCCTCCATTTTTATGCCGGAACCCACGGCGAGGAACTTCGCAACAAGGCAAAAGCCGCGATTGACAAGGGCCTGCCGCTCTTTGTTACCGAATGCGGCACCTCCCAGGCCACAGGCGGCGGCGGGGTTTTTGAAGAAAAGTTCATGGAGTGGCTTTCCTTTCTTAATAAATACCAAATCTCATGGGTAAACTGGTCTTTGACCAATAAGGGGGAGGATTCGGGAATTCTGGTAATGAATGCCGACCGAGAAGGCAAAGGCGGCTGGACGAATGACCAGCTTTCCCAGTCGGGGAAATTTATCAGGAAAATACTCAGAAACGAAGTAAAAGTAAAATAAAAAGCTTGATTCACTATTTGAGAGGGTGTATTATTAGACCGTGGCCCTACCCACATTATGTATAGGCAGTCGGTAACGGTTGACCCATGGTGAAGATCGGAATGGGCGATCTTCCTGCCCCCTTTCGAGGGGGCGTTTTTTGGTTACGCTCCCCAGCAAATGTCATAATTCACCTTGGTATAAAATAATTTTTTTACTTCGTCAAACCTCCGCGTGATTGGCAGGATCCACATGAGTTTGGCTACCGCGGCTTCGACAGTCATGTCGCATGTTTCCAAAATCTGCGTGTTTGCCTGAATGCGTTTGCCGACTTCGTAAAGCTCAATGTCGCTGCCCTCCAGCATGGCCTGCGTTGCCAGTACGACAATTTTTCCACGCCCGGAAAGCTCCTGCACAACGTTGGTAAAATTGCGCTTTTCGTTGAAAGGGAGGCCGCCTGAGCCATAGCTTTCTATTATAATCGCGTCGTAAAAACGTCCGGCGTAGTCGAGTATATCGGGCTCCATGCCTGGAATAAGTTTCAAAAGAAAGACCTTTGGGTTGAGTTCAGAATAAAACCTGGGCTGTCCATTTCCTTCCATTGATGGAATTGGCTGGATGGCGATATACTCAACAATTCTATGATCGCCGGTCAACGCGAAGACGGGAAAATTAATGCTGTCAAACGCGTCATAGCTGTGGGTTTTAACTTTTCGCGCCCGCGTTCCGACTATTACCTTGCCGTCGAATACGATAAATACTCCGCCGTGTCCGCAGTTTGCGCAATAATAAAAACTGTCGATAAGGTTTTTTGGCGCGTCTGTAATGTCTGTCCCAACCGGCTTTTGGGAGCCGGTTATTACGACAGGCTTGTCCGGCTTTTGTACAAGGTACGAGAGCGCCGCCGCGGTATAGGCCATGGTATCCGTACCGTGGGCAATGACAAAGCCGTCGTATTTTTCGTAGTTGCTTTTAATACAGTCTGCCATTTTCAGCCAGTGTTCGGGCTGCATATTGGTACTGTCCAGATTCAAAATGGTAACCGCGTCAACATGGCAAAACTTTTGTACAGCCGGTACCGCTTCCATAATTCTGTCAGGTGAAATCCCCGGCGCCAGTCCGCGTTCCGTTTGGAGAGAGGCGATGGTTCCGCCTGTGGCGATAAACAGAATGTTTTTCATTAAGAGCCTACCTGAATTGCCACATGTAAAGCTTGTTATCCATGCCGATTCCAGCAACTTCTATTTTCCCGTCGGCGTTCAGGTCGCCGAAAACCGGCTTGCCCCAAACTGGCAGGGGAAAGCCATCGATTGAGCTGAAGTTGCGGAAATACCCGTAAAGCGCGTTTCCATCGCCTGAAAAAAAGACGCCGGTTTTTTTGTCTTTGCCTGCCACTGATACTGTGATATACCCGTCATCTTTTACCGTGAGGCGGGGAATCTTCCGGCTGAATACTTCCCCGTCCAGGCCAATCCGGTAAAGCGTCCCCCCGAACTCTATTACCCAAAGATACTCCCCGTCAAAAACCGGCTGCAGGTAAAAAACCCCTTCAAGTTCAATGGGGAAACCCGGAAGAACTTCGGCGTTTTCGGTGTAGATCGAAAGCTCCCCCGCCTGGGTAATAAAGGCCGTAAAGAGGCGGGATGTTCTATCAGGATACTGGGCGATGAAAAATTCTGGCGATCCAAAAGCAATTCCCGAAATCGGAACCGGCCAGGGCGTGAGGGTAATGCCCGAAGCGTCAAGAAGAAAAATTTCTCCGAAGAAACTTTTCGGATAAACCGCGGCGTAGGTTTTGTTTTTAAATTCTATAAAGGACGGAAGCGAGCGTTCCAGCGAATAATACAGGGTAAAGCTTGAAGGGCCTGAATTATCTTCCGAAAGGGCGCGCCAAAGTTCCTGTTTGGGCAATACCTCATTGCGCCTAACGGCGTTGATTGCCTCCAGCAGGGTTTCGGCGGATTCGGAGATGAAAAGGTAATTATTGTACACGATGTAGTACGGAGACGGGATATTTATATTCATTAAAGTCAAAAGTGAAGCAAGAAAAATCGGTATTTCTATCTGCGGGATGCGGCTTCCGTCAAGGGTGAGATTAATATTTTCGTTCAAAAAGATCGACCTGAAGGCTCTGTCAAAAACCTCTTTACGTTTTTTCTCGTCCTTTATCTCGACGGCAATTACCGGGCTGGGTCTTCCTTCAAGGCCGTAGACCGCAAACTGGGTACCCAACCACGAATAGAGCAGTTCTTCAAGGTTTATGCCGGCCGCCATTCTGGCTCCGCTATCCGCCCTCCTGAGCGTGTTCTCCCAATCGGGGCCTGAAGGCGCGTTTGCTGAAATCGCCGAAACCGCGCCCAAGAGCTCTTTAAGGCTTCCGGCAGAAAGCAGGGTCATGTACTGGGTGTTGTCCGGAACCATGGCAGCAAGCGGCGCGCCCTGTGATTTTCTTTCGATAAGCGTTTGCAGCGCCTGACTACCTTCGGTTCTATGGCCCGATTCAAGCGGGGTTAGCAGGTGCAGCTTTAATTCTTTTGGCAAAATCGAAAGGGCCGCTTCTACAGGGCCGGGAAACTGCAAAAGGTTTATAGCCGATTTAAGCTGCGGGTCTGAATTTCCAAGGATATTTGCCAGTGCGCCTGGAGAAAGAAGGAAAGCAATGTCGTAATCCCTGTTATGGAATTTCCTGGCAGACGATCCAAATATGCCGCCTTCTCCGGAACTGCCTGAAATCACCGATTCATAAAGCGGGGAGTTGTTGGATATGACAAGCAGGTTTTTATGGGGGCCAATGTAGAAAGCCGATCCGTTTTCAAGCCGGTATTCAAAGCGGGAGTTCCTGCCTGCATTCACATAGTAAAGGCCGGGGATACTGAACCTTCCCGCCAGAAGCGGAAGAAATTTTATAAGTGGCGAAAGTATTCCCGCGTCCCAGGCGGCAAGGATCCGCTCATCCTGAAAGAAGGCGGCGTCCAGTCTTCCCTTGGCGGCAAAGCGGAGAAATTTATTTTCCGCAAGTCCTGTTTCCCTTAACTGGTGTAGATTTGAAACAAGGGGCGACAGTTCCGCCAGCGCAAGGATATCGTTCAGGTTTTCATGCTCCAGAACGCGGGCTGCAAAGCGCGGCAGATCGGGAATGCTTGCAAAGAGATCGAAAGAATCGGGAATTACCGAATCAGGCGTTATTCTTCCGATAAAAGAAATTCCCACAGCTATAAGGGGTATCTCGATAAGAATGAACAACAAAATGAAAATGATTAAAGGTGCCCGGCGTTTTTTGCTGCCGCTCATTGGCATAATATAGCGAATTTGGCTTTGAAAGACAATTAAACGATTTAGTTTCGTTTTACCGCTTTAAAAAGATCATCGCGGCTAACCTTGAACCAGATGGGTCTTCCATGGGGACAGCGGCTAATCGGCAAGGCAAGGGCTTCTTCCGCGAGGGCAAGGGCGGTTTTTTCGTCAAGGAAGTCCCCGTCTTTAACGGCGCTTCGACAAGAGTAGGTTGCCGCCCAGCGTTCGGCGGGATTTTCATTTGCGTTTTTGAGATTTAGAATTTCTTCCACGGTTTCCATGTCCGAAAGTTTCCAGCCGGAAGGCAGGGCTTCAATCAGCCATTCATCTTCGTTTCGTTTTATTACTATCCCAAGTCTGGCAAGTTCATCTTTTTTTTCTTCCAAAAAGCTATCGTCTCCGGCACTTTCAGTTATGAGAGGTATAGCCACAAGGAGTTCCTGTCTTGGTATTTTTCCGCTTAAAAATTTATCGTAAAGAATCCTTTCATGGGCGGCGTGCTGATCGATGACAAAAAGGGTGTCGTTTTTTTCTACCAGAATAAAGAGATCAAAAAGCCGTCCCAGGTAGCGGGCCTTGCTTTTATCCGGCTCGTACTTAGGTTCAGGTTCCACTGCGGAGTAGGGCACTACTTCCTCAGCCGCAAAAATGGCATCTAACGACGGACGAAGCCAAAGGCTAGGCTGTTGGTCTAGCCTTTGGCTTTGGTCAGACGCCGGCTCCGTTGGCCCGAACTCCATTTCGGCTATCACCTCGGACGTTTTTTCAGCCAGGGTCGCGTGGCGGCAGAAGTCCCTGAGCGCGGAGCTAAGGGCGTGGTGTATTGCTCCGGGATCGGCGAAGCGGACTTCCCGTTTTGCCGGGTGTATGTTGCAGTCCGCAAGGACAGGATCAATAGTTATGAATACCGCGCCTATGGGGTGGGTCGCGTTCGGGAACCAACCCTGAAGGCCGTATTCCAGGGCCTGCAGCAGGGAGTAATCCTGAATGCGCCTGTTGTTGGCATATACAAATTGATACCGCCTGTCGCTCCTCGAAAGCTCTGGCCCACCGGCCACTACGGAAATGGAAAAACCTTTGCCTACCGCAGTTATTTCATGCAGAAAAACAGATTCCCTTTCTTCAAGGAAAATCTGGCTGAATCTGTCTTTCAGGGATGACACCGGCGGAAGAAAGCTTTTTAAAACTCCGTCCTGGCTGAAGCGAAATGCGATGCCCGGAAACGAAAGGGCTTTCTCGTTGAAGATCTGGCGGCAGGCCACCCCTTCGCTTCCCGCCCGTTTTAGAAAACGCTTCCTTGCGGGAATGGTGTCGTAAAGGCCCAGTGCGCGTACACTGGTTCCCTTTGCCCTGCGGCTCTGTTCCAGATCAGGCGGATTTTTTTCTCCCGGCCCTACGCCAAGTTTCCACGCCTCTCTTCCGTCGCGGCTTGAAAGAATTTCCAGCCGTGAAACCGCCGCCGCCGCCGCCAGGGCCTCCCCCCTAAAGCCTAAAGTCACGGCCGTTTTAAGATCGTCAAGACAGCGTATCTTGCTTGTGGCGTGGGCAAGATAACAGAGTTCAAGGTCTTCCTTCCCCATGCCGCCGCCGTCGTCAACCACTTCTATCCGGCTTATGCCCCCTTCTTCGATGAGGATTTCTATAAGCTTGCCTCCGGCGTCAATGGCGTTGTCCAGAAATTCCCTCACCAGCGCGGCGGGCCGGTCAATGACTTCTCCGGCGGCTATTCTGCGCGCTTCGGCTGGAGGCAATACATGAATTTTCCGTTCTTCAGACATTTATCAAGCCTGATTTACAAAATTCATCACGCAGAGGCGCATCGAACCTACGGTTCGCGGGCGCAAAGTATAAGAGCGTTATTCGATAGCTTTTCTTCTTCCTCTGCGATCTCTGCGTGAGGATAATTGAAATAAATGTATTGTAAATATCTAGCTGTTCCAACTTATTACTCTTCTTCATCAAAAAGACCAAGCTCGGGAACTTCGTCAGAAGCGGCCTCGTCGCTGTTCATTAGAATTTCAATCCGGCTTTCAATTTTTTCCAGGTCTTTTTCCAGATTTCTGGCGAGGACGATCCCCTCTTCAAAAGCTTTGATTGCGTCGTCCAGGGGGATGTCGCTTTTCCTGATCTCGTCCCCCAGAGCCTCCAGCCGTTCAAGCCTTTCTTCAAAAGTTTTTTTTGCTCCGCCGGTTTTTTTTGTCGCCATGATATCTCCTTAATTCACTTTTTCAGCGATAGCTGTAATCAATCCCTCAAGGGGCCGGATAACTAAAGTCTCGCCCGGCTTTACATCCTCCGCCCTGCGTATGGGCGTCTGGAGCTTCCCGCCGCGAAGCGGCATTACCACCGAGTAACCCTTCTGCAAGGCGGAAAGGGGGCTGGCGGCTTCAAGGCTCGTCTTTGCCAGGTCCAGCCTGCGCCTGAGCTCGGCTGCCTTCCCCTGCATGTTTTCCAGAAGGGCGTCCCTGGCCTCGTCAAAGCGCATGAGCCTTGGCTGGAGTATGCTTCTGAAACGGTATTCCAGATCGGCGAGAGAAAAGGGTTTTGCCAAAAGCCTGATGCGCTCAATCCTGCTTTTTATGGAAGAACAGAGTTCGTTGCCCAGAGTTCTGACAATATGCAGGGTTTCCTCCCTGTTGACGCTTACAAGTTCTGCCGCTGCCGACGGGGTAGGGGCCCTGAGATCCGCCGCTAGGTCTGATAGAGTCCAGTCAATTTCATGTCCTACCGCGCTTACCACGGGAATCTTTGAATTGGCAATCGAGCGAACCACAACCTCGTCAGAGAAGGGGAGCAGATCTTCCAGAGAGCCGCCGCCCCGTCCGACAATAAGCACATCTGCCAGCTTCCAGAAGTTCGCCTGCTTGATGCGCCGCGCGATAATCTCCCCCGCCTCGGCTCCCTGTACAAGCGTGGGAAGGATCACCACGCGAATGCCGCGCGCCCGGCGCTGTAAGATGTTGAGAATGTCACGTACCGCGGCCCCTGTCGGAGAGCTAACCACCCCCACCGTTTCAGGAAACCGGGGAATGGGGCGCTTGCGTTCCTCGCTGAAAAGCCCTTCCGCCGCAAGTTTCCTCTTGCGCTCTTCCAGCATGGCAAGTATATCCCCCTCGCCGGCGCGCTCCATCTCCTCAACCACGATGGAATAAGTTCCCCGCTGGGCATAAACCGAAAGGCTTCCCCGCACCCTAAGCAACATTCCGTCCCTGGGCTCGAATGAAAGAGAGCGAATCCGGTTTCTGAACATGATCGCGCTTATGGAAGCCCCTGAATCTTTTAAGGTGAAGTAAAGGTGCCCCGTACTGGAAGGCCGGAAGTTTGAAAGCTCCCCTTCTACCACGACTTGTGGAAAGCTTCCTTCAAGGGTTTCGCGTATAAGCTCTGTAAGTGCGGAAACTGTTAGCTTGCCGGTTGCGTCCATAGTCTAGTACTCCCTACATAAAGAAAATTGCCGTTCCAATAACGGCAACCACAGCGCCCACGATCTCCAAAAATTTAATCTTTTTTTTGAAGAGCAACATTTCAGGCAGAATAATGACAACGGGGGTAAGGCCGATAAGGGTGCTTACAATGCCTGCGCTAATACGCTGGATGGCAAAGAGCGAAAGCGCCACGCCGATAAAAGGGCCGAAAATTGCCCCCCCTGCTGTAAACTTTAAGCCGTCAAAACTCTTAGCCGCTTTTATCAGCCCCTTTCCCCTATCGTAAACCAAAGCCACAAGGGCGAATCCTATGATGGCCGCTATCTCCCGAATCTGCGTCCCCGAAACAGGATCGTAATCGCCAAGTCCTGCCTTTGTTAAAACCATTCCTATTGATTGGCCTATGGAAGCGATTAAAGCAAAGATGTACCCGCGCATGTCAACTTTGTCTATTTTGGAAATGGAAACGCTGTTTTGTTTGCCGAATACGGTCATGCAAATTCCGATTATGACCAGGCTCATACCAAGAGCGCCCATTGAGCCAAGTCTCTCATCGAGAAACAAAAACGCAATACCGGCTGTTACAGGAGGAGAAAGCGCCATAATTAGCATTGTAATTCTGGGGCCGATAGTGCCGTAGGCTGTAAAAAGAAACATATCGGTAACAACAAAGCCGATAATTCCGGACAATGTCAGAAAGATTACAGTCCGAAGAGATGCGTCAAAAGGCAAGGGCATTCCCCGCAAGAAAGCCGCCGTTATAGTTAATGGAACAAAAGCAAATACCACTTTGAAAAAATTTACGGAAAGGACGCCGATGCGTTTAACTCCCTGTTCAAAAAAAAGAGCTCCGATTGTCCATGCAACCGCCGTTCCGAACGCGGCCAGCTCGCCGATTCTTTGCATGATTATAAAATACCGATATAATCAATAACATGAAAGCCCTTTGTGTGTTGTACGGAGGCCGTCTTGAAACGGAAGCCTTTGAAAAAGTTTTATCGGCCCAGGCCGGAAATGAAAGCGCTTTTTCATTGGCTGTTTCAGCCGCCCGCGCTTTTCCCTCCGTGGAAAAAACCGTACTTTTGGGAATAAAGGACTCAAGTCTAGCCGATCTTCCCTCCGATGTCGAAACTGTGCTTCGGCCTTCCTGGACTAGAACCAGCCTTTTAGAGGAGATTTCAAGGCTTTCGGTTGGCTGGGATTTTACATATTTTGCCTGGGCGGACTGCCCGCTGTTGGATCCGGCGCTTGCCGGTTCCATGGCGGAACGGCACCAGCGCTATAAAGCCGAATACTCCTACGCGGACGGCTGGCCCTACGGCCTCGCGCCGGAAATCCTGGGGCCGGGAACGGCGGGGATCCTCGCGAAATTGTCGGAAAACAACGATGGGCCGGTGGAAAGGGACGCTCTTTTTTATGTTATTCAAAAGGACATAAACGCGTTTGATATCGAGACGGAAATTTCCCCGGTTGATTTACGGCCTTACAGGCTTAGCCTGACAGCTGATTCCAAAAGGAATCTTCTCCTGCTTTCCCGCATTATGAAGGAACTCCGGCAGTCTGCTCCGAGCGGACAGATATCAGCCGCTGATATCGAAAAATTAATTTCCGAGAAACCAGCTTTGCTGCGTACTCTGCCGGCTTTTTTCAATATTCAGGTACTGGGCGCGTGTCCTCAGGCTTGCTCTATCTGCCCCTGGCCTTCCTATGGGGGAACTGTTCCCATCACCGAGCGGAAGGAGTTTATGCCCAAAGCCGCCTTCGCTTCGCTTCTTGATAAAATAGCGGAATTTGCCGGGGATGCGGTGATCGATCTTTCGCTTTGGGGAGAGCTGTCTTTACACCCGGAACATTACGAACTTATCGAGATGGTTCTTGCCCGTTCCGCCCTGTCGCTTGTGATAGAGACCTCCGGCATTGGCTGGAAAGCGGATGAGCTAAAAGCCCTTGCCGCTTTGCAGGCGGCGCCTAGGAAAAACCACATGGCGGCGCTTTCGTGGATAGTGTCGCTTGACGCGTTTGATCCTGAGCGTTACAAAGAGCTGCGGGGGCCCGGTTTTTCCGAGGCCCAGGACTGCGCTAAGACGCTGCTCTCGCTTTTTCCGAATGACGCCTACGTTCAGGCAGTGCGCCTTAAAGGCGCTGAAGACGATATCGAAAAATTTTATCGCTCGTGGAAGGGGGAGAACTCAAAGCAGGTCATCATTCAAAAGTACGATGATTTTGCCGGGGCCCTTCCCAAAATGCAGGCCGCCGATCTTTCCCCTGTAAAGCGCCGCCCCTGCTGGCATATTCAGCGGGATATGAACGTACTTCTGGACGGCAGAGTCCCAAGTTGCAGGGAGGATTTGGCAGTTCTAAAAGGAAACGCTGAGGTTTGGGGAAACGCTTTTTCTGACGATCTTGCCGGTATCTGGGAAAAAGGGGCGGCGTTGTACAACGGGCACTGTAAGGCCGAATATTCGGGAATATGCGCGCTCTGCGATGAATACTATACCTACAACTTTTAACGAAAATCTTCCCTCTTATACTGCGGTGGGGGGCAATGAACGGAGGGCTTCCACGGGCCTTTCGGCGGTGATACTGAACAGGGGGGGGAGGTATCCACGTCACAGTTTCTTTGAAGAACTGGAGAAGCTTGGATTTGACAATGTCCTTTCGATAGAAAACTCCTCTGTTCGTTACGATTTGGAATCCCTTTCATCCGGTTTTCCTTTTGTCCGCTTTATTCTCCCTCAAGAGCATTTAAGCCGGGGGGAAGAGATTAACCTTGCCGCGTCCGAATTGTCCTGTCCCCTGTTTTTTGTCCTATGGAACGATCTAAGGTTTCTCCGAAGCGGCGGGGCCGAGCGAATGGCAGAGCGCCTCCTTGCCGGAGCCCATGGAGAAAAAAATATTTACAAAAGGCTTTGCACAACGCCTTTGATCCAGGACGCGCGTTCGGAAACCATGCCCACCCTTATTGTCCCCGCGCTTGTTCCCGAAAAAAAAACCGAAAAAGTAATAAAGACCATTCCGTTTGTTCCGAGGAAGGAAGGGCAATTAACCTTGTACCCCTTTGACGGTATCGGCATCTACGACAGGGAGCGTTTTATCCGCCTTAGCGGATTCGATCCTTACATAAAAAATTCTTACTGGCAGCTCATGGATTTTGGTTTTCGTTCCAGCCTTTGGGGTGAAGAAATCGCCTCTACGTCTCTGATTAAGCTTTCTTACGATGGGCTTGTCCCCGAAGAAGACAGTACAGCTGACGAAGGCTTTTTAAGATTTTTTCTAAAAAACCTGGCCCCGGTTTTTAAGGGCGATCACGCCCACATTCCGTTGCGGCGTTTTCCGGGATATTTAAAAAGAAGGGGCGGCCTTTTAGCCGCCTGGGATGAATTTTCTTCCGCGCGCGCCTGGGTAAAAACCAACCGCTTTCGTTTTAGCTCTGACGCGGGAATTATGGCGGAGCTTTTCGCTTCGATTGAAACTGATGCTGAGGCTGAAGATGAGTCACTAATGGAGGAAAAGTGACCGCCTTAGTTTTGCAGGCGCGCCTTGATTCAAGTCGCCTTGGCGGAAAGGCATTGCTGCCCCTTGGGGACAGGCCCATTGTTTTCAGGGTGATGGAAGCGCTTGCTTTTTTACCTTGCGAAAGAAAGATACTGGCCTGCCCGGAAGACAGCGCTTCCGCTTTTGATCCCCTTGCGGAAGAAGCCGGTTTTATTTTGGTTCCCGGCCCGAAAGAAGACGTACTTGCTCGTTATTGCCTTGCGATTCGCAAGTCAGGTGCTGACAGGGTGATCCGCGCAACCGCCGATAACCCCTTTGTTTTCATTGACGCCGCCAGGGCCATTGAAAGCGAAGCGTCAGCACTGGGCGCGGACTACGGCGGCTATTTCGGTTTGCCAGTCGGCGCGGGAGTAGAGTCTGTCGCGTCGGAGGCGCTCTTGCGCGCCGAAAGGGAAGCCGAGGCCCCGGAAGAACGGGAACACGTTTGCCCCTACCTTTACAGGCATCCGGAGCTTTTCCGCCTTCACAGGCCGTTTGCCCCAAGGCGCTGGCAAGGCCAGGATTGCAGAATCACCGTGGATACAAGCGATGATTACGACCGGGCCAAATCGCTGTACGAGCGTCTTTCTTCCCTGCCCCTTGAAAAGCGGAACTTGGGAAAAAACGTCCTTTCCATGTATGTATCTTTATGGAAGGGCGAATGAAAGGCGCTTCGGTTCTCATAGTTCCCGCCTGTGAAAGAGGCCGAGGCGGCGGCCATTTGATCCGCTCGCTTTTGATCCTCAAGGCGTTACAGGCTAATGGCCGCGACGCGTTTCTCTGGGTACCGGATTACCTTAAAGACGATTTTCTGCAGCGTTTTCGTGATTTTTTTAATTCTCTTGAAAACCCCTGCCTGCTTTCCCGCGAAGAAGAACTTAAAGGCAGAGCATGGGATTTTATTGTCCTTGATCGTTTTAAAACCCCAAGAAAAGAATTTGATTTTTTCTCAGGTTTTGCGCCCGTCATAGGAATTGACGAGGGAGGCCCTTTCAGGAATCGTTTTGATTTTTTAATCGATCTTTTGCCGTCTATAAGAGAAGCGAAGGCCAATCTTTTTTCCCCCGCCCTTCTTTCATTGCCGCGAAACCGGCGGCCGGTCGATACCGGAGAAACCACGCCCGGTTCTCCGTTCCGCATACTCATAAGTTTTGGCGCGGAGGACTCCGTCGGCCTGGGTATTGCGGCGGCGCGAAGCCTCAGCGGTTTTTTGGCAAGAGCTAAAGCGGAAAGGCCGTTTGAGATTACGCTTGTCTCTCCGATTCCGCCCCACAATACGCAATACGAGATAGAAGAGCTTTTCGGAATTACAGTCTTGGGGAGAATCCCTTATCTCGGCGAACGCCTGGCTGAATACGATTTGTTTGTAACGCATTTCGGCATTGGCGCTTTCGAGGCCGTCTATGCCAGGCTTCCTGTTATTATTGTTTCTCCCAGCCAGTACCATGAAAGGCTCAGCAGAAAAGCAGGTTTCTTTTCGCTTGGGATCGGGGCCGGAGCGGCAAGCCGCCTTGGAAAATTAGCCTGTAATCTTAGCCGTAGAACCGAAGGTAGTGCATATAAGCCTGACATACTTAAAACCCTTGAACGTAAAAGCAGGGAAATCGCGGATCGCTACGGCCTATGGGAAGAACAAAAAGAAACCATCGCTTCTTTTTTGTGCCGCGTTTCCCCCCGTTCGCCGTCAGTCTGCCCGGTCTGCAAAAAACCCCGTGCCGTCCCCGTTTTTGCCCGCTTCCCAGAAGAAAGCTACCGCCAATGCCCTCACTGCGGAATTATCTACCTTGCCCGTCTTGGAGAGCCCCCGATTGAATACGAAAAAGATTATTTTTTCAGCGATTACAAAAGGCAGTATGGCAAAACTTACCTGGAGGATTTTCCCGGCCTTGTGGAAGCAGGCAAACGGCGGCTGGAGCATATAGTTAAATCAATCCAAAAAGATTTACCACGGCTAAGAACCGAAGGTAGGAACACGGAGGAACACGGAGTAAGAAGCCAAAATTTTATGAAAACTCTGTGTAACTCTAAGCTCTCCGGCGTAGCCGGAGAGCAGGGCTCCGTGGTTTCTATTTTAGACATAGGCTGCGCTTACGGTCCCTTTTTGGCGGCGGCGGCACAGTGCGGTTTTTCCCCGGCAGGTATAGAACCGGCTTCCGATGCGGCGCGTTATGTGAAAGAAACGCTGGGTTTCCCCTGTTATCAGGGTTTTTTCCCTGTAGCCAATCCCGAGGAAATTCGCCGCCTTGCCAATGACGGTGAGGGCGGTTTTGACGCGGTAACTATGTGGTATGTTATCGAACACTTTGAAGAAGTGGGGAAAGTGCTATTGGAAGTTCACAAGCTTTTGAAAGAGGGCGGGGCACTGGCTTTTTCTACCCCTTCGTTTGCCGGAATTTCAGGCAGAAAATCCCTCGCTTCGTTTTTGAAAAACAGCCCGCCGGATCACTATACTGTCTGGAGCCCAAAGATCTGCGCGTGGATTTTAAGGCGATACGGCTTCAGGCTTCGAAAGATCGTGGTTACAGGCCACCACCCTGAACGCTTTCCCTTGATTGGCCGTTTTGCTGACGAGGCGAAAAAAGGGGCGCTTTACAGTTTCCTGCTTTGTATAAGCCGCCTTTTCCGCCTTGGGGATACCTTTGAGGTTTACGCAGTAAAGGGCTGAGAAGCAAAGCCTGACAAACTTGTGGTAGTTTGTAAGATCTAAATATTTACAAAAGACTTACCTTCAGGTTCTTAGCACGCGTAGGCGCAGAGGCGCAAAGTTTATGTTCGATAGATTTTCGCTAAACAATATATTGTATCTTCAGAATAAGAAGTCATCATAATGGCACATAATGTTCCAGCGTAGCCCTTACCGCCGATAGGCGGCGAAGCGTATGCAGTTTTGTTATGTGAAGTTACACAGTGCACTATTTTTCTAATAATTCTATTATTCCAATATCCTTTTGCAATAAAAAAGCAACATTTCTTTCCTTAAGTGCTGGCGCTTTAGATTTAGGTTGAAGAATTATAAAACGCTCATTTTTGTTTAAATTTTCAATAGCACGATCTATATTATTAACAGAATAACAAATATGATAGGGAATTCCATTGCCAGGAAAGGAAAAGCTTTTTTTAAACAAAAAGTCAATAGGACTCTTTTTATTATCGTCTAAAACTTGTATCAATTCTATTCTCGTTTTGCAATTACAAATGAATAATATTTTTATGTTACGTACAGGATCTTCAATAATTGAGGATTCCATTTTATAGTTTAATAAGTTAAATGGTGTAAATGCTTTTTCTATCTCTTTTACAGCATATCCTATATGGTGTATCTTATATGAGTGGATAAATTCATCTTTAATAATACAATCTTTAAAAAATCTTAGATACAATTTCACATACTTTCTTTTTGCAGCCTTCTTTGCCATCAAAGGGTGGATCAATGAAAATCAAGTCAAGTTTCCCCAAAAATCAAATACAACTTTAAGATTACCCAATAATCTTATAATTTGTTGAATGATTAGTCAAGCCAAAATATCTTTATAACTCTAAAATATGAAAACAGAACAGGAACTCAGGAGTGTTCTTGGGTGGAATGTAAGTATCCGGCGTAGTAGCAGAGGTTGGACTCAAGAGGAATTAGCAGAGAAAGCAGGCGTTACAAAAAATACTATCAGCGATATCGAAAAAGGCGATAAATTTGCCCACGCAAAAACATTGGTTCAGTTGGCAATAGTTTTTGAGACTGAAGTGTATGAACTATTAAAGCCCAAAGATGCTTCACCGGATAAAATCGCAGACGCTATTGCAAGATATAGTGAAGAAATAAAAAAGGCTGTAGAGAATGTTGAAAAATCTTATTGGGGGAAGAAACACTTATAACATCGGGCAAAAAAAGGCAACGGCTGGTTCTTTTATGAACATCACCGTTGCCGTCTGTTTTTTCCGTTCAGCCTTATTCAACCTTGAACAGCGAAACTTCCTTGACCAAAAATTTGATGTTCTCCCTGTTTTTCGCGCTTATCTCGTTGATCCGGTTTACCGCTTTGTTGATCTGTTCCGCTCCTGCGGCCATCTCGTTGATTCCTCCGGTGATCTCCTGGGTTACATGATCCAGATTCCTGCTTTCCTGAATCACCTCGCGGCTGCCATCGAGCATTTCCGAGGATTCTTCCTTGACCTGCCGGGTAATTTCATTTAAATTGCCGACGGCTTCCAGGATATACTTGCTGCCCTCGTTTTGTTCTTCCATGGCGCTGCGGATATTCTCCTCCTGCTCCGATACGGTTTTTACGCCAGTATCAATCACTTCAAATCTGGTTAGCGTGGTACCCGTAGATTCGCTGACCTTGTCAATCGAGGCTTTTATCTTCTTGAGTACCGCGCTAATCGTTTTGGACTGTTCGCCGGAACTGTCGGCGAGTTTGCGGATTTCCTCGGCGACTACGGCGAAACCTTTGCCCGCTTCCCCGGCGTGCGCCGCTTCAATCGCCGCGTTCATTGAAAGCAGGCTGGTCTGGCTGGCGATGTCTTCCATCACTTTGTTGATCTGAAGCAGTCCCTCGGAATTACGCGCTATTTCCTGAATGTCGGAAGCCGCGCCCTGCAGGCTTACGCGGCCAAGACCGGAAGAAGTAGTCAATTCGCTTACGCTTTCGCCGTTTTTAACAAGCGTTTGGGTTACCGACTTTATATTGGCAAGCATTTCCTCAACAGCGGAAGACGATTTGGATACACTGGCAGTTTGCTGTTCCACAAATCCGTTGAGCTTGTTAATGTTGTTTGTGATTTGTTCCATAGTAGCGCCGGTTTGGGTTACAGACGCGCTCTGGTTTAACATCCGGCCCCTGATGCTTTGAATGTTGGCGGTAATCTCGTTCATTGCCGCGGCGGTTTCGGTCATATTACTGGCCAGCTCGTTGCCGGTATCGGATAATACCCCACTGTGCTCTTTTATTGAAATGATCAGTTTCTTAATCTTTGCCAGCGTCAGGTTGAAATACCGCGACATGTCGGTGATCTCGTCGTTTCCATTTTCGGGAATTGTCCGCGTTAAGTCCCCTTCGCCTTCGGAAATATCTTTTAACGTATCCGTTACTTTTTCGATTGGCTTGGTAACGTATCCAAGAACGACAAAGATAATCGCCGCCGTCGCAAGAATGGCTATTACAGCCAGAATAACAGTAAATCTGGTTATGGCTCTGATTTCTTTTAATACATGGGATTCAGAGACGCCTACCAACACCGACATGCTAAAATCCGAATCGCCTATTTGAACTGTCTTCACTACAAACCTGAAATTATCATCATGCGTTGGATCGTATACTTGACCCTTGTAGGTATTCCCGTTTTTCATCGCTTCAAGCATCGGCCGCCTGGATTCGCCAAATTCCACATCAACATCAAGCATATTCTTGCCAATCCGCTCAGGTTTATAATGCGCCAGAATTGTTCCTGAGTTAGAATACAACACGATCATGTCAATTTCATCGTTTGTTTTTATGGTGTTTTCCACTATCTTCTGCATCGCGTCAATTGCCAATACGCATCCAAGGGCGCCTACCACTTCTTCGTTGTTTTTATTGTTGTTGGTAATGGGAACAAGCATTCTTATTGTATACTTGTCAACTCCGTTTATTTTTCGTAGTACAGGCTCGTTAACGCGGTCTTTGAACGCATTGGGGCCGGTAATATGTTCCATTACATTGTCAATGTCGGTGGTAAGCCGCTTTATCGTGCTGCCTGTGTCTTTGCCCCAGGCCATTGCGTACTGTCCTGTCGGGCTTGCTCCCGTCCGTCCGATATACTGTTCATCCATGCCGTCAAGGGCATTTGGTTTCCAGACCGTATACAGAACAACCATCTGAGGTTCCTCATCCAGAGCCGATTTCAGCATCGCATCATACCTGTCCCGCCGTTCTTCCGGTTTGACAGTTTCAAAGTCTCCCATTACATTCGCCAGCGTAGTTAATGCCCGAATATAGCCGTTTTCCCTGCCTTTCCAGAATTCGGCGCGGCTATTGGCCAAATGTTCCTGGCTTCGCAGACTCAACTGCAGGGTATTCTTGGAAGCCTGCAACAGCAATAATGTGGCAATTCCTGCTACCACTACAGCCATGATTGCGATCACCACAATGCTTAGTTTAAACTTGATTTTCATAGCATCCTCCTAAAACTTGATTGTTTTTATCAGTTATCTACATAAAAAGATAATAATTTGCATAATAGAAAAGGGTACCTGGAGTGGTGAAATATTAATCGCAAAATACACCCCATATAGCGCAACATCATAAACTCAGGGCAACAGCACTAACTTTATTATGACAGTAGAAACCGATCGGAGGGGGCGCTGTGCGCTGGCGGAAACGCTTGTTGAGTCCGGCTATGAAGCCGCCTGACCACCTAATTTTATTGAAACATTGATTCCAATTCATATATTGTTGAAAAAAAGGTGGTCAGGCATTTACTCCACTTTTTGACGAGCGTTTTCTCCCTCGTCTTCCTAGACCGGGGAATTCCAAATGTTTCCGTCAGCGCACAGCGCCCCCTCCGACCAGTATTCACCGTCATAAGGCAACAGCATTTACCTTGAGGCCAAAATATTATGGGGTGCAGGAGGGGAACCTCGCCCTACGGGCTCGGCGGAAGGTACTACGGCAGAGCATTAATCCCTGTTAATCTAAACTTGACCTACAATTTTTTGAAATAGGCTGACAAAGGGAGGGCAGCGGGACGCAAAAAATTTCTGGAGTTCCCTATCGAAACAGACCAGGGAAAAAAGCAAAAACTTGAAGTGCAATAATGGCGTCCGGCATGAGAAATATGAAGATGTCGCTGATCTATCAAATTAGAAAATGCCCTGTTGTAAAAAAAGGCCGGACGGGGCTGTGTCAGACCGAAGGTCTGCGATAGGTTCCTCCAGCTTTTTTGCCGTACCGCTTGCCCTACCTTCGGTTCTGTAACCCTTTGCCTGATTTTTACAGATATGTGGGTCAAGTCTAGTGAGTAGTCCGGGTTCCTTCATCTGTAAAAGTCCCATTTCGGTTTTGCCGATAATGAAAATGGAGGACTCTGAATTTGCCGGGAAGAAAGCGGATACTCATATTAGGCGCGGGTGTGATGCAGGGGCCCGCTCTCAGAATTGCCTGTGAAATGGGACTTGAAATTATCGCGATAGACGCCGATCCGACAGCACTCTGCGTACATCTGGCCGACCGTTTTGAAAAAATAGACCTTAAAGACAGGGAAGGCATTGAGAAGCTGGCCCGCTCCTTAATGGAAAACGGCGGCCTGGCGGGAGTAATGACCGCTGGAACGGACTTTTCCGCCAGCGTTGCCTGGGTCGCGGAAAAACTCAGGCTGCCTGGGATAAGTTTTGAGGCCGCCATGGACGCTTCGGACAAGGAAAGGATGAGGAAGCGCTTTAAGGAGGCTGGCGTTCCATCCCCTGAGTTTGTTGTAATTAACGATTCAAGCGGCAAAACGCTCGATCTTCCTTTTTCCTGGCCTGCGGTTGTAAAGCCCGTTGACAATATGGGCGCAAGAGGCTGCCGCAGGGTGGACAGCCCGGCGGAACTTAAAACCGCCGTTGCCGAGGCAATGGCCTTTTCCCGCTCGGGCCGCGTGATAGTGGAAGAGTATATGGAAGGCCCGGAATTTTCAGTTGACGCGTTGGTTTACCGGGGGGAAATAACCATCTGCGGCTTTGCGGACAGGCATATTTTCTTCCCCCCCTATTTTATAGAAATGGGGCATACAATACCCTCTTCAATCGATCCCGCTGTAATGCGCCTATTAATTGAAACCTTTAATAAAGGGGTAAAAGCCCTTGGCATTGCCAACGGCGCAGCCAAGGGAGACGTTAAGCTAACCTCCCGCGGCCCCATGATTGGGGAGATTGCCGCCCGGCTTTCCGGAGGGTTTATGTCGGGCTGGACCTTTCCCTACTCGTCGGGGGTTTTACCAACCAAGGGCGCTATCGAGATAGCCCTGGGGAATAATCCCGGCGGCCTTGAAAATAAACGGAACTGGACAAGCGCGGAACGGGCCTTTATCTCAATTCCCGGCAGGGTGCTTTCCGTCGAAGGCATCGAAACTGCGAAGGTTATGCCCTATGTAAGGGATGTTTTTTCGCGGGTAAAAAGGGGAATGGCGGTAACTTTTCCGGAGAACAACGTTACAAAATGCGGGAACATAATCAGCGCAGCTCCAGATCGGGAAACCGCTATCAAAGCCGCAGAAAACGCCGCCCGTTCAATTTTGATACGCCTGCAAACGCCCAATAAGGAAACCGAGGCTTTTCTTGCTGTCCAGTCGTCCATGCCGTCCTCTGAAAAGCCGGTATTTCCCCCAGACGCCTTCGCCATCGGTAAAAGCCTTCTGTCTCTTCTTGCCTCTCTACCTGAGACGGAGGATTTTTCCCCTGAAAAGGAGCCAGCGCTTTTGCCCTTTCCCGAATTTGTCGAATCAGGGCTTTTAGACTATATGGGCAGGACTGTAAAAGAATCCCTTGACGCGCTCAGGCTTCTGACAGGTCTTAGCCTGCCTTTGGCTTCAAAAGAATCTCTGTCAAGGGGAGCCGCATTTCCTGTTTTGGGGCGTTCCTTCTGGCAGGCTCTTATTCGCGGGGGTTACCAGGGCGCGGTGTATTACATTGATTCGATAACTAAGGGAGCCAATTATTAAGAGCTTATCTTTGAATACCTCGTATTTAATCAAGAATAACTCACGCGGAGCTCGCAAAGGCGCGGTTACAGAACCGAAGGTAGGACTGCAGATGATTAGTATGCCAAGCCCTTCTTTCCTATCTATTTTTATTATCAAAAAAAGAAAAAGTATGGAAGGAGCGCGCAATTATCTAATCAAGCGCAATCCTTTGCGTTCGCGAACCGAAGGTTCGATGCGCCTACCTTCGGTTCTTAGCTGCGTGATATTTTTCTGTTTTCTTTTACTATTAATTCCGGTAAATCCGGCTTACGCGGAAAGCCCTGGCCCTCAATCGGCAAAAACTTTCACTCTGGAAGAGACTTTAAGCGCCCTTGGTACAACTGCTGAACTCCGCTGGGATCCTTTTTTTTCCTCCGGGGCCCTGATATCCGGAACGCATGAAGCGGCGTTTATTTCCGGCAGGGAAGGGGAGACCGGCATGGTTCTCCTTGACCACAAGGATATTTTAACTTTACCCCTGCCGTTTTTGGAGCAAGGCGTCTTAAAATTTCCCGAAACTTTTTTACAGCAGGTAAAAAGCAGCTTCAACCGTTACATTGAAGAAGATCGCGACAGATTCAGAATAGCGGCGATAATAATAGACCCCGGCCACGGAGGAAAAGATCCCGGCGCTTCCTGGGACCATAAAATTCAGGGCAAAGTTCTCAAATCCGTAGAAAAGGATATAACTTTAAAAGTTTCCCGCCTGTTGTATTCCACTCTGACTGCGGCATATCCTGACAAGCGGATACTCATGACCCGCGAGGGAGACACCAATCCGACAAAAGATGCGCGGGTAAGCATGGCAAATTCCGTGCCCCTTGGCGCGAATGAAGCGGCAATCTACATCTCCGTCCATGCCAATTCCTCGTTAACCGAGAGTGCGAGGGGCTTCGAGGTGTGGTATCTCACCCCAAGCTACCGCCGTGAAGTTATAGACCAGGACAAATACTCGGATTCCAGGGAAGTATTACCCATTTTAAACAGCATGATGGAAGAGGAGCTTACCACGGAAAGCATACTGCTGGCCGATTACATCCTAAAGCGCATGGGAGAAGCGGTAGGAAAGCAGTCTCCATCCAGGGGGCTTAAAGCGGAAGAGTGGTTCGTGGTCAGAAACGCCCGAATGCCTGCGGTGCTGGTAGAACTGGGTTTTGTCTCCAACCAAACCGATGCCCTTCTTATGAATGATGATACTTACTTGAAGAACCTTTCGGATGCGTTATATAAAGGAATCAATGATTTTGTTGTTTTTTTTGAACGCGCCGGAGGCTTAACTGCTATTCAATGAATGAAATACTGAAAAAAGTCCTGTTGGCTTTAAGCAGATTCCTGAGCAAGACTAAAAACCGCCGTTTGACCTACCTTGTCGTAATATGCCTGATTGCCCTTGGGGAATTTCTATTTTCAGGGCTTGTCAGAAGGACATTTGTATTTTATTCTAGTTTGGAGGGAAAAACGGTCGTTGAGGATCGGATGCTTCGCCGTTCCAGGGACAGAGAAACGGATATACGCCGTTATGTTGACGAGGTTCTTTTGGGTCCTTCTTTTCCTAACCTGGATCCCCTCTTCCCCAGGGGAACAAAGCTAAGCTCCTTCATGTACCGTGAAACTGTGGTGTATGCGGATCTTTCCGAATCCGCGGCTTTGCCCCTGGAAGGCAGTTGGGATGTTTTTCGCAGCCTTTTAACCCTGAACGAGGGGATAAGGAGGAATTTTCCGTTTGTGGGAGACGTGCGGCTCTTTATCGGCGGAAATGAAGCTTTTTTCAATGAATTTTACGGGATTTTTGCGGAACCTGCCGATAATAGTAAAACACCGCCGTAAGGCGTTGACAAAAAAAGGGTATTTCCATATACTCTTTAGTAGTTGTTTTATGTATTTAGCATAAATGAAAGGAGTTTTGAATGAAAAGGATTATCATTCTTCTTGCTATCGCTTTGGTAACGGCTGGGATGCTGATTGCCGAAGAAAAGGTCCTGATTGATTTTTCAAATTTGACCGCGGATTTGCACGTCAAGACTGATCCAAGCGATCAGGATACCACACCTAATCAGAACCGTCGTACTGTGATGGATTATGGCCAGGTTGCGGGCGGTTCATTCACCAAACAGCAAACGGATCTAATGAAGACCTCTCTTGCCATTGCGAATTGGGATGTAAAATTCAACTCTTCTTCCCAGACTATCGCGAATGTTTCCAATACGTATACCAAAGAGGCGCCTTCAAAACAGTGGGGAACTGTAATGGGCGTGAGGGTTCACTACCCGGTTGATTACGCGTATTCAAAGGCCACAATTAAGCCCCCGTTTGAAATCCCTGCCTATGAACCGATGGCCGAAGTCAACGACGACGGTGTTATACAGACTAGCGCTTCAGACGGCATTACCGGAGACAGCCGCTTTGAAAATGGATACGGGGTTTTAAAGAACGTGGGTACGATCAGGTCGATAGCGGTCAACGTTTACGGCCTTAACTTCCCCCACGGGCTGAACGTGATTCTCATTGATTCCGAAGGGAACGAAAAAATTTGCTTCATGGGCTATCTGAATTATGACGGATGGGCCGAGCTTACCTGGAATAATCCCCAGTATATTTTTGAAGTCAGAAACAGGGATCTCAGGCTCTATCCCCTGTATCCCACAACCATGCCTTTTATAAAATTCGGCGGGTTCAGGCTTGACAGGGACGCGGACAGAATAGGCGGCGATTTCATTACTTACTTTAAAGATGTAAAGGTTATTTATGATAAAGCCAGGCTCGACACAGACCGCGACATCGATGATGAAGCAATCTGGAATATAATCAGAGATCGTGAAACTGAAAAGAAGCTCTTTGAGATGAACAGATTCGGACATGATCAGATTCTCAGGTATCTGGATTCCCAGATGCAGGCTACACAGCAATTTGATCCATTGGGTGTTAAATATGGCACGCCAGGGAATTACGGTTTTACTGAAACGCCGACTAACTAAAAGGGTTTGACCCGACAATAGGGCTGTCACTGGCTGCGTTATTAAGTAGTCAGCGACGGCCTTTTTTTTGGAAAAATTCATTGGAAAAAATCAATGGCTGAAAATATTGTTTTTCCGGAACGAAATGCTCTTCTTGCGGAATATGAGAAACTTCATTCAAGGCGGACTTTGATTATCCGCGAGCTTGAGAATCGTATTGAACAGGCGATAGCCCCTCTGCCTTCGCGTTCAAGGGTAAAGGGCCGCCTTAAATCTTTTGACAGTTACTTTAAAAAATACATCAGGCTACTAAAAGACGATCCCTCCGTCCAAATTCCGAATATTGCCGACGTATTGGGCATACGTGTTATCTGTCCGTTTCTTGAAGATTTAGCGGCAGTGGAAGAGCTTCTTAAAGAGAAATTTAAGGTTGTTGAGACACAGAGAAAGGGGGGGGATCATACATACAGGGAATTTGGCTATGAATCAATCCATCTTCTGATTGAAGTTCCGGAAGAAATAACAGAAAAGGCTGAAATCGCCGGTAGCCAGACGGCGGAGATCCAGATCCGTACCATACTGCAAGATGCCTGGGCGGAGGTGGAGCACGAATTTGTCTATAAAGCTGAGTTTATCCCTTTTGATAATCCGTTAAAACGAAAACTGGCTGCCATCAACGCGTCCCTTTCCCTCGCTGATATTATCTTCCAGGAAACGCGTAGTTACCTTCGCCTGCTTGGTGGGGAATTGGACAAGCGGCGGAATTCCTTCTTCAAAAAGATAGAGGAATTTTCCGATGCGATGCTATTTTCGGAAGACAATCCCACTTTGGAGAGCCTGTCACCCATGGAAGAGAGCGGGGAAGTAGCCAAATTTCAGTCGGAATCCATCTGGACACCTGTGGAAGTTTCGGGTACCGTGTCCATTGACGGACTGCTTGTGGAAGCCCTGACCGCGCATAACAAAAAACAATTTCCGGAAGCCATAGCGGTTTATACGCGGATTTTGGACATGAAGCCTATTGAATCAGTAGGTGCCCTGATTTATAAGCACCGCGGAATGGCCCACTTTGCAAGCTCGCATTATGAAGAAGCCATTGCCGACTTTTCCGAATCCCTTAGGCTCGATCCAAAATCCTATAAAGCAGCTTATTACAAGGGAATAGCTTGTTCGGTGCTTCAGCGTTATAACCAGGCTGTGGAGGCTTTTAATCATTCCCTCGAAGTAAATCCTTATCAACCCTACTGTCTTTTCCGCCGCGGCCAGGCCTATTACCACCTGGGAGATTATCCCCAGGCGCTAGGCGATTGCGAAGCGGCTCTGGCTCTGGAATCCTTCGAGGCAGGGCGCAAGTTTAAGGATTTATTGTTGAATAAATTAAAAATGTGAAAGCAATCAAATAATTATTACTAAAATAAAACACAAAAAACGCTTAGCCTTCCAAACCAATAGGTGCGGGGACAGTTGCCTGCTCGACCTAGTTGGTCGTGGCCTTTATTTACGCAGGCTTTGGCCTACCGCAGACCTTCGGTCTGACGGTTCTGTAGGGCCTTTTCTCTTGCACGCCAAGCGGTCTCA
>Ga0268262_10001611_pt1 | contig 27567 bp, 12 predicted proteins | sample TergutNc150P3_FD_190354 | JGI IMG/M metagenome (GOLD analysis project Ga0268262, IMG submission 190354) | Nasutitermes corniger P3 segment gut microbial community from laboratory colony in Florida, USA - Nc150 P3 (SPAdes) (version 2) | ecosystem: Host-associated > Arthropoda: Insects >... | reverse complement strand
CGCAGTGGCGGAACATACTGCCGTATCTCTTTTCGCAATCGTAAACGTTGGTAAAGCATTCACGCGAAGCGTTACTGAATCTGTGATAGCGCTTATACAGCCTGTATTTGCATTGAGGGCACGTACATATACTTTGGCGCTTGCATTAGGCTGTACTGTAATATTGGTAATCAGATTGGCAAAATCCTTGCTTTCACTGAACTGTATGTCGGCACCACTTGCCATTTGCAATAAGTCGAATGTAACCGCAGTGGCGGAACATACTGCCGTATCTCTTTTCGCAATCGTAAACGTTGGTAAAGCATTCACGCTAAGCGTTACTGAATCTGTGATAGCGCTTATACAGCCTGTGGTTGCATTGAGTGCGCGTACATATACTTTGGCGCTTGCATCAGGCTGTAGTGTAATACTGGTAATCAGATTGGCAAAAGCCTTGCTTTCACTGAACTGTATGCCGGCACCATTTGCCATTTCCGATAAGTCGAACGTTATCGCAGTGGCGGAACATACTGCCGTATCTCTTTTCGCAATCGTAAACGTTGGTAGCGGAAATACCCGTATCCTTACCGAATCTATATCCTCTAAATCGGTTTGGCAGCCTGTCTGGGAGTTATAGCCGCGAATATAAACCCATGTATCTCCACCCGAAAACATGGTGAATATAGAAGAGCCAAACACTTCATGAAAATCTCTATAATCACTGAATATTAACCCTGTGCCATTCGTTTCTGCCATGTGGTTTAAGTTAAACACCCAAACGTCATCAGAACATGCGGTAGTATCTTTACCGGTTACGGTGGTGTGAACCGTTGGCAACGGATTTACGGTTACTTTTGTTTTATCATCTACATAACATCTGTATTGGTTGTAGGCTCTTATATAGTAATATCCTGCGGTACTCACCACATTAGATGTCATAAGATTTTCATATTGATTATCATAATAAAATTCAAACCTTTCCATATTTTGCGCGCCTGTCTGGATAAGGTCTTCCAAATCAATGTTTTCACCATAACAGATGGATGCACTGTCCATATTATACACAGGCATATCGGGGCATGCTCTATCCGGAATAAAGATGTAAACAAATGCTATGTCGCAAACTGTTTCTTCATTGTCGGTACACAATTGATAAGAGAATCTGTCGGAACCGGTATAGCCCAAATCGGGAGTGTAAATAAAAGTACCGTCAGGGTAGAGGATTAATTCGCCGTATAAAACACTGTCTAAAAGGGTAACTATCGGGGTCTCACAAGAAGGATACTTATCGTTTATTAATATGCCCGGAGTAGTTACAGTTAATGTCTCATATTTGAGCAGATAATAATAATCGTCTGTGGCTTCGCAATACTGTTCTAATACTGAGTTTTTGTTTACGGTAATATGAACCTGCGCGGTAGCACAGCGGTTAGTAACTACATTGTCAATAACGATACATACTTCATAAATAAACATATCCACACCGGCAAAACCGTGGTTGGGCGTATAAGTGAAAGTACCATCAGGATTCCGTACCAAAGTTCCGTGTGAAGGCAACGTCATTGGATTGGGGTTGCTCAGTCCTGCCGATGACTCTGTTTCGGGGTTATAGTCGTTTAACCGTACGTCAAAAGTAACCGGTGTATTTTCAGAGGTGGTATATTCATCTTGTAGGGCAACCGGTGGGTGGTTCTCAATGTCTCTTGGCAATACTACGATGATAACCCACGCGCCGTCAATCATTCCGCACTCGTTTTGTACTCTATACCACACACTATCTTTGCCAGTAAAACCTTCCGGAGGAGTGTAAATAAAATGCCCTGTCTCTGTTATCTCTATTTCACCGTTTTGTTTTGTTATTTCCGGATAAGGCTGCATCATAGTTATATCCTGATGCCACAATTCAAAATCGTTATATTTGATAAAACCGGAAACAGGTTCGTCTATGTAAGTATAAAACACATTGTCCATAGCCTGCACTATTTCGGGTCTTCTATTTATTTCAATACCATCAATGGTATAGGGACAGCCCATTCCATCATAAATGGTAACCGAATAGATACCCATAGTAAGATCGGGAATAACATAGTGTCCGGGATATATAATCCCTGTGCTCTGTCCGCCATTAATGGAATAGGTAAAATCACCTGTAGGCAATGGAGCCCCCTGAACATTTTTTAAGGTAATACTTCCGGTATAATCTCCACTGCAATTAACGTCGGTGGTAAAATCAACATCGAAACTCAAATTACTATAACCGGGCATATTAATGGTATCCCTATTTGTACAACCATTAAAGTCTATCACAGATACTACATGTTTTCCGGGATTAAGTTCAAAGGCAGCGGTTCCATCTACGTCGGTGAACTGCCATCCTTTACCATCTATTTGGTATTTGTAAGGAGAAGTTCCTCCCGATACGGCAATAGATACAATACCATCCTTATAATCAGGAATACAAGTAGACAGGCTGGTTACATAATGTGTAATTTCAATTTCATTATTATTTTCCTCAATAGCAATCAATACGCTCTTGTTGGCGGGGCACTCATTATCGCTATCTATTACGGTAACTGCGTGAACCGCGCTCGACAAACCTCCTATTATTCCGGTTGCAGGAAGTAGTGTAGGCGTTCCGCCATCTATAGAATAGTAATAGTTGGGAGTTCCGCCGCTTGCGCTAATGTAAATTTCGCCGTCATTAGCGCCACAAGATGATTCATTGGCTTTTACCTGTACTTCTATGTTGAAGTTTTTGGTAGTAGATATGGAGAAGGGTTGGCTTACTGAGGGGGGACAACCATACTCAAGCACATCTTTAATATATAATACATAATTATCAGGCGCCAAGCCGGTAATATCCCCTGTGCCATTCAATTCGGTATATTCTCCCTCTTCTTCAAAACTCCAGAGATAAGTTCCGCTGCCGCCGATCATGTTCACATTGATGGCGCCTGTGGGTTCCGAGCAAGCGGAATAGGTAATCATAATGGTTCCTATTTGGGGCATCGTATTCACCTTAACGGTAAACGGAAGCGCAACTTCCATTTCGCATCCTGTTATTTTACTTACGACATAAGCATAATATGTGGTAGTATTCCACGGGGAAACATCAATCTTTCCATTAACAGGTGTAAGAGGAATGGTGTCTGTTCCATTCTTAGTGAAATAATAAATATCAAAATCTTCCGGAGGAGTAATAGCAAAGAAGTGGGTAAGTTCAACCGTTGCACCTCGGCAAATGGTAGTATCCGTTACACCTGCTGTGGCATATCCCAATTCCGGATGCGGCGCTACCGTAACTTGCATGTAGGTAATATTGATTAAGTCGTTGTTCTCAAAGAAAGGATATCTTACGGTAATCAAATATTCACCCTGAGGAATATACTCATTAGTAGTAGAATATTCACTTTTTCCAAAAATAATCGTACCTTGTGTTGTTGCATTCCAATATTTGGCATCAACGAGATTGTGAGGCGCCTCAGCCTCTCTCACTTCTAATAAATAAGCCCGCATATTTCCGGGAGCATAGTATTCTACAACTTCTTTTTCACATATTACGGCAGGTCCGCAAATAGTAGCCACCGGTATAATCAAGTCATCACATACATGGGTTCCGGTGAGTAACAGGAACATAGATTTTCCACATTCAATTTGAACTGCCGGAGTGGTTACCTCATTATTCCACGGAAGCGTGTGTCCCAAATAAAATATTAATGAATCCCCTGCAGCGCGATTAAAGGTCGGATAATTAAATTCCGCCCTTGTATAATTCTCTCTCTCATCTTCATCCAATTCTCTGTTATTATTATGGTCAATGATTAATTGGGCATGTAAAATATCTCCCGCATGCAGAGCAGTATTGGATTTAGCGAGATGTTTGCTGGTTAAAATGTATTGATCTGTTGCAGGGTCGTAAGTTATCACAGACGCATAATTTAAGTCGCTTCCGTGTATCGGCTCAAATGAATATAATTTAACTAATAAATCCTGATAACTGCTGGCAAGTGTTTCCGAAAATGTACAATCTTCGTTTGTTGCTTTACAAAGTATTTCTTCTTCGTGAATAATTTCAACATAGAATAAATAATCGCCGCAAGATACAGTGTCATCTAACACAAAGGTGATATCAAAAACACAGTATTCATTCGGTTGCATGTCAGTACAAACAGGAATACGATATTCTTTATTATTGGGGTCTCCCTCATAATGTGTTTCTAAAGATGAAAAATTATAATTTACAGGGTAATTATATAAATCGTTGCAGATAGTGGATGATGGCTGGTGGAGCATAATAGATTTCAAACTCATTTCCACGGGAATATTAAAATAGATATTATCATGATCCGTGGGTTCACCATCAATAAGTGTGTAGTTTACTCGCCAGGTTACGGTTCTGTTTGCCACACTTCCTCCTCCCATATTTTCAATGGAATAGGGAGTAGTCATCGGGTTGCCTTGGTAATCTATAAATTCACTGGTCATGCTATATTCTGCCATATCTACACCTTTCCAATCCAAGTGTAATACATCGGTAGTAGCCTCTGGTGCAATCACAAAATTAGGATCTCCTATCTGGCAGAAGTCCTGTCCTGTAGCCCAGATGCGGTAGTCGGCGCCGGCAAAGAAATCGCAAGCGTCGAAAAGCGTAAAACGCACCAAAACGGAATAGTTTTGTATTAATGCTACTTCATCAATATAATATCCGGGATCTTCTTCATGCAAATAAGGGTCCCAAACCCAAACAGAATCAATAGGAGGGAAATTGAACGCATAAACAGGGAAATTATTCCAATCAAATATTTCCATCTCTTCCCATTGACCATCGTAAGTACTCCAGTCAAAAGTGTTCCAGTTGGTATGTTGAATATGTTCTTCCGGTTCTATGGGGAAAATAAATTCTGCCTTAACCATTGTAATTTGCGATACTTTCCAGTCTTCAAAATTTACTTTCATATTTTTCACTCCGGCTTTTGCGGTTCCGGTAATGAGTACCGTATAATACAATGTATCACAAGCCTCTTGAAGATCTGCGGGCTGTTGAACTATTTCAAGGTCAATAGAGGGTGTATCTTCCGGCAAACGGAGGATAATTGCCTCTGATTGCAACCATCCACACTCGCCGGCGTAAAAATTAAATCTAATGTGTACTTCATCATACTTCCCTATTTCATACGAACTTGGATAATAGTGAGAGTGCATATCGGTAACGGTTGCCGTTCCTTGCCATGCCAGAGTAAAAAATCCTGATCCGTGCAACATTGCCGCTGATTCTCTAAGCCATTCATTAGTTTCCTGATCATACCATTCCCAATAATAATCAGTTGTTCCGGGATAAGTACTTACGCCGTTCACACGGTCAACGTATGGAATTAAAGGAAACTCCCGAAATCCCTGACCGCCATCACATAAAAAGTTTCTGGGTACTTCTACTTCCAATACAGGGATATGGCGAATGATTGCCGTTACCGGTTTTCTGTATCCCGGAGGCGTTTCGCAATAAAAATCCGCTGCGTTTGGAGTGTCCCGACGCGGATCGTAAATACCCACATAGAAAGTAGTATCTTTTGTAACCAATGTCGTTATCGGATTAATAGAAAAATCTGCGCCATTAACAGAAAGAGTTGCGCCATCAATGCCATCAACAATAGGATCTTCAGAATCCTGTGTTTTATACCATTTATATATAGGGTTGGGTATAGACAGGTTGTTGGAAGCGTGAAATTCAATATCGCCACCGGAACATACCGCAATATTATTAGCAATAATATTCGATTGCACCACAGTAGTATGCACTCTTACCAGAATTTGAACAGGATCGCTCACACATCCGTATCCCATCTCTACGTTAGATACGGCGTAATAGGTGGTATTTACCCAGGGGCATACTCTCACCTCTCCCTCTTCATTTGGACTAAGACGATTTTCGGGGGTATGAGGCAAAGCACTGTAGAAATAGAGTTCACTTTCCTCAGGCTCAAGGGTTTCCCAATCTACCAGTGTAACCAAATTTGTGCATTCGCCACCGCAAATATCATCGTTTGGAATAGACACAAAAGATGGAATTGGTAAAAGTTTAAATTTGAATATATAGTAGCACTCATTTCCTTCAATTGCAAAAGGGAACGCATACATAAGATCTTCATTTTTCGGGAAATGGGTTTGAGGGGTAACTTCCGAATTTGGACAGGGTTTTCCTTCTGATGTAACACAAGTGTAAAATCTTGTTCTTGGGAAGATGGTAACCGCTTCGTAGGGTATTGTGGTAGCGGTTTCAGCCACACAAACGGGAATTTCAATGATACCTGAATATTCCGTACATTGATCTCCTGCATCTATTAAAATTTTAGGTGGAAAATAGAGTGGTGTGGGCTGTTGGCAAGGGTCTCCCTGTTGCGGGTTTGTCCATCCGTAAATAAATCGTTTGTTGTTGATGGCAACGCCGGTGGTCGCGCCAATCCCGTCCACCAATCCGTCAATCACTACCCCCACCTCGCAAGTACCCGCAGTTATCAACAATGGACACTGGTCGGTTACGGTCAATTCAAAATAGAGCGTAGCAAAAAGGTGGTTATTGTCGGTTGCCAGGGGAAGCGTCCCCATATTCCAGTTGATTTGTCCCCGGCTCCCTTCCAAAGGATCGAAAGTAGGCTGCGGGGCAGTGAAATTGTAATTTGTAGCAGGATTATAGGGGTTGGTAGGATATGCAAACCATGCAGAGTCAAACTCGGTAATATAGGGTACGGGAATTTTAATTACCATATTGTTAATCGCTTCCGAACCTTTGTTTCTAATCTCAAGGGCATAACGAATCTTTGTTTCCGGAAAGGCGGTAAATACTCCTTCCGAATTAGGAAGAATTTGTACGCCATTTTTATCTTCCAAATGATAGATAATATTGGTGGTTTCCGGGTCGGGGATATAGGCGTCAATACTCACAATAAGATTAAATATAGTATATTGTTCCTGACTGCTTCCCGAACGGAATGTGATGGAGGTTTGGTTGTTGGTAATAAACTGTTTATTGTCGTTGTTCAAGTTAAACATGTGAATATCCATCCCTGTATTGTTTACCAGATTCGGATTTCTTGGAGGAACAACGCCGTTTACGGGGTTATAAATAGATGAGTTGAAGAAGTTGGTAGCGCTATTCGTACTGCCGTTGGTTAGGTTTACGAAGGCATTGGTGGTATTATTTCGTGCGGCAAAGTAGTCGCCTGTAGAACTCACGTCGCCCTCAAATGCCATCAAACCGAGTTTTACTCCCACAGGACCCGTTTGTACAGCGTGAAATCCCGTAACAGGGAAGTCAATAGATTGTGTATTACCGCTGGAAGTAATATAGGCACAGCCGTCAAATACGGTAATATCTCTCCATTTCATCAATTCGTTCTGATAGATCACTACCAATCCCCAGCCTGCTGCAAGTCCGTAATCTTGAGCGCCATCCTGTCCATCGCGGCAGGCAATATCTGCCACCCAGTAATTTCCCAGACCATGTTGCCGTACATAATCGGTAACATCTGCATAAGCCACAAACTGACCTCCGGCATTGTTTTCAGTAGGATAAACAATATCGGTACCCGGAACGTTAGGATAACCCGGATAAGAAACCACACTAGCAGTCTGTTGATGATAAGTAGCATCGTTTTGATGTCTAAACTGCACCTGATTTTTCCAATATCTCACGGGGTCAGTGTTAATAATAGTAGCCGATCCGTTAACAGAGATGGTTAAGGCAGGGCACAAAGTACCGGTGGTAGTAGTTGTATTGCTGTTAGAATTAGTAGATTTTATGAGACTGTTAATTGTAACAGTGAGCCCCGGAAGTATGGTAAAAGTAGGTGGATTGGTTACTGGTTGTGTGGCTACGGTTCCATTCGTGGAAACAGTTCCTTTGTTTAGAGTGGTCCAGGTTGTACCTCCGTTTGTACTGTACGCAATATCTCCGTTATAACTAGAAGCTGTTGTTAACCATCTAAGCATAAACACATTAGAATTAGATGGAGTAGAAAACGTATAATACGTATCCCATCTATTGGTTACGCCTGAAGGTCTCTGATAGGAAACCGTCATATTACAACCGATAGGAATTTGAGGATGTCCCGGAGGATTGGGATTTAAAGCAGGAATAATAATATTTCCATGACCTTGAATGTATTGTTGATTGTTTACATTATGAGTAGTGCCCTGTGTTTGGGTAGGAACGTCAATATACTGGTTGGCGTTGGTTCCTGCGGTACCGTTGTAATTACGTGCCGTCCAGTACAAACCTGCAAACAGCACTTCCGTACAATTATGGTCCACCTGAGCATTTCCGTCGTTAGCAAATCGCAGTTCGGCAGAGGAGGAGTTGATTCGGAAAGGATTGGCGGCGTCGGTTTTCACATAAACCATGTTTTGTCCGTCGTTGTTTTGAGTGGGAGAATAAGTTTGCAAAGTAAGATTTGCATTTCCAATCAATGTAAAGTCGCCTTTAATGTGCCAAATAGGTAGATTGTCGTTAAGCGTTCCTGTTCTTGGCGTAAAGGGTTTTACTAAGGTAGATGTGGTTTGTGCCACTGCGGCAATAGGTAGCATAAGCGCTACTGCCATAACAAAATAAGAAAATAACCTGCTTCGGTTTTTTCTGTTTGCAACTAAAAAATTGGTAAAATTTTTCATAAGATTTTTTTAATGATTATATTTTTTTTGGTTTGATTCGGGTAAAATAATAGTTTTGTTATAATAATAATAATAATATTAGAGTTTATATTTAAAGTTAGTTCTTGAATTATACATTTCTAACAAACTAAGTGCAAAAGAATAAAAAAAAATAATAACACATTAAATAATGTACAAAATAGGTAAAATTACCTATAAAAAAAGAGTGTTTTTCCACTAATTTAGAGTATAAATTCAAATTTTGTACAATAATAATAAAAATAACCTAAAAAGGAGGAAAACAAAAAAACGCCCTTTTAAGGCGCAATTTATTCTACATACATTCCTGACCCAAGGCGTTGCCTTGGGCTACATATCTCGCGCTTTCAGCGCTACCAATGTAAAAAAATTCCGCAAACCGCAAACCGCTCACCGCATAGATTTCAGGGCTTTTGCCAGCTGGTCGGGGCAGGAGGTCATTTTATCTCCGCACATAATCCCTTCCAATTTTACAATGGCAGAATCTATCTGCATTCCTTCAACCAATCTTGATACTGCCTGTGTATTGCCCGGACACCCTTTAGTGAATCGGACACAGCGAATGGTATCATTGACCACAGAAATATCAATCTGTTTGCTGCAAGTACCCTCCGGAATAAAAGAAATATCTTTTGTAATCATTGCTTTCTGATTTGGTTCATTGTTTGTACCCTTATTGTGGTTACAACTGAGTAACACACATAATGTTAACAAAGTTACAACTATATAACTATATTTTCTCATAAATGATTAAAATTTTCTTGGGGGACGTCTATTTCTGTCGTTACCACCTCTTGTGCCTCTTTCTCCTCTGTCGTCTCGTTCTCTTCTTGGGGCTCTTGGGGGCGCTTCTACCCACCCTTCCGGTTTCGGCAACAGGGCACGATGGGAAAGTTTGAACTTACCCTTATCGTCAATGGCAACAAGTTTTACTTTAATTTCATCTCCTTCTTTTAACACATCTGCAACATTCTCAATACGTGCGTAAGCAATTTCGGAAACGTGAAGCAGCCCTTCGGTATTGGGTAAAAATTCAATAAAAGCGCCGAAAGTTTGAATTCCTTTTACAACTCCGTCATACACTTCGCCCACTTCGGGAGCAGTGGATAAGAGTTTAATTCTAGTTATGGCGCGTTGAATGTCGTCCAAATTGGCTGCGGAAACATCTACATAACCTACGCCGTTTTTTTCTTCAATACTGATAACGGTGTTTGTTTCGCGCTGCAGTTCCTGAATTACTTTACCACCGGTTCCGATTACTGCTCCGATGAACTCTTTTGGAATTATTACTTGTATAATACGCGGCACGAACGGTTTGTAATCTTCACGCGCCGCCGGCATCGCTTCGTTAATTTTATCCAAGATGTACAAACGACCTTTCCGTGCCTGCTCTAATGCTTCTGCCATAATCTCAGAAGAGAGTCCATTGATTTTTATGTCCATTTGGCAAGCGGTGATACCGTCTTTTGTACCGCACACTTTAAAATCCATATCGCCTAAATGGTCTTCATCGCCCAGAATGTCAGACAAGATGGCATATTTTCCTGTTTTTTCATCGGTAATCAATCCCATAGCAATACCGGAAACGGGTTTTTTAATTTTCACGCCGCAATCCAGCAATGCCAACGTTCCGGCACAAACGGTTGCCATAGAGGAACTGCCGTTTGATTCTAAAATGTCGGAAACAATACGTAAGGAATAAGGAAAGTCGGGGCTGTCGAACGGAATCATCGGTTTGAGTGCGCGGTGTGCCAGATTTCCGTGTCCAATTTCACGGCGTCCTGCGCTACCTATCCTCTTCACTTCACCTACCGAAAACGGCGGGAAGTTGTAATGCAGCATAAAACGGTTGGTGCCTTCAATTACAGCGCCGTCAATCATCTGTTCATCTAATTTTGTTCCTAATGTACAGGTTGTTAATGACTGTGTTTCGCCTCTTGTAAAAACAGCGGAGCCGTGTGCGGAGGGCAAATAATTGGTTTCAATCCAAATCGGACGAATTTGATCCAAAGAACGACCATCTAAACGGGTTCTGTCGTTCAAAATCATATTACGCATAGCGTCATATTCCACATCGTGATAATAACGTTTCACTAACGGTTTTTTTGTTTCGCGTTCCTCTTCGGGAATGGTTTCTAGAAACTCTTTCAAGATTGCTTCAAAGGCATCTCCTCTTTCGTGTTTTGTAGTTTGCGATTTTGCCACTGCATATACTTTGTCGTAAGTAGATTTGTGCACTAATTCGCGCAACTCTTCATCATTATTTTCGTGGCAATATTCGCGTTTGGGGTTCGCTTTTTCTACCATCGTCGCCAGATCTAACTGTGCCTGACACTGTATTTTAATGGCTTCGTGCGCAAAATTGAGTGCAGCCACCATATCGGCTTCCGAAATCTCTTTCATTTCACCTTCTACCATCATAATATTATCCATAGAGGCAGCCACAATCATATCAATATCAGAGTTTTCAATTTCCTGTACGGTAGGGTTTACTATAAACTGTCCTTCAACTCTGCCCACGCGCACTTCCGAAATTGGTCCCAGAAACGGGATATTGGAAACTGCTAATGCAGAAGATGCTGCCAGACAAGCCAACGCATCAGGGAGGTTGTTTTTATCGCCTGAAATCAGCGTAACTATCACTTGAGTTTCCGCGTGAAAATCATCGGGGAATAGGGGGCGCAGCGCTCTGTCCACCAATCGTGCAATCAAAATTTCATATTCTGAGGGTCTGCTTTCGCGTCTAAAAAAGCCGCCGGGGAAACGTCCCACCGCTGCATATTTTTCCTGATACTCTACTTGTAACGGCATAAAATCGGTATTCTCTACTGCTTCTTTTTTGCAACATACTGTAGCGAGCAACATCGTATCGCCCATTTTTACTACGGCTGAACCGTCAGCCTGTTTTGCTAATTTTCCTGTTTCGATGGTGATCTCTCTTCCGTCACCCAAATCAAATTTTTTTGTAATTCCAATCATCTTTGTCAATGTTTTAAATTCAGTTAATTTTTTTTCTTCTTTGTTCTAAAAATAGATATTTATAATGCAAAAAAAGGCGCTTTCAAAATGAAAGGCCTTTTTTGTGAGTTTTATATTCAATATATTACTTTCTAATTCCTAATTTTTTGATAATCGCTCTGTAGCGTTCAATATCCTGTTGTTTCAGGTATTCTAACATCTTTCTGCGTTTACCCACCAAGTTGATAAGCGAACGTTTGGTGGACAAATCTTTTTTATTTTGTTTCAGATGTTCGGTAAGATGTTTAATTCTGTGTGTAAATAAAGCCACCTGGCTTTCTGCGGAGCCGGTATCCGCTGTGCCGCTTCCATATTCGGCAAAAATTTGTTGTTTCACTTCCGGGGTCAAATACATGATAATCTTCTTCTTTATGTTATTAATTAATTCTTTTTTCTAACGGGCGGCAAAAATATAAAAAAATCAATATGATAAGATATGTATAATTAAGACAAAAAAACCGATATTTTTTTGATAATATCGGTTTTCTTTTTTTGTGCGGATGAAGGGACTCGAACCCCCACGCCTCTCGACATTAGATCCTAAGTCTAACGCGGCTACCAATTACGCCACATCCGCAATTTTGAGTGGCAAAAGTATATTTTTTTTCTTTTCTTTGCAGAAAATTTTATTATGGCAAAAATTAACCCCGAAACATTACAGTTTTTAACAGAATTAAAAACCAACAACAACCGCGACTGGTTTCAAACACACAAAACCGAAGCCGACAGAGCACGGAAAAATTATGAAGATTTTGCAAACAGTTTGTTGGAAAATCTGAAATCTTTCGATAAATCATTGCAGAATATTGAAATAAAGCAATGTATATTTCGCATCTACCGCGATGTGCGTTTTTCTCCTAACAAAGAACCTTATAAAACGCATTTTGGTGTCTATTTTGCAAAAAACGGCGGGAAAAATTCCGATTTAGCCGGATACTATTTTCATTTAGACCCCGAAGAGTCGTTTTTTGGTGGCGGCATTTATATGCCCCTGCCCGAATATCTTAAAATACTTAGAAAAGAGATTTATTATCAAATTGATGAGTTTAAAGCGATTCTCAATGCCCCTGATTTCAAAAAATATTACCCTGAAGGCATTGAAGAGATTGAAAAACTGAAAAAAGCGCCGGCTGACTTTCCCAAAGATTTTCCTGACATAGAATTATTAAAGAATAAACATTTTTTCACCTCACATTACTTTAAACCGGAAAAAGCGCTAAAAGAAGACTTTAGCGCTTATGTTTCCAACGGTTTTAAGGCGGTAAAACCGTTGGTGGATTTTATCAATTTTACGGTTGAAGAGTAAATGCAGGTTTCAACCTGGTTTTTTTCCTAATGTGCTGTCTTTTGCTCTCGCCTACCGGTTTTGTCTGGCGCCATTCCCCCGCAAAATGATTACAATACCACTCAAAAATTTCTTTTTTACCCCGTCTAATGTGTATAAAAAGACGTCGCAGCCGTAATAGTAAGTGCCTTCGGGGAGCGGGCGGTGTGTGTGCTCACTTTTTCCATCCCAGTTAATATTAGGGTCTTCAGTTTTAAAAACGCGCTTTCCCCAACGGTCATATACCTCTAAATTTATTTTTTCCACGTTTGAATAAGGAAATGGTCGCCACGTTTCGTTAAACTCATCGCCATCAGGAGTAAAAACATTAGGCAACCGGTAAGTATTACACTCGTCCACATCGAAACAAAGTTTGGAGGTTAATTCCGAAATATTACCCGTTTCATCCTTAACAAGCATTGCATAACAACCTGTTATGGAAGGGAGATTTTCAATAATATGTCTGCACGGAGTAGGAAAACAAACCTCAAAGTTTGGAAAAGAATCAATACAGAACATTTCCGTTTGGTAGTTGGGCTGATAATAGATATAGTATTGATAAGCATCTAAATAGGAATCAGAATTTGGAAATGTCCACAAAAAAGTAACCTTATCGCAGTCGGTTTTAATTTCCGTAACGGGCGTGTCGGGCGGAATGTTGTCCACCGGAATGCCACACTGTACCTGCGAACGATTATAAAGGGGCGCCACTGTATCGGGAAGCAGATATTGCCCAACGGATTTAACATAGTAACAGTAAGTTACACCATTCATTAACCCAAAATCTTCATAATAATTATCAAAAACTGTGGTTAATGAATCAAATTGTTGTGTGTTGTCATTGAAACGATAAATGCTATACGCATAATTTTCCCAGGGAACATCTTCATTCCACGTTAGTATTAATCGTTTATCTGTTTCTTCTATAGATAAAACGATAGAAGAAGCAGGGTTGGAAGTTTCAATGAGTTCAATTTCACCCGTTTTGTTTTCACCCCAAAATTCAATCTTATAATAATATTGTATCTCTTTTGTGTTTAATAATTTATCTAAATATGAAGTATCAAATAATGAATAGGTTGTTGCGATATATTCAAAATTATTTTTATCGTTTGTGGAGCGAAAGATTCGATATTCATATTTAGGACCCGGAAAATTAACCACATCAATTTCGGGGGGGACAAGCCACGAAACAAAAATAGTTCCTTCGTTTTCAGAGGTTTGTGTAACATCTACGTTGGTAATCATAGGCGCGTCGTTGACAATGGCAGCGCAAGTTTCGTTTGAGGCAATGCTTTCAGCGCCATCCGCAAAAACAGCCACTATCCGATAACAGTGTTCGCGTCCGTGCACCACCGGAATAATAGTTCCGTCATCCAAATAATAAGTATTTGAACTGTTGATTTTGGCTAAGAATTGGAATCCGAGATGAGAAGGGATACCTGTTTCACAAATATCTGGCTCAAAATTGGAAGCGCCTGATTTTTTATAAATATGAATCTCTTTTGCATTAGAACAACTGTAAGTATCCCATTCTAAAGCAATTGAATTTTTTATAGGATTTGAGGTTAGATTTTGAGGCGCAGGCGCTATTATATTGATATTAACTGTTTTAAAAGATGTTAAATGGACTTGGGGACCGTTATCGGTAGCCTTCAATAACAGTTGATACGGATTTTTTTTGATATGTGCACAAACGGTTTGCCAATCAAAATTGGTTGGTAAGGGAGGCGCGCCCGACACATTAATGGGAATTGGTAGCGAAGTAGTTACCATATAGGGTGCACCGGTAGCAGTGAGTGTTACCTGAGTAGATTTTTCATCTGTAACTAAAATATCTAAAGAGAGAAAATTGCCTGCAATTACGCAAGTATCCGGACAAAAAATTTTGGGTGGTTTATTATCACAAGCAGCAATAGTGATTTGCATATCGCGCACCACACTGCCTATAAATTGCCCCTTTCGGTATTCGGAAATCAAAATGGCAATATTGTATTCGCCTAATCCCATAGGAGTTTCCCAAACTAAATCTCCGGTAATTTCGTCAATTGAAATATATTGTGAAGCTTGCGGCAAGGTATATCCCGGAATGGGAAGCCCGTCCATTCCGCGACAATCTATCAATTTATACGACAACGAATCGCCATCGGGGTCATAAGCGCCTGGATTATGGTAATAAGTAACCCCAACACAACCATTATCCAAAGGCGGGTTTAGCAATTGAACAGAATTATTTGCTCCCAGAGACGGATTGATAACTAAAATAGTTTCAATAAAAAACGGAATATTTATTGAACCCGGGATGTTGATAATTCCGGAGTTTCGGTTGGGGTCTTCAAAAGTAACCGAATAGACCCCCCAAGAGGAAAAAGTGTGTTTCGCCACATATACATTTTTAGAAATATCTGTTCCCACAGAAGTTTTAGAAAGTCGCGGAATGGTATCAATGGAGTTATCGCCCCAGTGCACAGGAATTTCGGGTCTATCAGCTGTGCTGGGCGTATAAGTATAAGTAATGATTGTAAATTCGTAGGTTAATCCGCTCAAATGTTTATACGTAATCTCTCCGGCGCGCTGGTGCGTAGCAAACCCCGCCATCCATAACAATAATAATCCGAAAAACAGTATAATTTTACGCATCATGATGAGGCAACAAAGAAAGTAGTTTTTCTTTAAAAACAGTTTCGTTTTCTAAAAAAACAATTTCTACAGGAATAGTATAATATTCAGGCATATTTTCAAATGCCTGTAAACGAGTGGCGTCTTTTTCAGTAGTAATAATCGTGCATTTTTCTCCACCCCATTTTTCTTTTAAACGAATAATTTTTTGAATATCATTTTTTGTAAACAAATAATGATCCGGAAAATGAAGTTTGTGAACAGTATTATATTGTGTTTCTAAATATTGCACAAGCGGTTTCGGATTATCAATGCCTGTAATTAACAAGACACTTTTTGCCTCCTGCACTTCCCATACACCGCTCGCCGGATATCCAATTTTTGTAAAAAAGACCTCCTGATGTTTTTGTGGTTTTAATTTTTTCAAAAAAAACGCTTTTTTCTCATTTGTTAAACTTTCCGGGCATTTGGTAACGATAATGATATCTGCGTATTTTGCGGCGGTTCGGCACTCTCTTAATCTTCCGGAAGGTAATGGATAGTCATTGAAGTATGGGCGGTCATATTCGGTTAATATTATTTTTAATGAATAATTTACGGATAAGTGTTGATAGGCATCGTCTAAAATAACAACTTCTAATTCAGGATTTTTTTGTAGTAATTTTTGGATACCGGTTTTTCTTTTTTCGCACACGGCAACCTCCACATTTGGAAATTTTTGAGCATATTGCATCGGTTCATCGCCAATGATTTTGCTACTGAGGTTTTGGGGTTCACCGGCATTGATATAGCCGGTTGTTTTTCTGCCATACCCCCGACTAAGAATTGCAGTTTGATAATTTTGAGACAGAAATTTAGCAAGATACTCTACAAATGGCGTTTTTCCTGTGCCTCCCACGCGCAAGTTGCCTACGCAAACAGTAGGAACGGCAAATGTTTTAGGATGCAAGAATATTTTTCTACGGATTGTAGCAGCCATTCCGTAAATGAGGGAGAGGGGAAAAAGCAGTATGCGGTGAACGGTGAACGGTGGGCGGTAAGCGGTAGGTTTTTTCATACTGCAAAAGTATATGAAATTTTGAGGGATTAAAGACGCTGTATCGTTTCTTCATTTAAGCCGGTCACTTCAACAATGTTAGCTATTTCCATTCCAATATTTTTCATTTTCTTTGCAAGATCAAATCTTTCTTTTTCTATTCCTTTTTCTATTCCGGCTTCTATTCCTTTTTCTATTCCTTTTTCTATTCCGGCTTCTATTCCGGCTTCTATTCCGGCTTTTTTCCCCTCTTCCATTCCTTCTGAATATGCTTCACGGTATCCTGTATCGAAAATAGCAAACCAGTCCCGCATACTTTTTAAACTATCGAAATAAGCCCAGTTCTCCTGTTCGTCAAGATTACACATACGTGCTTTTTCCATAAATTTGTCAAAAATTGGATTGTGCAACTGTTCCGGAAGTTTTTTCATACCCTCCATATTCTTTATAATATACATCCATTTATCAAAACCTGTTTGTAATTCTTCAAGTCTTTTATTAAATTTGGGCATTTCCAAATAGATAAACGTCAGTTTATCATAAAATATTTTATGAGAATCTATATCTGTCAATTTGACGTCGTAGCGAAATTTTTCAAGATTATGTTTATCTTCATCAAATACAAAGTCCAATATGGCAATACAATAAACGGGCTTTAATTCATAGTTCCAGCCTTTCTCTTTCGCTTGCTCGCGGATAGGAAAAGTACTGTAAAAAACCATACGGTCTTTAAAAAAATCGTGTTTTGATTTTTGCATCTCTACAATAAAATGCTCATTTTTATCGGTAACACAATACAAATCAAAAATGGCATTTCGATAATTTTTGCTTGAAGCAAGTTGTTCGTTTTTAAGGAAAGTGAGTGAAAGAATATTTCCTTGTTCATTTTTAAGAAGCTCGTTTAAGAAATCAATGAGAATATCTTTACAATCTTCTTCACCGAAAAGTTTTTTGAAGCCGAAATCGGTGTATGGGCTAATAAAAATTGGATTGAAAAACATAATAGTAAAATTTAGTAGTTAATAATTGATTTTGATTCGGTGCAAATATACATCAATTATGTTATAATCAGAATTTTGAAAAAAGATGAGAAAGTGCAAAAAACAGGAAAAAAAATGCAGTTTTTAACTAAAAAACTGCAAAATGCAGAAAAGTACTTTTTATGATTAACCTGTTTTTGGAAGAAAAAAGAAGGAAATGGCGACAAAAATAAAATTAAAATTCCGCATTCTGTGGGGTTCTCGGGAATGGGATCACGTCGCGAATGTTGGTCATTCCCGTAATGAAAAGCATCATTCGTTCAAAGCCGAGTCCGAAGCCGGCGTGGGGTGCAGTTCCGAACTTTCTGGTTTCTAAATACCACCACACATCTTTTTCAGGGATATTGAGTTCGCGGATGCGGGTAAGCAACTTATTGTAATCGGCTTCGCGCTCTGAGCCGCCAATAATTTCGCCGATTTTCGGGAAAAGCACATCCATAGCGCGAACGGTTTTGCCATCCTCGTTCTGTTTCATATAAAACGCTTTAATCGCTTTGGGATAGTCGGTTAAAATTACCGGTTTCTTAAAATGATTTTCAACTAAATATCTTTCGTGTTCCGATTGCAGGTCCACACCCCAATCTACCCTGTATTCAAATTTTTTACCCGATGCTTTTAAAATATCAATGGCTTCCGTATAAGTTAAGCGCACAAATTCATTATCCAACACAAAACGCAAACGTTCAATCAATTCTTTATCAAACATATCGTTTAAAAACCGGATGTCGTCGTAGTTGTTTTCCAACACATAATTCACTAAAAATTTAATAAAATCTTCGGCAAGGTTCATATTGTCGGTAATATCGAAGAATGCCACTTCGGGTTCAATCATCCAAAATTCGGCTAAATGTCTGGGAGTATTACTGTTTTCCGCTCTAAAAGTGGGTCCGAAGGTATAGATTCTTCCTAACGCCATAGCGCCGAGTTCACCCTCCAACTGACCGGAAACGGTTAAACTGGTGTGTTTTCCAAAGAAATCCTGCGAAAAATCCACCTCTCCTTCTGCATTTTTCGGTACACTGTTCAAATCGAAAGTAGTTACGTTGAACATAGCGCCGGCGCCCTCCGCATCGGAAGCGGTGATAATGGGCGTGTGCATATAGAAGTAGCCGTTATTGTTGAAATAAGTATGGATGGCATACGACAACGCGTGGCGCAAACGCAACACACATCCGAAATAGTTGGTTCGGGGGCGCAAGTGCGCAATTTCACGAAGAAACTCCATACTGTGTCCTTTTTTTTGCAATGGATAGCTTTCAGAGTCGGCGCCACCGTAAATCTCAATAGTTTCCGCTTGAATTTCAACGGTTTGTCCTTGTCCTTGCGATTCTACTAATTTTCCGGTAACACGCAAACACGCGCCGGTAGTAATCTGTTTCATCAGTTCTTCGGAGAAATTGGCAAGGTCAGCAACAATTTGAATATTGTGCACGATAGAGCCGTCGTTTAAAGCAATGAATGCCACTGCGTTGTTACCGCGTTTGGTACGCACCCAACCTTTGACTTCCACCGGGTTTCCGATGCCAAACTTTTCAGGGGTTTTTAGAATTTCTTTAATCATAATAAATGCGGTTTGAGGTTTGAGGTTTGCGGTTTGTGGTTTTATTGCACATCACTTACTACCGCTTTTGGGCGGCAAAAATATATGAAATATGGCTAAATTTTTTAGACTGAAGAAATTTTTTTTAAAAATCCCGATATAACAAAATTCTTGTTTTTTTGCATTTACATTTAATTTGAATTTTTGAAATAATAAACGTAAAAAGATACTTTATGAAAAAAAACACTTTTATCCTTTCTTTACTGCCGATCTTCTTCGGCTTCTTTGTTATGGGTTTTGTAGATGTTGTAGGCATCTCTACCAATTATGTGAAAGATGAGTTTAATCTTTCCGAAGCCATGTCGGGGTTTCTTCCCTCTGTAGTATTTATCTGGTTTTTTCTTCTCTCCTATCCTACTGCTATAGTAATGAATAAGATAGGAAGAAGAAGCACCGTACTCATCAGTATGGTGGTTACTATTGTCGGGATGTTTTTACCCTTCTTTATTTTTGACAGGGTAACCTGTTATCTTGCCTTTGCGCTTCTTGGCATAGGGAATACTATTTTGCAGGTATCGTTAAATCCGTTGGTTTCCAATATGTTTAACGGGAAGGCATTAACCAGCGCTTTAACCGGCGGGCAGGTGGTGAAGGCGGTATCCTCATTTTGTGGACCGCTTATTGCAACATTTGCCGTAAGATATTTAGGCAATTGGCAAAACATATTTCCCATTTTTGGGTCAGTTACCATTATATCAGCCGTGTGGCTATTAGCAACGCCCGTTCCTAAAGAAGAAACGGCACAAACCACAGGAAATCCGTTTAAACTGCTATCTGATACTAAAATTCTGCTCTTTTTCTTAGGCATTGTAGCAGTTGTCGGCATTGATGTAGGTACGAATATGATCAGCAAAAAGTTATTGATTGAACGTTTGGCGTACAACAATGAAACTGCCAATTTGGGTGCAAGTATGTATTTTATTTGCAGAACCGTTGGTGCATTTATCGGCACATTTCTGTTAGCTGTAATGAGCGCACGTCTTTATTTTCGCGCCAATATGATTGCGGCATTGGCATTTATTCTTTTGCTGGCATTTATTCCGGTAGCATCTCCTGTTTTTGTGCTGGGAATGATTGGCGCTATTGGGTTTACCTGTTCCAGCATCTTTTCCGTAATATTCTCCTCTGCCATTCAATCAATGCCTGAAAAAACCAACGAGATTTCAGGATTGATGATTACCGGAGTGGTGGGAGGCGCGCTATTTCCACCCTTAATGACCCAATCTACCCTGTTATGCAACGGCGCACAAATGGGCGGACTTTTAGTGTTAAGTGGCGCTGCAGTGTATTTACTTTTTTTGTCATTAACGATAAAACAACGTTGACCATTTTTTTTATATTTGCCGCTCAAATTTTTACTGTTTTATGAGTACGGAAACTTTTTATATTTTATTAGTCGGCTTTCTGTTTTGTCTGGCTATTTTCGATTTGAATGTCGGCGTAAGTAACGATGCCGTAAATTTTCTCGGCTCAGCCATTGGCAGTAAATCGGGAAAACTGAGAACCATACTTATTGTAGCAGCGTTAGGCGTTTTTGTGGGTGCTACTTTTAGTAACGGTATGATGGAGATTGCCCGAAACGGTATTTTTCAACCGCAACATTTCTATTTCAAAGAGATTATGTTCATCATCATAGCAACAATGCTAACGGATATTATTCTCTTAGATCTCTTTAACACGCTCGGAATGCCTACTTCCACCACCGTATCATTGGTGTTTGAACTTTTGGGCGCCACTTTCGCTATGGCTACCATCAAAATTTTCAACGACCCCAATTATACATACTCCATGCTGTTGAATACCGACAAGGCATTGTGGGTCATTTTGGGAATTTTTCTCTCTGTGGCTATTGCGTTTATTTTCGGGTCGCTCATCCAATATATTGTACGTCTTTTGTTTACTTTCAATTACAAGAAAAATATGAAATATTTTATTGCTGTTTTTGGAGGTATTGCCATCTCTGCCATTGTCTATTTTATGTTGATTAAAGGATTGAAAGACACTAATTTAATGACAGAAGATTTGAAAGCAGAAGTAAAAGCGCATTCCGGAAAAATTTTCCTGTTCTGTTTTATCGCTTGCATGATATTGGTGCAGTTTTTATATTGGTGTAGGGTAAACATTTTGAAGATAATAGTGCTTTTTGGAACTTTTGCTTTGGCGTTGGCATTTGCCGGCAATGACTTGGTGAACTTTATCGGGGCTCCGTTAGCCGGATTCTCCGCATTTCAGGTTTATCAGGAAGCCGGCGGCGGCGCAATTGACATGAACTTACCTATGACGGCTTTAGCATCTTTAAAAAACGGCGGTGTACAATATTTTACCCCCTGGTATTTTTTGATGGGCGCAGGCGCCGTTATGGTGTTCTCTTTAATTACTTCAAAAAAAGCAAAAAGAGTCGTGAAAACATCTGTAAGTTTATCGAGGCAGGGAGATGGAGACGAGATGTTCAGTTCTTCGGCGCTGGCAAGAAATATTGTACGCGGCTCCCGAAGATTAGGCACTTATATGGCGAGCAATACGCCTAATACGCTGGCGCGTTGGCTCAATAAACGATTTAGCAGAGAAGGTGTTAAAATTGAAGATGATGCTGCTTTCGACCAACTGCGCGCCTCTGTAAACCTCGTTATTGCCAGTCTGTTAATAGCGCTGGGAACCTCCCTGAAATTGCCGCTTTCTACCACTTACGTAACTTTTATGGTGGCAATGGGTACTTCCCTTTCCGATAAAGCGTGGGGCAGAGAAAGCGCCGTGTATCGCGTGAGCGGCGTAATTAATGTAATAGGAGGCTGGTTCATTACGGCTATCGCCGCTTTTATCAGCGCTGCAATTGTGGCTATCATTATTTGGTTTGGCGGCGGTATCGCTTTAATTGTTATGATTGCCATCGCAGTTCTTATTCTTATTCGCAGCAATATTATGTTCCGTAGAAAAACGAAAAAAGAGGACAGCTCGCAAATAATGGACGATATTTTGACCAATGATGATACCAACGAAGCATTGGTATTGTTGAGAAAATATTGTAAAGAAAACTCTATAGATACTTTAAAATATCTGGCAGAAAGATACCACCAGATAGTGAATGCTTTTTGCAATGAAGATGTGAAAATATTAAGAAACTTAGCCGCTAAAATTGACAGTCATAAAGATGATGTGAAAAAAATTAAACGAATGGGTACGCTTGGAATTAGAAAACTTTCCGCTACCGACGCTTTTGAACGCGGACTCTATTTCTATCAGGCAAACGACTTTATCGGCGAATTGATTTACGACCTTGCCCGTATGAGCGTGGCTTGCGAAGAACATATTGACAACAATTTCAATCCGCTTGATGAAGAACAAAAAACCGAAATCCGTGAAACTGCCAAAAATGTAACTACCTTCTTGAAAGATGCCATTAAAATCATTGAAACCGGCGACTACGAAGCAAGAAAAGATTTGTATATCAACAACAAAGATTTAGTAAATCAATTTGCAGTAATGAAACGCCGCCAATTAAAACGTATCCAAATCAATAAAGCAAGCACCAAAGTGAGTATGGTTTACATCAGCATTGTGCAGGAAACGCAGAATATTGTCTCTTATACAATTAACCTATTGAAAGTGAATAGAAAACTGCAAGAAAACAGTTAGCGGAAAATTTATATCTGGTAAACTCGTCATTATAAAAACATGAAATATCAAACTAAATACCGTTTTCTGCTTGCTGCTTGCTGCTTGCTGCTTTCATCTCTTACTTGTTCTGCTCAAAGCGACATTCCCCCGCCGCAAAGTATGCAAAAAGAATCCCCGTTACAAAAGAAAAGACCGACATTTACGGTGGGTGGCAGTTTCGGCTTTCAATTCGGAAGTTACAATTCCATCAATGTTATGCCGCAAGGGGGCGTGTATGCTACCAACTGGTTAGTTGTTTTGGCGACCGGTCAATATTCCTATATGTGGAACAGAGTTTATTTCAATTCACATGTTTGGGGTGTAGGCGCAGCGCTGGAACCTATTATCAAGAAAAAAATTATAATACATACAGGTTACGAATTTGAACAAATCAAATTCAAATGGTTAGACGGTTCTCCACAGCAAATTGAAAATTTTCATTTTCTTGTCGTGGGAGGAGGATACAAACAATATATGTCTCAACGTGTTTATTTTCAGGCTTTAATACTTTTTAATATACCATTAACCCAACCCTCCATTCAAAATTACTATAATAATTATTATCCGTATTTTAGAATTGGCATAGGCGTAGATATTTAATTATGATAAAATCAATGACCGGCTTTGGAAAAGCCACCGTAAACTGCGAAGGAAAAACGATTGTTGTTGAAATACGAACGTTAAACAGCAAACAGTTGGATTTGAATACCCGAATTTCGCCTCTGCTGAGAGAAAAAGAAAATGAAATCAGATCTTTGGTTACGAAAGAATTAGAGAGAGGAAAAATAGATGTGTGTATTTATGTAGAAAAAACAAACAATCCTGTGGTTGCCATAGATGAAAGTCTGGTAAAAGCCTATTTCGAAAAGTTGACGGAATTGTCGAAATACATCAATAATCCGGTAGATACTGATATTTTTGCGCAGATTTTGCGGTTACCAGATGTGGTAGCCACCCCCAAAGATGAGGTTTCTGAAAACCTGTGGAATAACGTTTATGAAGGCATAAAAACTGCCTGCGACGCTGTAAATTGTTTTAGAAAAGAAGAAGGTAGCGCTTTAGCAGATGATTTTTTTTCACGTATTCAATTAATATCAAACATGATTGATGATATTACTCCGTTTGAGAACAACCGTATTGTAGAATTAAAGAAAAGAATGGTTGAAGGTTTGGATAATATGCCGGTAAAATATGACCCTAACCGTTTGGAACAGGAGTTGATATTTTACCTTGAAAAATTAGACATTACCGAAGAAAAAGTTCGTTTGCACAAACATTGCGATTATTTTATGGAAACTCTGAAAGAAAACAACGCCGGAAAGAAATTGGGTTTTATTATTCAAGAGATTGGAAGAGAAATAAATACGATTGGTTCCAAAGCCAACGATTTTAATATTCAACAGATTGTTGTTTTGATGAAAGATGAAGCTGAAAAAATGAAAGAGCAATTGGCAAATATTTTGTAAGCGTTGTATGGAACATATCCAAAAATGTGTATCTTTGCGCCAAATTTTTTTCAAATTATAAACTTAAATTATCATATCAAATGAAAAAAACACTTATTCTTTTATGTTGCGCTTTCCTTGCGCTTTTTTCCGTAAACGCCCAACAAAGAGGAGGAACTCTTTACCATTTAGGAGACTTTCTATATATGATGAATGTTTCGCCGAATGGACAGTATGCAACCGGATATGACCCTCAGGGTCGTGGTGCTCTTCTATGGACAAAAGTGGACGGAGTAATTTACCTCAATTATGGAGACTTATCCAATGCTTATGCTGTTTCTAACAATGGGATGGTTACTGGACAATTTTATGATTCCTCCATTTTGGACAACTACGGAAATCCACTTTTCACCGGCGGTTATTTTCAAAATAACCAATGGAATGGTTTATCACTAAGACCGGATATAGGAGTTCCATCTACAGATCAGGGTAACATGGTTAGCGGCATTTCAGCTGACGCTACCAAAATCGGCGGAGCCAGATTTATGCCCAATTATGGAGTTGAACCGGTAATATGGACCAACGGAGTGGCTACTCCTTTAGAGTTTGAAGACATAGGACAAGGCGCTAAAATACAGGGGTTGTCGGCAGACGGAACCGTTGCCTGCGGATGGGCTGCTCCTGATTACCAACGCCACCCTGTGGCTTGGGTAAACGGTCAAATGATACAAATTAAGCAAAATAATATTTGGGGTGCCGGAGAAGCTCAACATGTAAGCCCTAACGGAAAATATGTTGCCTTGAATATTAACAATCGAGCTGCAGTTTATGACGTTGAAGAAGATATATTAACGATTATCGGAACGTTACCCGGACATACTTCCGCATCGGCTACTGCCGTATCTAACGATGGAATTGTATTTGGATACAGCGCACCTTCGGGTTTTCCCCCTCAAAGAACAGGGTTCATTTACTCACCCCAATTAGGATTAATGAAGTTGAGTAATTATTTGGTAAGTGCAGGAATTCCTGCTGCCGCTACTTTTAACTTTGAAACGCCTATGGCTACCTCTGCTAACGGACTGATCATTTGCGGATTTGGATTTATGAATGGCGGTTGGGTGGTTGAATTGGAAAGACACCTGCAAGCGTTGAATCCTCCTAAGAATTTGGCAGTTACAGAAAATGGCTTCCGTAATCTTTTGCTCACATGGGAATCCCCCAATTCCGATCCTGAGAACACGCTTACAGGTTATAATATTTATCGCAATAGTGTAAAAATAAATAGTTCTATTGTAACAGCAACTACTTATTCCGACAATGCCCTTCCTAATGGAAGGTATTCTTACTTCATTAAGGCTGTCTGGAACGGCAATGAAGAATCTGTTGCAACCAATACAGTGGCTATGAATGTTGGCGAAGTTTCCGTACCATTCTTAGATAATTTTTCTACAGCAAATTATAATAGCAATTATTGGAATATTTCTTTCGGCTCCGACAGCAGATGGGGAATATCCGAATGGAACGGTATCAATCCGCCATGTTTAACCTACAGTTCACCCGGAGGAACTTATCAGGAATATATTCTTTCTCCTTACATTGATGCAACCGGCGCTAACGAGTTGTTTCTATCCTTTAACCTTGCTCCCGCTTATGCATGGGGAGGAGACCCAAGTAATGACAGTTTTAAAGTTGAGGTTTTCGATGGAACGACATGGCAAACCGTTCACGAATTTTCCCCTTCATTAGAATATCCCAATTTTGAATATTATGAATTTGATATTTCCAACATAGCGGCAAATACACAAATCAGAGTCAGACTCACTGCAATTGGAACAAATAGCCCGCAATCTAATTTAACATGGAATTTAGATAATTTCAATCTTTTTACTCCTGAAAGCGCTTTAATCACAAGCCCTCCTCTTAACGTTACCGCTCATAAATCTGCTGATGGAACCGTACACGTTAATTGGGCAAATCCCGGACAGGTAGCCACATTATCGTACATAGAAGATGACTATCAAATTGATATTATTGGAAACGAAGGCGTACCTTTTATTGCTGCTGCCAAATTTGAACCCAAAGACCTTATCGGATATTATGGTTATCAAATGAAGTCTATTACTGCATATATTAACAATTCTTCTACTTTTTTCTCACCAACTTTAAAATTGGCTGTTTTTAAGGGAACAACCAGAATTGTAGATCAATCAATATCATACGTAAATAACAGTTGGAATACATTTGTGCTGAGTACGCCTATAACTATTACGGCAGATATTAATGAACCTCTGTTTTTTGGAATAGAAGTAGTTTACCACTCTATGTTTGATCATCCGATAGGTTTGTGTTTTGGAGAGAATGCCAATGGTGAAATGCCTTTTGGTGGACGTGCCGACATTTTTTCGGAAGATGGCGGGCAAACGTGGGATATGCTATCCAATTGGAATCTTTATGGTGTTTTTGCGCTCAAAGCAAATTTAGTGCAAAACGAAACAGCACAACCCAAAGAACGTCTGTTAGGATATAAAGTTTTCCGTGATGGCGTAAATTTACTTGGTTCGGACTGGCAAGGAAACAGTTACCTGACTCATTTGAATAACTTCACCGACTTGGATCCTCTTCCCTATCCGGAAGTATGCTATCAAGTATCTGCTGCTTACGATGTTCAACAAAGTTCTCAAGAAGTGGAAGCTTGTGTAGTAACTTACCTTGTAAATGTATCGGCAGAGCCTGTAATCGGCGGAACAGTAACCGGCGGCGGCAATTATGAATTTGGCGATCTCGCCACTATCACCGCTACCCCTTCTGTTGCTTACAATTTTATCAATTGGACAGAAAACGGTACGCAGGTTACTTCCAATCCTCAATATACATTTACAGTAACCGGAAATCGTACATTTGTGGCAAACTTCCAAATGAAGACCTATACCCTCACTTCTTCCGTAAACGGTTCTAACGGTACCATTTCACCTCTTGGCGCTACAACAGTAAACTACGGGGGAAGCCAAACCTATACCATTACTCCCAATCTGGGATACCGAATTAACCAGGTGTTGATAGATGGCATAAATAATCCGACGGCAGTATCTTCAGGCAGTTATACTTTTACTAATGTTACCGCTAACCATACCGTTGTGGTTTCGTTCACTTTTGCAAATTATACCTTA
>Ga0268262_10001610_pt1 | contig 27578 bp, 28 predicted proteins | sample TergutNc150P3_FD_190354 | JGI IMG/M metagenome (GOLD analysis project Ga0268262, IMG submission 190354) | Nasutitermes corniger P3 segment gut microbial community from laboratory colony in Florida, USA - Nc150 P3 (SPAdes) (version 2) | ecosystem: Host-associated > Arthropoda: Insects >... | reverse complement strand
ATAGAAATAAAAAGCATTGTTTGTGCGTGTCTGTGTCGGGTATATGTCTTTTTATCAATACAGAAGACCGTGAAATGTATAATGGTGTTAAGATAGAGGGTTATGATTTTCTAAAAGGGCAGCCTCGCTATGTGGGTTGTTCCAAATTTTTCAGATTTAGCGAAGATAGGATTATTGAGAAAGTTGGTAGTTTAACATACGCTGATATGGAAAGGATTGCCAATAAATTAAAAATGGCAAGGAACAAAAATGCTTTGAAAGATGTTATTTTTGAGCTTGAAAAATGGCTGGAAAACCACAGTCACGTGGATTCCTTGATTAATGTTTTTAAGTCGCATTGATTTGTATAGGTAATTATTTAACATTTTTTCTATATTGTCATATAGGGAAAGGTATTTTTATGAAAGTAAAAAGAAAGGAACCGCTTGAAAAGGAATTTGACTATTACATAGCCAATCAAGGCAGGCTTGTTAAAAAATTCAACGGAAGAGTTTTGGTTATAGTTGGGGAATCTGTTGTTGGAGATTATCCTTCTGTTCCAAAGGCATATTTTGAATCTTTGAAAAAATATAAACCAGGTACTTTTCTAATTCAAAAATGCTATCCCGGAAAAGAGAATTACACGCAAACATTCCATTCTCCAAGGGTAATTTTCTAAATTACCCCCATGAACCTATCCCAATCCTACACCGCTCTGCTCTCACTCGCTAAAGAACGCATTATGTTGCTTGACGGCGGAATGGGAACAATGATTCAGCGTTTTAATTTAACGGAAAAAGATTTTTGGCAGCACAAAGGCAACAACGATATTCTGGTGCTTTCTCGCCCCGATGTTATAGAAAGCATACATACCGAATACCTCAAAGCTGGTGCAGACATAATTGAAACCTGCACATTCAACTCAAACGCCATTAGCCAAGCAGACTACGGGCTGGAAAGCGAATGTTACAAACTGAGCAAAGCAGGTGCCGAAACAGCAAGGCGAGCAATAGACGCTTTTGGAGGAACATCGCGCAAATTTGTCGCAGGTTCCATAGGACCAACATCCAAAGCGGCAGGCATGGCAAGCAAAGTGGAAGACCCTGCAAGCAGGGGAATAACATTCAGAGAATTGGCAAATGCTTATCAAACGCAAATCAAAGGGCTTTTAGACGGTGGCGCAGATATTCTTTTAATAGAAACTGTATTTGATACGCTTAACTGCAAAGCGGCTCTCTACGCAGCCTCGCTTGAACAAGAAGAGAGAGGGCTTCGCGTTCCCGTTATGGTTTCTGGAACAATAAGCGATGCCTCTGGTCGCTTGCTCGCTGGGCAAACTTTGGAGGCTTTTTGGAATTCAGTTAGCGGTTATGATTTATTCAGCATTGGGTTGAACTGCGCACTCGGTGCAGAAGAAATGGGTTCGCATATAGCCGAGCTTTCGAGAATTGCAAATGTTTTCATAAGTGCATATCCAAACGCAGGACTCCCAAACCCACTCGGCGGCTATGACGAAACTCCCGAAGGCATGGCAAAGCATATTGAAAAATTCGCGGCAAATGGCTGGGTAAATGTGGTTGGCGGTTGTTGCGGAACAAACCCTGAAACCATAGCCGCTATGAAAAAAGCCGTGCAGGGCAAAAGCCCAAGAAAAATACCAGAGCTGCCAAAAACAACAAAGCTCTCCGGTTTGGAACCCGTTGAAATAACAGAAAACAGCAATTTCATAAATATAGGCGAGCGAAACAATATGGCGGGCAGCCTGAAATTCGCAAAAATGATTAGGGAAAATAATTGGAGCGAAGCGATATCCCTCTCCGTTGCTCAAATTGAAAACGGCGCGCAGATTATAGATATAAATGTTGACGATGGCTTGCTGGATTCACGTGAAAAAATGCGGCATTTCGCTAACCTGTATGTTTCCGAACCAGCGGCGGCAAAATGCCCTGTTATGTTGGATAGTTCGTCTTGGGATGTTCTGGTTGCTGGAATGGAGTGCTTTCCCGGAAAGGGCATTGTGAATTCTCTTAGCTTAAAAGAGGGTGAAGAAGTTTTTTTAAAAAAAGCAAGCGAAGTGAAACGCATGGGTTTTGCCCTTGTGTGCATGGCTTTTGACGAAGAAGGGCAGGCGAGCAGCTACGAAAAAAGAACAGAGGTTTGCAAAAGGGAATACGATTTGCTAACCGAGAAATTAAATTTCAACCCCTGTGATATTTTCTTTGACCCAAATATTCTTTCCATTGGAACAGGCATTGCCGAACACGCAAACTACGCAAAAGATTTTATAGAAACTTGCAAATTCATAAAAGCAAATTTACCCTATTCGCACATTGTCGGTGGAATTTCAAATTTGAGTTTTGCATTCAAAGGCAACAACGCAATCCGCGAAAGTATGCACTCCTGTTTTCTATATCACGCCACAAAAGCCGGAATGGATTTTGGAATTGTAAATGCCGGTTCGCTTCCCATTTACGATGATATTTTGGCTGAGGAGAGGAATTTAATAGAAAATTTAATTTTCAACCGTAGCCCAGATGCAACCGACCATTTACTGCAATATGCGGAAAGCATAAAGGAGAGAAAAAGCGAGGCAACGAGCCACTCAGATGCCTTGGCGTGGCGGCAGTTATCTTTGGAAGAGAGAATAGCCTACGCTTTGGTAAAGGGCATAGATACCTTTATAGAAAGCGATGCAGAAGAGGCGCGCGTAGCTTATGGCAATCCGTTGAAAGTTATTGAAGAGCCTTTGATGAACGGTATGAACAAGGTTGGCGAGCTTTTTGGCGCAGGAAAAATGTTTTTGCCCCAAGTTGTGAAAAGCGCAAGGGTGATGAAAAAAGCGGTGGCAGTTTTGCAACCATATATAGACAGTTCTGCAACCCAAACTGCAAAAGCCGGCAAAATTCTGATGGCAACTGTGAAAGGCGATGTGCATGATATTGGTAAAAACATAGTATCCCTTGTTCTTGCTTGCAACAACTACGAAATTATAGACCTTGGAGTTATGTGCCCAGCAGAAAAAATTTTGGCGGCGGTAAAGGAACACTTGCCGAATTTGGTTGGGCTTTCGGGGCTTATAACGCCAAGCCTTTCGGAGATGAGTTTTGTTGTAGAAACTCTTTCAAAAGAAAATCTTGGAATTCCTGTGATGATAGGCGGAGCCACAACTTCTGCTTTGCACACCGCGGCAAAAATCGCCACAGTTGGAAAGCAGCCTGTTGTTTATGTGCCAGATGCTGGTAAAGCGGTTTTTGTGGCAGAATCCATTTTGAATAAATCCAAGCAGAATGTGTTTTTCCAAGAGAATTTTGAAAAGCAGCAAAAACTTAGGGAGGCTTTGAGCCGCAAAGATGAAAAGCCATTAACGCCGATAGGGGAGGCGAGAGGCAAGGGGTTGGATTTATTTTAATTATGCGTATATAACTGCTTGTAAGGATTTTTTGCATTTGGTTTCAACACATAAAATCTATCTTTCAAATAAGAGCCTGCGTCAAAGCCAAAATGCTTGGCGAACTCTGCAACATAAGGTTCTATTTCTTTCAAATCATCAGCAGTAGCGAGATCTAGCACAACTTGAGCTGGAAGCCCTGAGAGTTCCTTGTTTGTTCTAATGAAAATTTTGCCACCGTGCATGCCTGTACCTGTGAAATTCCCAACGGGAATCTCCTCTATATCTATGCCAAGCACAACTATAATTCCACCTGCTAAATATTCACCTAAAAAACTGCCTGTTTTGCCGCCTATCACTATAGCTGGCTTTTTGGTTTTGTATTCCTTCATGTGAATACCGGTTCTGTAGCCAGAATTGCCGCGTATAAAAATATTGCCGCCACGCATGGCATAGCCCAAAGCATCGCCTGTGCTGCCGTGAACTATTATTCTGCCGTCATTCATTGTGTCGCCTACTGCATCTTGGGCATTGCCTTTCACCTCAATAACACCACCGTCTAAATAAGCACCTAGGGCATTGCCAGGAGTACCACTTATCACAAGCGTTTTTCCTTTCATAGCACTGCCCATAAATCTTTGCCCATAGCAATGCTCTACGCAAACATCTTCTGTAGCCGCTTTCACTTGCTCGTTCAGTTCCTTGAAATCAAGGTTTTGCGCTGATATCTGTTTCATTTCAGTCTCCGGTTTATCTGTGAATAAATGTAGAAAAACTTGCCGTATATAATCCCAGCGCAAGTGCCACGCTTGCATTGTAGGAATGAGCCTCTGCAAACATTGGGATTTTTACAATAGAATCGCAATATTTTCTTATATATGGCGGAAGTCCCTTATCTTCACCGCCTATTGCCATAACAAGATGCTCGGAAAATTTAAAGTCGGTTATTGAAGTTTCGCTGTGCCCGTCTAAACCAACAATTTGATAACCCGCTTCTTTGAGTTCTTTTAAAGCAATTTCAAGATTGCTTGGGCGGCAAAGAGTCATTTTTTCAAGGCTTCCTGCAGAACTTCGCTCCACAGCTGGCGTTAGCCCACAAGAACCTTTTGATGGAAGCAGCATAATATTAACACCAAGCGCAAACGAAGAGCGAATGCAAGCACCTAGATTATGAGGGTCTTCTAAATTTGCGGCTACCACAATGCGGCAGGGAATGTTGTTGTGCTTATTTTCAATCAAAATTTTTCTCGTTTCATTCCAAGGTAGCACAGCTTTTTCGTGGCAAAGAGCAATAACGCCACCGTGCCTTTTTGACAATTTGTCCAAAAATTTTTCCTCTACCTGCTGAACGTGAACATTAGCTTGAACTGCAAGTTTTTGCAATTCGTACAATTTAACGTTGCCACTTTTCAATTTGAACAACACCCGATGAATTAAACCGGGCTTTTTTTTGAGCATTTCCTCTACTTCCCTCACTCCACTTATGAGACGTTGATGCTTTGCGAATTCCTCTTTTCTTTCCACAAAATATCTCCCTACTGAAAATTTTGCAATTCTTGTAAAACTCCAAATAACTTATTTCCTATCTTGTATCTCTTCTCAATGTTATCGCAAAAATAGTGCAAATCTTTTTCTGCATCTTCATTCAGCTCGTCTATGTTGGAGAGTATATGATGTACAATAACATCATTTTTCTTTGCGAACCCCTGTACTTTCATATTTGTTTCTATACTGCTCGCCACATATTTAGTACTGGAAATTTGCTCTTCCAAAAAATACACCAACAAAATTTCTTCTTGCAAAATTCCCCAATGGTGGTCTTGGGAATATGGCACTATTTGTTCGGACTTGTTGCAATAAACCGCTTGTTTTGCATAATACTGACACACATTCAAATGTCCTAAAAATTCATAAAGTTCCGGCAGCAGATTCAATTCCTTTGGCAAAATTTGAGCATCCATGGATTTTTTAATTTTTCTGAATTGATAGTTGGATTTTTCGTAATACAAATTGCGCATGTGGCGGTTATAGGTTCGGTTTCGCATAACTTGTTGCGAAGGAGGAACGTGAATTTTAATAGTGCTTTTCATAGCCGTTTTATCCTTTGTATTCCAGCAATAGCTTTTAGTGATTGCTCTATGTTCTTTGCCTGAGCAGAATTAAAAGTTAGCAAGTCTATCTTGCCCCTTAGCTGCCCTTCTTTGTTCTCAAATATAGTTTTTTTCACAAGAGCGTTGTGTTTTGAAACCGTGCTGAAAATGTCTTCCATTTGCATTTTATCTGCTGCCTCTACCCTAAAAACGCATTTGAATTCAGGTTTTGCCACGTTTTGCTGTTCCCATTGCAGGGATATTTGCTGTCCTTGCGGAAATTTACTCAAAACTTTACAATTTTCCTTGTGTATCTCTATTCCCTTGCCGCTTTTCATAATTCCCCTAACATTATCCCCAGGAAGCGGGTTGCAGCACGAGGCATAGTTGAGCAAAAATCTTTCGTTGTAACCTATGCTTATAGGGGAATTCTCTGACGAGCTGAACACGTTGAATAGTTTAAGTTTTTGCCAAGCATAAGAATCGTCTGAATATCTTTTTAGGAAATTAAAAACATTTTTAAGAGAAATTTCGCTTTTGCCAAGGTTTTCGTAAAAAGAGCTTATGTTTTGAACCTTAAAAGCGTGGCAAATATCGGAATCTTTTGGATAATTTTCTTTTGATACTTTTAGGCCTTGCAATTCCCTTTGCCAAATTTTTCTCCCCAAAATTTCGGATTGGGTTGTGATAGTTTTTCTGAGCCATTGCCTTATGGAAGCTTGTGCCTTTTGGGTTTTAGCTATGGAGAGCCAGTTTTCTTGCGGTTCTTGGGAATCGCTGTGCAAAACCTGAATGGTCTCGCCAATAGGAATATCTGCATCCAAACCCAAAACGCTACCACCAGCACGGGCACCTAGGCAATGCAAGCCCAAATCTGTGTGCACGGCAAAGGCAAAATCCAAAATGGTTGCGCCAGAGGGCAGAGTTATTTTTTTTCCTTTTGGTGTCCACGCATAAGAATCTTCGGGCAAAAGGCTTTCGTGCAAAAAACCCAAAAATTCCGTTGAGTTTGGAATTTCATTTTGCATTTTAGTTATTTTGCCCACCCAGTCCATATTTTTCTCAAGTTCTTCGTGTTTCAAATTGAATTTGTAAGCCCAATGAGCAGCCATGCCATGCTCTGCTGTTTCGTTCATATCTTTGGTTCTTATTTGAACCTCAACGAGCTTTCCCTGCGGGCCTATAACCGTTGTGTGCAGGCTTTGGTAAAGGTTAGGTTTTGGAACTGCAATGTAATCTTTAAAGCGGCTATAGAGCGGCATCCACAGGTTATGCACATAACCCAGAGCGGTATAGCAGTCGGTCACTTGATTAACGATAATTCTAATGGCAAAAACATCGTATAGCTCATCTATTTTGCAATTCCTGTTTCTCATTTTTTCGTATATGCTGTAAATGTGCTTTGACCTGCCCTTTATGTCGCAGTCCAATTGTTCGAGGTTCATTTTTATATTAAGCGGAAAAATTATTGAATTTATATATTCTTCGCGTTCTTTGTTGGTTAGCTGCAAGTGGTTTTCTATTGTTGCATATTCGTCTGGATGCAGGTATTTAAAAGCCAAATCTTCCAATTCAAATTTAAACGAATAAAGCCCAAGCCGATGGGCAAGCGGTGCGTAAAAGTCAAGGGTTTCTTCGCTTATGGCACGCTGCCTTTCGGGTTTTAGGTATTGCAAGGTGTACATATTGTTGAGGCGGTCTGCGAGTTTTATTGCCACAACTTGCGGGCGTTTTGAGACATAAGCCAAGAATTTTTTGAATGTTTTTGCAGTTCTGTCTGCGCCTTTTTGTATATCGGAAATTTTGGTTACACTATCCACCATTTCCGCTATTTCCAATCCGAACATTTCCTGAAGTTCCCTTGTAGAATACACAGTATCTTCCACCACATCGTGCAAAAGACCAGAAGCTACAACCACGGAATCCATTTTCAAATGTGCCAGTATTTTAGCCACTTCTATAGGATGTTTTATATAAGGCTCTCCGCTTTTGCGCATTTGCCCTTTATGGGCTTCCATAACAAAAGCCACGGTCTTTTCAATAAGTGCCCTATCCAGCTTTGGATTTATATCTATGAGAGACTGGGCAACTTCCGATGGAACCATAACACAAATGTAGAAATTTCTATCTTACCATTCATGGAAATACTAGAAGGCTGTTTAGACGGACGTGGCTTGAAAATTGCCATTGCAGTTTCTCGCTTCAACGAAGCTGTTACAAAAAATCTTTTAGAAGGAACTGTTTCGCAGCTCAAAAGAACCGCTGTCAACGAAAGCGATATTACAGTTGCTTGGGCTCCGGGTGCGTATGAGTTGCCAGGCATAGCGGCTCGCTTTGCGGCAAGCGGCAAATTCAATGCGGTTATAGTTTTGGGTGCTGTTATTCGCGGAGCAACTGCGCATTTTGAATATGTTTCAAGTGCTGTTAATTCTGGCATTGCGCACCTCGCAAGAGAAGGAAAAACCCCGGTTATTTTTGGCGTGTTAACGACCGATACCGTTGAGCAAGCGATGGACAGGGCAGGCCTAAAATGCGGCAACAAAGGAACCGATGCCGCCGTAGCCGCTGTGGAAATGGCAAATTTATATAAAAGGTTGCCTTAATGCCATCCATATCTCGCAGACCCGCACGGGTTTTTGCCCTTCAACTTTTATATGCAATGGAAATAACGGGCGAAGCCCCCGGCTATTGCCTGCCGGGTGTTTTGGAAAGCCATTCCATCAGTAGTGATATGCAGAGGTTTGGAATGAAATTGGTTGATGGCGTTTTGGAAAAAAAAGAGGAATTTCGCAATATATTTTTAGAACTAATCCCGGACTGGTCTCCAGAGCGACTTTCCACAATAGACAAAATAATTCTGCAAATAGCAATGACCGAAATGCTGCTAGCAGACACCCCAATAAAGGTTATTTTATCCGAATCCGCCCAAATAGCAGACAAATTCTCAGACGAAAACTCCCCCGCCTTTGTGAACGGGGTATTGCAGGGATTTGCCAAAATGAGGGGGTTTATTGCAAATGACGATTAATCATAGCTTTTACTATATTCTCTACCCTACCAAAGTATAGAGGTTAAAATGTTCACGGGCATAGTTCAAACTTGCGGAAAAATTGCGGAATTGAAAAAATTAGGCGATGCCCTGCAAATGAATATTTATGCCGAAAATTATTTTGCAAGCAGCAAAAAAGGCGATAGCGTGGCAAACGATGGCGTTTGCTTGACTGTGGAGAGCTGCACGGCAAACGAAGCGGTTTTCACAATGATAAAGCAAACAATAGATAACACCTCTTTTTGCAAAGCCACCACTGGAGGCTTGGTGAATTTGGAACTCCCCTGCCGTCCCGATTCCTTAATGGGTGGGCATTTTGTTATGGGGCATATAGACAGCGTAGCCAAAGTGACGCAGATTGTTAAAAGAGAAACAGGCTTGGAAATAGATTTGGAAATTCCAGAAAATCTCTCAAAATACGTGATTCACAGAGGCTCAATAGCATTAAACGGAATTAGCCTTACCGTGGCTGAATTGCCGCAGAAAAATATAATAAGAGTTGCCATTATCCCCGAAACAATAAGAGTGACCAATATCGGCAGTTGGGAGATAGGCAGCTTGGTAAATGTGGAAGTTGATATGATGGCAAAATATATTGAAAAACTGCTCCCGAGACATTAATGCTTTACGGAATATTCTCTGACATACACGCAAATTTGCCTGCACTAGAGGCTGTGTTGCGCTCAATGGATTCGCGCAAAGTCGAAAGGCGAATTTGCCTTGGCGATATTGTTGGCTACGGACCAAGCCCCAACGAGTGCGTTTCCCTTGTGAAAGACTATAGCGATGCATGCCTTTTGGGAAACCACGATAATGTAGCCTTAAAAAGAGAACATCATTTTGATTTTAACATCTATGCAAAAGCTGCAATGGAATGGACTTGGGAGCATTTGAACGATGCTTCAAAAGAATATTTGAAAGCCAGACCCTATACAGCAGTGGAAAAAGGTTTTACCTTTGCACATTCATCGCCTATGTCCCCGGCAGACTGGCACTACTTGGCAGATTTAGACGGCGCGTTGGAGGCATTTTCTTATTTTAGAACCCCATACTGTTTTATTGGGCACACTCACAGCCCAGTTATAGTTGCGGCAAACAAAGATGACCCTTATAGCGAAATTCCAGTTATTTCAGACGGACCTCTTTACCGCCCCAAAACACACGAAAAAGTTTTGATAAACGCCGGTTCCGTTGGGCAGCCCAGAGATAGGAACAACCGCGCCTGCTGGTGCCTCGCAGACAGCGATTGCAGTTGGATAGAATTTGTGCGCGTTGAATACGACATTGAAAAAACTCAAACTTTAATGCGCAAAGAAAATTTGCCATTATTCTTAATAGAGAGGCTCGCGATAGGGCGGTGATTATTTTACTATATTTACTCAAAAGAAGAGGTTTTTAGAATGGCAGCTCCAAAATGGCTAAAATGGACAACAATTAAGCCTGTCAATATGCAGGTACTGAATGATTTTATGTGCGCAGACCCATTTTCAATATTGGGTCTCCACCCCATGCATAAAGGCAGCGGTATGAGCATTAGAGTTTTTTTGCTGGGAGCAAAAGCTATTTCTGGAGAATCATTAGACAAATCACTCAAATTTAATTTTGAAAAACTTGGACATTCAGGTTTTTTTGAAGCACAAATAGAAGAAAAATTCGAGCATTTTCTGTATAGATTGCATATTGAATTGGAAAATGGCACAAAATATTCCGTTCTTGACCCCTACGCATTTCCGCCAGTACTCACAGATTTTGATTTGCACTTAATGCAAAGCGGCGTTCACTACGAACTTTACCGCAAATTGGGCGCAAACCTTGTAGAGGTAGAAGGAATCAAAGGGGTTCTGTTCTCAGTTTGGGCTCCCAATGCTAGGTCTGCTGCGGTTATAGGCAATTTCAACTCGTGGGACGGGCATAGGCATCAAATGCGGGTGCGCGGAAATAGCGGAATTTGGGAAATATTCATTCCAGAAATTGGTGAAGGCGAGCTTTATCGCTTTGAGTTGCATGCCCAAGATGGCAGAATGTTCCAAAAAGCAGACCCAATTGCAAAATTCAGCGAGCTTCGCCCACATACAGCATCTGTTGTCACTCATTTAGACGGCTACCAGTGGGGAGACGACCTTTACATGCAGACTCACAATGTTACGCAGGTATTTGACCGCCCAATGAACATTTACGAGGTACACCCTGGCTCTTGGAAACGCGACCCAGCAAATCCAGAACGCTTTTTGAACTGGGACGAACTTGCAGAATTGATTATCCCTTATGTTTTGGAAATGGGATACACTCATATTGAATTTATGCCTGTGATGGAACATCCTTTGGATCAGTCTTGGGGTTATCAGGTCACTGGCTATTTTGCCCCAACCAGCAGATATGGCACTCCAGATCAATTCCGCCATTTTGTCGATAAATGTCACCAAAGCAATATAGGCGTTATTTTAGACTGGGTTCCAGCGCATTTTCCAAAAGATGGTTTTAGCCTTGGGCGTTTTGATGGCAGTGCTTGTTATGAACACTCAGATCCACGCCAAGGTGAACATCCGCATTGGGGAACCTATATATTCAACTATGGGCGCACAGAAGTTGCGAATTTTTTGATTTCAAATGCAATGTATTGGCTTCGCGAATTCCACGCAGATGGACTCCGTGTTGACGCCGTTGCAAGTATGCTTTATTTGGACTATGGCAGAAACCACGGCGAGTGGATTCCCAACAGAGACGGTGGCAATGTAAATTACGATACAATTCAATTTTTGAAGCATTTGAACAGCATAATGGGCAAACACGCTCCTCACGCTATTTTCATTGCCGAAGAATCCACGAGTTTCCCAAGCATCACACGCCCACCGGAATATGGCGGCTTAGGTTTCCATTACAAATGGAACATGGGTTGGATGAATGATTTTTTGACTTATATAAGCAAAGAGCCAATTCACAGAAAATATCACCACCACAACCTAACATTCAGTATGATTTACGCTTATTCCGAAAACTTTATTTTAGTGCTTTCGCACGATGAAGTTGTCCACGGAAAGGGTAGTATGCTCAGCAAAATGCCAGGAGATTGCTGGCAGCAGTTTGCAAATTTGCGCCTAGCTTACGCATTTATGTATGCGCATCCTGGCAAAAAACTTATATTTATGGGTAGTGAATTTGGGCAAGGAAAGGAATGGGAAGAACAACATTCTTTGGATTGGCATTTGCTCGGTTTTGAGGTGCACAACGGTTTGCACAATATGATGAAAACACTCGGCAGGTTGTATAAATACGAACCTGCATTTTGGGAAATAGACCATCATTGGGATGGTTTTGAATGGATTTCTTGCGATGACGTGGACAATTCAATATTAAGTTTTTTCCGGCGTTCCAAAAACGGAGAACTTATAATTTGCGTATTTAACTTTACGCCAGTGCCACGCGCTCCATATCGTTTGGGTGCTCCAGCATCAGGAAGATGGATTGAAATTTTCAATTCAGATTCACAACTTTGGGGTGGTAGCAATATGGGCAACGCAGGAGAACGCTGGACTGAGGACTCACCGTCTCACGGCAGGGATTTCAGTTTGGAATTAATAATTCCACCTTTGGGGGCAATTTACTTGAAAAAAGGATAGCCACCAATATTTTATTTTGAGTGTGTGAGGGCAGGGTATTTTTACTCGGGGAGTGTAGTTTTTTCTTTGGCAGTGCCGAGCATGGAGGGGTGAGTTCTGAGGGGGGCTCAAAGGCTTGGCACTGCCACTCTTTTTCTAAATTAAGTTTTATGATAAAAATTGAAAGCGATGGCGTTTGTTTTCCAAAAGGCTTTTCTGCATCTGGAATAAAAGCAGGAATAAAAACCAGTGGAAATTTGGATTTGGCATTGCTATACAGCAAAGAACCTGCCAGATGTTTTGCCACATTCACAAAAAATCAGGTACAAGCTGCTCCCGTTTTGTACGACAAGGAAGTTTTAACCAAACATAATACAATAAATGCTGTAATAGTAAACAGCGGAAACGCAAACGCTTGTACTGGAAAACAAGGTTATTTGGATGCGGCATCTATGGCAGAGTTTGTGGAAAAAGAATTAAAGCTCGGCAAACTCTCAACTTTGGTAAGTTCCACTGGCGTTATTGGGCACAACCTCCCAATGAAAAAAATAAGCGCGGCAATCCCAGAACTCGCAAAAAAATTGAGCAACAAAAACTCAGAAATTTTTGCAAAAGCGATATGCACAACCGATACCATAATAAAAACCGGCTCCATTTCTTTGCAAACAGCAAAAGGCGAAATACGTTTTGGCGGCTCGTGCAAAGGTTCTGGAATGATTCACCCAAATATGGCAACAATGCTAGCTTACATAACAACAGATTTGCGGCTGCCTGAGGATTTTTTAACCGAATTCAGAGGTATGGTGAATGAATCGTTTAATGCCATAACGGTGGACGGAGATATGAGTACAAACGATACCTGTTTATTGCTTGCAAATGGGCAAAGCGGAGTTTTTTTGAGTGATTTAAGCATAACCGAGCAGTCTAATGCCCGTAATGCTCTTTTTGAATTGATGAAACATTTGGCTTTGCAAATTGTAAACGATGGAGAGGGCGCAACCAAAAGAGTGGAAATTGAGGTGTGCGGAGCGCGCAACAAAGCCGAAGCCATGCAGATTGCAAAATCCATAGCCACAAGCAATTTAGTGAAATGCGCTTTGTTTGGCGAAGACCCAAACTGGGGTCGCATAGTTAGCAGTGCGGGCGCAAGCGGCGTAACATTCCCTGCCGAAAAATTATCTCTGCATTTTGAAGATGTGCAAGTTGTTAAAGACGGTATGCCAATAAGAGCTGCACAAGAGAAACTGGCAAAAATTGCAAAGAAAAAAGAATACAAAGTTTCTCTGGATTTGCACACAGGAGATTCAAAAGCCTCCGTATATACCTGTGATTTGAGCTACGATTATGTTAAAATTAACGCTGAATATACTACTTAGTTTGGTTTTTTGGCTAGTGGTGAGTTGTGAGAGTCAAGTGGCAGATGCGGCTTTGCCGCCTGTACAAAAATTAAATGTTTTGGATTCAATTCCCCATTCTGGGGCTAATTTTACGCAGGGGCTTTTTTTTGACGGCGAGGAATTGTGGGAGTCCACGGGTTTGTTGGGAAAATCAAAAATTTACAGAATGAATAAAAGGGGAGAGGCTTTTGATTCAATTGCTATGCAGGACAATCATTTTGGAGAGGGCATTGCAAAAATTGGCAATAAAATGCTTTGGCTTACCTGGAATTCCAATTTAGGTTTTGTTCTATCTGCAAGCCCTTTGCAAATTTTAGGTACTTTCAAAATCGCTGGGGAGGGCTGGGGCTTAACCGTTTGGAGAGGTAATTGGCTTATGAGCAATGGCAGTTCTTCGCTTTTTGAACTTTCCTCAAAAGACATGAGCATAACTAACAAAATAAAGACTCCCATTGCTTTATTGAACGAATTGGAAGCCGTGGGAGATACCCTTTACGCCAATGTGTGGCATAGCGATTCCATTGCCGTTATTTTATTGCCAAGCGGTAGTGTTGTGAAATGGCTGGATTTTTCGGAGCAGGCAAAAAGCGTGAGGAAAAAACACCCCCAAGCGGAAGTACTGAACGGAATAGCTTCTGACGGCAAGAATTTGTGGATAACGGGCAAGAACTGGCCTTGGATTTATAGGGTGAGATAATAGCCACCCGTACGGTGATTTTCTATATTCCCAAAGTATGCATTATATTTCGGCAAAAGTTTGGCTCTCGCTTGTTGCGGTGCTTGTTTTTTTGTCTTCTTGCTCAAGAGAGGGCCCTGAACCCTTGTGGGAAGCGCAATCGGTTATGGGCAAGGAGTACAAAGGAGGGCTGTTTCCTGTTTATATTGTATTGAAGGAACCCGTGGACAACGCAAACCGCATAAGCTGGAGCACTCACTACGCCCGCATTGCATATCGCAACCAGGCAAAAAACTCAAAAGCACAAATAATAGCAGACACCGCTTTTCTCTATTGGGAAACACCACCACCGGTTTTTATGAAATTAGATAGCACTCAAATAAAAAAAGATACTACTGTGTCTTGGAAAGTTGACACAACAATTTATTACAGAGATACTGTTTTTGCCATTGTAAACGGTGCAGAAGAAAGTTTGCCCATAATAATTGAGATAAAAAATATTTTGCCTCGCATAAAAAACCTAATCGTTGGAGGCATAAGCAAGCCCGGAGATTCTCTTTTAACCATAGCCGCTAACCCTGGCGATAAACTGGAAATTCGGCTTATTTTGGAAAAACCGTTTAAAAATCCCTTTAACAAAGCATTGCACACCGAAGTGGAAATGCCGTCAATTTTACAGATATACGAGGGTAATCTCATATTGAGGTCGGAAAATGATAAAACAGGAGACGATTCGGTTTTTGTTTATGAATGGACAGTGCCTCAAAAAGAAATCTCCGATAGCTCTGGGTATTTGAAAATAAAAGACTCTGGAGGCCACGGGGAGAGGCTTTACAAAGTGCATTTGGTTGTATATACGGAATGTGGTTCTGTGTGGGTTGCGGCAGAAAAAGAACTTGTCAAGTATTCGCCAACGGGCATAGAGGTTGCAAGGATAAGACAGTCAAGCTCAAGCCAGTCTGGTCCAAGTCAGTCTGGTCCAAGCCAGTCAAGTCCAAGCCAATCAAGCCCAAGCCAGTCAAGCCCAAGCCAATCAAATCTAAGCGGAGACAACTTCAACTCTATAAGTGATATTGCCGTTAATTCAATAAATGGAAAATTGTTTGTTATTGACGACGATAAAAATTCTTTTTCTATTTACAATAATTATGGAAAACTGCTGTATAATAAAGCCGACACTACTTTGTTCAAATTGCCTTCTAGTTTAGCAGTTGATTTGGATGGGAAATACGTGTGGATTGCAGATGCGAGAAGTTCCATTGATACTTTATACAAGGCAAGGCTTCGCCGCTTTTCACTTACATCCGATTCCATTCGTTTAGCCACCGTGAGTTACGATATATCTGGCCCAATAAAAGGGCTTTCCATAAACCAATTCCAAAGCGATTTTGTGTGGTTTGCTATTCCCAAAAGAGATACTGTGGGTTTTGTAAAAGGAATACCCGATTCAATAAGATTTATGAAAAACACTTGGGACCGCCCATCTATGGTTAGCCACGATCCCAGCAATGGAATAGCTTGGATAGCCGATAGTTCAAGGATAGTTGCTGTGGATACAAGCGGAAAAATTTTGGCAATCGTAAAGGGTTTTGGATTTGTGAGTTCTGTTTCGGCAAACAAGGGCAATGTTTGGGCATCTGATATTTTAACTGGCAAAGTTTACCGTTTCAAAGGGCCATTCACAGGAACCACGCAAGACACAACTTTAACCGTTGTAAATGGAAGGATAATGACTGGTTTCATAGCTCCTATTTCGGTTAGCGCATATATCGCAGACGGAGGAGCCTGGGTTATAGACAAAGAAGCAGGAATGGCTGTTCGCTTAGATAGCAATGGAACTAGAATTGCCTCAGGTACTGGTTTGAAACAACCTCTTTTGGGAAAAACTTTGCAAATAGTGGAGTGACATTACCCAGATATGCCGCAATCCCTGCAAGACATCAAAGGATTAATAAAAAACAATCCACTCTCAAAAAGCAACGATGCTTTGGTTATTTTTGGCATTGTTTGCATAGTGCTTATGCTGGTGATTCCAATTCCAACTATATTGTTGGATATTTTGCTCACCTGCATGATCGGTATTGCTCTGATGGTTTTGATGACAAGCATGGTTATAGACAAAGTAGTTGATTTTTCCGTTTATCCCAGTTTGCTCTTGGTGGTTACACTTTTTAGACTTTCACTGAACGTAGCTTCTACCAGACTTATTTTAGCAGATGGCTATGCCGGGCAGGTTATACAGACATTTGGAACTTTTGTGACAAAAGGAAATTTTATAGTTGGTACAATAATATTCCTCATTTTGGTGCTTATACAATTTGTGGTTATAACAAAAGGCTCAACACGCATAGCAGAAGTTGCAGCAAGATTCACATTAGATGCAATGCCTGGCAAGCAAATGGCCATTGACGCAGACTTAAACGCCGGGCATATCACAGAAGAAGAAGCAAAGGAAAGACGCGAAGAAATACGGAGAGAAGCAGATTTTTACGGCTCTATGGATGGTGCTTCAAAATTTGTTAGAGGCGATGCTATAGCAGGTCTTATAATAACTGCCCTAAATATAGTAGGGGGTTTTATTTTAGGTGTTGCGATGCTAGGCAAACCGTTGGATGAAGCCATTAGAACATATACCATATTAACCATTGGTGATGGCTTGGTGAGCCAAATTCCAGCGCTTATGATTTCAACATCTTCTGGTATAATTGTTACCAGAGCGGCTTCAAAAAATAATTTGGGTGCAGAATTAATTTCGCAAATGGCGCAAAGCGCAAAAGCCCTTGCCATAACCGCATTTGTAATGATGCTACTGGGCATTGTGCCAGGTATGCCGATGATTCCATTTTGGAGCATAAGCGCACTGCTCGGCTTTATGGCCTACCGAATGACCTTTGGGGTAAAAAACAAGCAAGCTCAGAAAGATGTGGAAAAAGCAAAGAAAGCCGCAGAAGAAGCGGCGGCTCTACCAAAAGAAGAAAAAATAGAGGATTATCTATTAGTTGACCAAATGGAGCTTGAAATAGGTTATGGATTAATTCCTTTGGTTGATGTGAACCAAGGCGGTGATTTGCTTGAGAGAATAACTATGCTGCGCAGGCAAATGGCAGGCGAGCTTGGAATGATAGTTCCACCAATTCGCATAAGAGACAATATTCAGCTTTCTCCAAACGAATATTTGATTAAAATAAAAGGGAACGATGTTGGAAAAGGCGAACTTATGATGGGTTCTTATTTGGCAATGAACCCAGGCCATATTAGCCAAAAAATACCCGGAATAAAAACAAAGGAACCAGCTTTTAATTTGGATGCGCTTTGGATAACGGAAAGCCAAAAAGAAGCAGCAGAACTTGCAGGCTACACCGTGGTTGAGCTTCCTGCGGTACTGGCAACGCATTTAACGGAAGTAATCCGTCGCCACGCCTCTGAAATTTTAATGAGGCAAGATGTAAAAACCCTGCTTGAAAACGTTAAAAAGAACAGCCCGGCAGTTGTTGAGGAAATTTCTGGATTGCTTGGAGTTGGTGAAATTCAGCAGATTATGTGCATGTTGCTGCAAGAAAGAATCTCTGTCAGAGATTTAGCGAGTATTTTAGAGCTGATTGCAAATGCCGCAAAAATCTCAAAAGACCCGATATTCATAAATGAACAGGTTAGGCTGGGTTTAACAAGGCAAATTTGCAAACCATATATAAACAATGACCAAATGTCGGTTATAGCCATTGCCCCAGACTTGGAACAAATGCTAGAAGCCTCGGTTCAATCCACAAATAGAGGTCCAAGACTGGTGATTAGGCCAGACCTTATTGGGCGTATAATGGAAAAAATGGAGATAATCCAAACAAAAATACTCTCATCTGGAGACCAGCCTATAGTAGTTTGCTCGCCAAATGTGCGTTATCCATTGAAAAAATTATTGGAAAGTAATTTTCCAAATTTAGTAGTTTTATCTTATAGTGAAATTGTCACTGGTGTCAATATAACCGTAGCGGAGACTTTAAGCACTCATGATTAGGAAATACAAAGCAGGCACATTCTCAGAAGCGTTCCAACGTATAAAGGAAGATGTTGGTCCCGATGCTGTTATTCTAAATCAGCAGGAACTTCCAAATTCAAAAAATCCAAACGAAAAAGTGGAAGTGACAATTACCCTAGACGACATTGCAGAGGCTCCAACGCCACACAAAACAGGCAAAGATACCCAAAGACTTGGCACTTACAATCACAAAGGCTCAAAAACTGATAAAACTGATGAGTTGCGCCATTCTATTAAACACGATAAAGTAGTCCAAGACAGGCTCGCTATCCACATGGAAGATATGCTCTCAGAGGTTAAAAAATTAAGAGAAGAATTTGCCGCAACTAGAACTGATTTTTTAGAGGGCATTAGGGTTGTGCGCTCCAGTATTCCAAAAGAGTTCCGTTTCATTGCCGAAATTCTGCATAGGAACGGACTGCCAGCTCAAATAGCTCAAGACTTGCTCGCAGAAGTTATGCTACTGTGCCCCGTAGATTCAAGGGAAGAAAATCATATCAAAGAACAGATGAAAAAAACGCTGGCAAATAGAATTTCAATAGCTCCGCGTCCGCGCCTTCGTAAAGGCAGACCTTTAACGCAAATGTTCATAGGTCCAGCTGGGGCTGGAAAATCTGGGATAATAACAAAGTTAGCAGGCAGAGCCACCATGACAGGCAACACAAATATAGCCATAGTCACAACCGATTGCTGCCGAATGGGTGCCGTGGAGCAAATGGAAGCCTTTGCCACAGCCGCAGACGTAACACTTGAAGCGATAAATTCCCCTGATGGAGTTCCAGAAGTTTTTGAAAGACTCAGAGATAAATCACTAGTCTTGGTGGACACCGCAGGTCGCAGCTTGAAAAACGAAGAATACGAAGAAGAAATAAATGCCTTTTATGAGGCCATTCGCCCAGACGAAATGCACTTAGTTTTGCCGCTCAATATGCGCGACCGTGATTTGGAAAAAGCGGTTGAAGTTTATTCTGCCCTAAAAGCAAACCGCATAGTTTTCACCAAACAAGATGAATCTTGTGAACAGGGTGCTCTGCTGTGGCTGCCATTAAAATTTGAAATACCGCTTTCTTATATTGGCAATGGGCAAGGCCCAGACAACATAGTTAGCGCAGAGAAAGAAATTATAGCGGAGTGGTTGTTAAAATAAAGGAGATTCAATATGGAACTTAGGAAAATTACTCATGCGATAACCAAAACCATTGTGATAGTGGTGTTTTGGATTATATTTTTAATAGACTTGCTTTTAAGCCCAATAATCTCATTTAAAGAAATTGCTTTTGCTCTTGTTAAAGCCATTGTGCTAAGTGGAATTTTTTGGGTATTATTCGTTATGCTGGTTGATACTTTTCTCAAAACAGTTTTAATGGATGCAAAGGAGAAACAGGTGAACAGAGTAGATGGTGGTCTATCTTATCACGTAACAGAACCTAGCGCAGAGGAACTAGCCTGGCTAAAAACTCAAGAAAAAGAAAAGGATCAAGAACAGGAACAACTACTTCATGCACAGGCCGAGGCTGAGGCTCGTGCGGCTCAGGCACAAGCAAAATCAGCGGGGAAATAATGGAAATAGAAGCTCTTTGGACTGAATACAAAAATGGCAGCACGGCAGCGAGAGACAAACTGCTTGCCGAATATACGCCACTTGTACGATACACGGCGCAGAGAATGGCTATAAACTTACCAAAAAGCGTTCAACTTGGCGATTTAATAGGCACTGGTGTAATGGGATTGATAAAAGCGGTTGAATCTTTTGATACAACCAGAGATGTGAAATTTGAAACTTATGCAACTCACAAAATAAAAGGAGCCATTTTAGACGACCTCAGGGAACAAGACTGGATTCCACGCTCAATAAGGCAAAAATCTAAAATGGTGAAAAATGCCTACATAGAACTTGAAAAGGAAATTGGGCGTACGCCTTACGACAACGAAGTGGCAGAACACTTGAATTTGAAACCAGCAGAATTCGAAGAGCTTTTAAGCGAGGTTGCACCAACAACCGTAGTCTCATTAAACGAAGTTATTTCCAACAACTATGGTGAATCTTCAGACATAAGCCTTATAGATACCATAGAAGACAAAGATGCGGAAAATCCATTGGATAGGCTCGGTTTTGAAGACACGAAAAAAATTTTGGAAAAGGCTTTGCTTGAATTGCCAGAAAATGAAAGGCAGGTGATAGCTCTTTATCACTACGAAGAATTAACCCTAAAAGAAATTGGAGTTGCAATGAATTTAACGGAATCACGTGTTTCGCAAATTCATTCTAAAGCTATGATAAAATTGAGAGCCAAATTGCTGTTGAAAATATAAAGCCGCTGAGGAGGATTTTTTATGCTGCCGCCAATACAGAGTCAAGATTTGGTACAACGTTCAGACACATTGTCTGAATTGCGTTCACACGAACAGGGAAAAGCATTTGGCGATATTGTAAAGTCCACCAACGAAATGCACCGCCTAGAAGAGTTGAAAAACAACAGCGTTCAAAAAGACGATGGCTCGGAGGCACTGAATCCTGATGGCAGCGGCGGTAATAAGCAAGAGCAGCAGAAAAAAAAGCAACAGGAACAACAACCAGAAACCAATACCCCAGCCGGCCACCCGCTAAAACTAGACGGCGGCGATGTCATAGATTTAATGGCTTAGCGGAAAAATTTCTACCTTATATCCGTGCCCATACCGAACAACCTAATTTATCTCCTATTCGCCCTTTCTGGCATATCCGGTTTAATATACGAAGGCACGTGGGCGCGTTATCTCAAATTGTTTTTGGGACATTCCAGCTACGGGCAAATTTTAACGCTTTGCGTTTATATGGGCGGGCTTGCGCTGGGGAGCTTTATTGCAGGCAAACTTACCGCTCGCATAAAAAAGCCCTTGCTGGCTTATGGCATAACAGAAGCATTCATAGGGCTTGGCGGAATGTTTTACCACCCGCTTTATGTTTTCGCAACCGATTTGTTTTACGACTCCGCTTGGAGCAGAACGCTTGGCACAAGTGGGGCAGAGGCGATTAAAATCGCGATAGCCACATTCTCTACACTCCCCGTTGCAATCCTCTTGGGAATGACCTTCCCATTTATCGCAGCAGGTCTTTCCAGACGAGACGGCGATAGCGGAAAAACCAGCTTGCCCCTTCTCTATTTCACAAATAGCCTCGGTGCGTGTTTTGGAATTTTATTCGCCAGTTACATTTTAATCCCAACGCTTGGAAACGCAAACACACTCAGAATAGCAGGCATAATAAATTTCATATTATTTATATTCTTCTGGAAAATATCTAAAAACGAAAATGCAACCAAAGAAACACTCCAAACCCCAAACCCCATACCCCATACTCTAAATCTATGGCTCTTATTTTCCGCCTTAACAGGTTTAAGCTCATTCATATACGAAATTGTTTGGATTCGCTTGCTCTCGCTTTTGATGGGTTCAAGTTCGCATAGTTTTGACCAAATGCTTTCGGCTTTTATTCTGGGGCTTGCTCTTGGCGGGCTTGCTTGCAAAAAACTTTTGGCTAAAGATTTTGAGCCTATGAAGCTTCTTGCTTTTTCGCAAATTTTAATGGCTTTCTTTGCGGTGTGTACACTTTATTTTCACGTTCCATTTTTCGCTGCGATGAACGAGGCGCACCAAATTTTCAACCAAACTTCAACGGGTTATATTTTTTGGAGCATTTTCAAATATGCCCTTGCGGTTTTATGGATGGTTCCAACGAGTTTTTTTGCGGGGATGACCCTTCCGGTTTTAACCTATTCATTGGTGAAAAAAACAGGCTCGGAAAGTTTTGTGGGTAGCGTTTATGGCTGGAACACGATAGGTGCAATTATAGGCTCGGTTGGAACGGGGCTTTTGCTGCTTCCGCTTTTTCAGCTTAAAGGTGCATTACTAATTGGCGTGTTTATAGATTTGATTTTGGGTTTAATTGTTTTATTCAAGTTCTTTCCAGATTATAGAAAAAATTTTGCTTTTGTGGCAATTTGCATTTTGGCTTTTTTGCCATGCTTATTTATCAATTTCAGTCCAGACAGAATTACAAGCGGAATTTTCCGTTCTTACAGGCTCTTAAATGAAAATGAGAAGATAGATGTTCGCAACGGAAAAACGGCTACCATAAGTTTGCACGAAGGTGAAGGAAATTTTTACGTAAAAACAAATGGCAAGGCAGATGCGAGCTTGGTGAAAAACCGCGACAAACCCATAGAAGGCGATGAATTAACGCAGGCTGCAACAGCATTTATGCCAATGGCAATGCGGAATGCGCCTTATGTTGCGGCAATGGTTGGGCTTGGCAGCGGAATGGGCTCACACTATCTTTTGGCAGACCCTCTTTTGGAGCGATTGGACTGCATAGAGATAGAAGAAGAAATGGTTAAACTTGCGAAAAAAGGATTTTATCCATATAACCACCGCAGTTTTGACGACCCAAGAATGTTCCTCCACATTGGCGATGCAAGAACATTTTTCCACACCCAAAACCTCTCTTACGATTTAATAGTAAGCGTGCCCAGCAACCCTTGGGTTAGCGGGGTAGCCAGCCTTTTCAGTTTGGAATTTTACCACCACGTAAAACGCTATTTGAAACCAGGCGGGCAAATTGTGCAGTGGCTTCAGCTTTATGAATTTAACAATGAGCTATTGCTTCACATAATAAGAGCCTTGGGAGAATCCTTTAAATATGTGAGTGTTTATCACGCTCCCGAAGAACCGGATGTAATAATGATTGCAAGCGATGAGCCTGTGTTTCAAAAGTACATAGACCGTTTTAAAACGGATAGCGTTTTGGTTAAGGAATTTGAGACCATTCACCGCCCGTGGTATTTTTTCAGCGAAAAAAATTTCTTATTCAATGCGAATAGCATTAAGCCTGTGCTGAAAATGGTTGAGTCTAACAGCGAGTATATTCCCCTTGTGGATAACAAGGCGGAGTCGGCTCGTTTTGTGAATACCTATGTTGGTTTTATGACCGCTTTTGATTCCTGCCAAATTTGCTGGCCCGCTCTTTTAGATTCCGCAGACTACGCACCAAGAAAAGCGTTTATGGACAGCCTTGCGCCTTATGTTCCGAGGAATATGTATTTAGAAAATCATCTGCTTTTATCGCTAAAGAACAGAGGCGAGAATTTTGACTGGGAAAATTTTTGGATGGATTATCGCAATTGGTCTGTTAAGGCACCTTTTTCCGAAGCACGTGATAGTATTCCTCTTTATGCGGAATTGATGCCTATCGTGATATCTGGAGACCTTCCTGTTTCAATAGCCTTGGAAGCGAAATTTATGGATTTGGCTATGCACAAAAAATACAGAGAGGCTGCAAAATTAATTCCTTTGATAGACGAATTTCTTGAACTTAGAGGAGCGGACGAATTTTTCTTGAGGCATTTATTCATAGTTGGAATGTTAGGCGGCGAAAAAGATTATATGCGGCGTATTTTCCTAAAAATTTATATGCCAAATTTGTTTTTTGACCGAGCGGAAAAATATATGATGAAGACTGTTGCGGGAGTTCCAGACAAGGTTAGGAAGGCTGTTTTGCAGGACAGGGCAGTGGTTGAGAATTGAGTTGATACTAATCCCAAGGATTCCAAATTAACAAATTTTCAATATTTTTAAAATCAGCAATATTTCTAGTTACTAAAGTCAAGTTATGAACAATTGCAGTGGAAGCAATTATAAGGTCTGGTAATTTCTTTCTATGTTTACGCCTTAATTCTATGGTTTTATTTACAACTTCATCATTTAATGCAAGTACATTGGCACAAGAAACAAAATCTTCCAAGTTTTGCTCTATATTGGAAAAGCCAAGTAGTTCCATCTTTGTTATTAAAGATATATTTATTTCTTCGTCTATGATTTTAGCAATAGCATTTTGGATTTTTTCAGAAAAATTCTTTCCCATAAAATCTAATATAACATTGGTGTCTAAAATGTATCTCGTTCCCACTCATTCCTCATATCGCTTAGTTCTTTTTGCATTTTGCTTACATTTTCTTTTGAGAGAGAGCCTGCAAATTTTTCTGAGAGTTTTTGACCTGCAATAGCAGGCTTGGTGTTTAGCATTCGCAACATTCCAATATTCTCCAAGTGTTGCAATAAATCGAGAGCAATGCTATTCTTAATCTCAATAGTGGCTGTAGTCATATATGCAATATAGTAAACGCAATAACTATGCCATTGCAAAAGCTGCAAAATTTGCTTGTATTTGCGGTTTTAATGTGTCCAAAAAGTGTCCAAAAAGTGTTTAAACAGTGTTTAGACGGATTTTGGACAATTTTTTTATGAATTGAGAAACTCCTCAAACCTTTTTAACGCATTAATGAATGCATCGTGGCTGCTCTTGCCAAACTTACTTTCACTACCACCCTTATCGTAAAAATGCTAATTTTACTGTGTCAAATGAAATGCTTTTTATGTTAATATAGATAGATAAATCTTTTACACACTCTTTTATTCTAGAATGGGGCATTTTATATTTGCTCATTGCAGAATAAAACTCATTTACAACTTGAACACTAACGAAAATTCTACTATTTCTCAATTTCTCACCTAATAGAAATTCAACTATTTTAAACTTTTGTTCATCGTCTTTGGAATGAGCATAAACCAATATATTTGTATCTAAAAATATAAGATCAGTGTCTATCATAAAGTTCTTCTCTGGAAAACTTTTTAAAATTTATTCCTGCCTTAAATGGCTTTTTCATACTTGGAGTAAGTCCTTTCCAAACTGTAGAATTTTCCTTGCTTGGTACCATAACTTGTCTTAACATAAATACCTTTTTCATTTGGACCCACATAGTTGATTAAATTGTTCTACAAATTCATTAAAAGAACCTGAAAATGTATAAATTCGTTCAAAATCAATAGATTCTTTAAACACACTTTTAAGTTTTTCATTTAAATCATTATGGCTAACTTCTTTATTTATGTAAAATATCGTTTTATCTTGAAAATCTGTTTTATCCAGAGCAAAGTGTTTAAGCAAAAAACGAATTAAAATATCTTCTTCGGGTAAGCTATAACCTACTATAATTAATACTTTTGCTATTGTCAATAACTCTTTTGATTTTTGTAAAATTTCTTTAAAGTATGGATGAGAATAGTCTTGTTCGTAAGATGGTAACATTAAAAGTGGCGATTCTTCTAATAAATTTTTATATTCTTTTTTCTCATAATCTATTTTATAAGTTCCATCAGAATTGTAATAAATTTCCAATCCTCCATTAAGTTTGAATATAGATTCTACCATTAGATCGTCTTTTATCTTAGATATATCACTATAATCTGTAAAATCAGCAGAAGGTTCTGTTGCATCGGGCTCTTTTGTCACATAAGTTTCACTAAAGCCGCAATACTCATTCGGAGTGAATCCTCTATACACATACTGTAAATGAGACGCATCGCCATATTTATTTGCCCAAACATCATAAATACTTTCTATAACAAAATCGTAATTAGTTGTAATATGATTAATTCTAATTCCTTTTTGCTCTTGGTTATCATTATCTTTTTGGCATCTCAATGTATTAAAAAAATTTACTATTTCTATTTGTTCTTTTGTTGGATTTCCAGGTGGATAAATCATAGGATTGCGTGAGTTGGATTCTTGTGAATAAGGATTAGGATTATCTTTCCACATTTTAAACGCTATAAGAGCATTTAATTTTTCTCTAATCATTTTCAAACCGTTAGAATCAATATATTTTGGTCTTAACTCCTTATATTTCTCATACATTCCAAGAGAAAACACTATCTTCTTAAAATCATCGAATTCTATATTAAATTCGTCTTCATTAAGCGTTTCTGATTTACACCAAGACATCGTTTGCAAATAACATTTGAGATATTCTTCAAACAATTTATTTAGACAAGGAATTTTTTTAAATAAATCTCTTCCATCATCAAAGTTTGTGTCCCATGCTTTTGAGAAACCTGCTCCTACAAAAAAGATAAAATTTGTATTGACACCGCAGCCTTTGCCGTTGTATCCGTATGAATAATCTTTAACCGCTTCACAAAAAGCTTTTACGGCTGATTGATTTTTTGAATCAGCACAAGCGACAATCTGTTCACCGGTTTTATTCATTTTGAACCTATTTCTATTTTTCTTTTTCAATATAAAGGAAAACTGTAGAGCCATCGGTTACTTTAAATAATCCAAAGACAGCACCATCCCTATCAAGTGATCTTAAAACTGCTGGTTTTACGTTTCCTGGTAAACCATCTAATCCTTCTTCTAGTTTTGCCCTTGACATACCAGATTCAGCTTCCGCATATTTATCCATTGAAGTTGGGTAGGGGTAACGATGGCAATAACTCACCGCATCTTCAGCAGGCATATCTAAATCTTTTACTAAATTATAAGCTGTCTCGCTAACAGTACCCATTTCCACATAATATGTTTCTTGCTTAGGACTAGGGTCAGGACCATTTATTGTATTGTCCGAAGAGCAAGAAAGTGTGAATGCCAAGGTAAGCACAAAGCCTACCGCCAATGCGAACTTAGAGAATTTATTCCTCATATTGCTGTCTCCTATAAAAAAGCAAATTTTTTTCATACTTCCCTCACAAGTTCTCTACGACTGCCGAGGGTTTCAATAACAATTTTGGCTATCATTTGCCCTTGAGATAAACCCAAAGGATCTGTAGCCCGTGCTTCGTCAATAATTTTGACAATATATTTAGGCACTCTAATACTAGTCATTTTGTCTTTGTAAGTAGTCATATTGACTATAATATACAAACATTTTGTCATTTTGTCAATATTTTTTTAAAAAAACACTAACAAATGCACTTTTTTACAATATTTATAGTCAAAATGTATATATTTTGACTATGGAACATAAAATTGGGTTGAAAATTTTCAGAAAACGACTGGGTTTAAGCCAAGATGAAATTGCCGAAAAACTGGATTGCGTTAAAACAACCTATCAAAGTTGGGAAAATGGTCGAAGAGAACCTCCAGTTGATATTATAAGACAATTGTTTATTCTTGGTGCTAAAGTAGAAGAACTTTTTGAAGTTGAATATAACGAAATGCACCACCTTATACCGAAATATGCTGACGAGAATTTTGAAAATAAGGTATTAAGCAAAATTGAAAGTTTGGAAAAAAAACTAAATGAAATTATCGTCTCAAAAAAATAAACAAATCCTTTGGTGGTTAATGAGCCTAATCCTAAGGCTTTAAAATACGGTAATTAAACGCTATTTTGTAGCTAAGGGGCATATCTATCCGTAAGGTAGAAATTTATTTCCACGCAATAGTCGCGGTCTTTTTATTAGCAATGCAATCTGCTAAATACAAGCTTATCAGGTTATGGTAAGCAATACCCAATTTACTTGCCTGCTTTTTAAAATAATCCACAAT
>Ga0268262_10001609_pt1 | contig 27586 bp, 24 predicted proteins | sample TergutNc150P3_FD_190354 | JGI IMG/M metagenome (GOLD analysis project Ga0268262, IMG submission 190354) | Nasutitermes corniger P3 segment gut microbial community from laboratory colony in Florida, USA - Nc150 P3 (SPAdes) (version 2) | ecosystem: Host-associated > Arthropoda: Insects >... | reverse complement strand
TACTGCTACGGCGGAAGGTTTTAACGCATCGGTTGACCGTCAAATGACGATTAACCAAAACATTATGGCTGCCAAAGAGAACACTATCTCGGCTGTACGCGACATCGACGATATCGCCGCGATAGGTAAGGCGACCGCGCTTGAAATTCGTCAGCAGGCATCGATTTCTATGATTGCTCAGGCAAACGTTTCGCAAACGAGTTTGATTAGATTGTTTTCTTAAAATCGCTTATGTTTAAGGTCTGCGGCATGTTGGGGAACGCGCCGCAGACCTGTTAAGGTTTCGCGTCGAAAAACGCGAAAAAAGGTTTGTTTTTGCCAAAACGGCGTTGGGGAACGTCGGCAAAAGCGCCGCAAGGGAGGTTATTATGATAAACGCTATTTCCGGCGGAATAAGTTACGCCAATATCTCGGCTTTTGTGTCGTCGAACGGACGAACTTTGCTGCAATCCATGGCGAGCATCGCTTCGGGACGCAAGGTTATGCATCCGTCCGACAGACCTGCCGATTACTTTGTGGGCAGCAATTACAACGTACGTTCAAAAGAATACGACGCGATGAAAAGAGAACTTTTGCGGGCGTCCGCGCTTCTTGACGTCGCCGAAGGCAGTATTTCGCAGATAAACGACGACCTGCGCAGTATGAAAGATTTACTCAAAGAATATTTTTCGCCTTCGACGAGCGCGGAAGAAAAAAAATACATTTCAAATTACGTCGATAACCTCAAAAATCTTATTTCGCATACGGTTGAAAACACGGTTTTCGAGGACAGGCAACTTCTTAAAAACAGTTCCGCAAATCCGCTCGTAAAAGCGAACATAGACCCTTACGACTTTCAAAACAAATTTGTAATTTATTTTGGAGCGCAAACGGAAGTTAACGTCGATTCAATCGACTTATCGCTTTCCGAAGACGCAGTAATGTCGGCGGTTCAGGAACAAATCGACCGCGCCGCAAAATATCTCGGCTCTTTGAGCGGATACAGAATAGGGCTTAATTCGCAGATAAATCTAAACGAAATTTCGGGATATACATTGTCGGACGCGGCAAAAAACGTTTTGGGCGTGGACGATGTGGACGAGTTTATGGCGACGACAAAAAGGTCTATCCAGCAGCAGGCGGCTATTTCTATGCTTGCGCAGGGAAACGCGCTTCGAACAAACGTCTTGAATTTGATTAAGTTTTGATTTTCTCGCAATAAATTTTTTCATTTACCGCTCGCCGCATAAATTATTTTATGCGTGGAATTTTAGGAAATTTTTATGGACGATAAAAAAATTTATTGGAGCATAAGCGAAGTGTCCGAAATTTTGGATGTCGAGCAGAGTATTTTGAGGTTTTGGGAAAAAGAGTTTTCTATTTTAAGCCCTGCAAAAAATAGGAGCGGAAATCGTTCTTATCAGAAAAAAGACATAGAAATCGCGCGAAAAATAAAATATCTGCTCTATGAAGAGGGATTTACCATAAAAGGTGCGGTAAAAAGGATGGAAAAACTCAAAAGCGTTCCGCTTGTATATTATATAAAGATGCAAAAATTGATTTTGGACAAAGAATTTTCGCAGGACTTTGAAAAATTGTGCGAAAATCTTACGGAATTTGTTCAGACGGCGCAGAACTAATGGTTTTTTGCACGGCGGTCGATTCAAAAATCAAAAAAATAGACAGATTTTTATTTACAAAAATCGAAGAAAAAATAAACGAATTACAGCAAAATTCAGATAAAGACGATTTTGAAACGATAAAAGAAAAACTTAAAAATCCGCCGATTTTATCGCCCGAAGAATTTGCGCTTGAAGCGGCGTACGTCGTTCTTGCTGGCGGATTTTCGCAAAAAACCGCAAAGAAAAAATTTAGCGAAATCTCTAAACTTATAGAAAACCGCAAAGAAGTTTCGTCGGACGAAATTTTTGAAATTTTTCATAATCCTAACAAAGCCGGCGCTATCGCAAAAATTTGGAACGGACGCGAAAAATTTTGCCGAAATTTTTACTCTTTGCAATCTGCGGACGAAAAATTAAAATTTTTAGAAACGCTTCCGCATATAGGAAAAATAACCAAAAATCATCTCGCCAGAAATCTCGGAATTTCGGTTGTAAAATACGACATTTGGATTCAGCGGCTTGCCATCGCGCTTTTGGGAAACGGCGAAAAAGCGACGTTTCCGCTCGACGAAAACATAAAAAAATACTGCGATAAAATGTTTGAAGACCTGCAAAAAGAAACGGATTTCCCCGTCGGTTATTTGGACGCGGTTTTGTGGAAAGCGTGCCAAATCGGCATTTTTTCTTTTCAGGAATAAAATAATTCAGGTAAATTCGAATAATTTTTATTAAATTTTCAGTCGATTAAGTCAGTTTTTTTACAGGGAGTTTATATGAAAACCCAAAATTTATCGTTATTGGCTGCGCTGTCTTTGTTTATTGCGGGATGCCAATCCGACCAAACGCCGCCGCCTGCGCCTGCGCCCGCGACTCCGACTTGCAACTCACGCACCGCCTCGAAAGGCGGAGTGAAATTTGCGGGAATACGTTCGTCGTATTACGGATTCGGCGACGAAAATCGACGTCCAAATTTTCCTACGCCCGACGAAGCGGCGACGGTAATGAAAAATATCGCAAAAAAATTTAGCGCTACTCCTTCGGCGGTTTGGATTGTCGGCGGAATTATCGGTAACGATTGCCGCTTGGAATTTGAAGAAACGCCGACAAACGACCCGCACATTAAATTTACAGGAACCGACAAGCACACGCCGTACCTGAATAAATTCGACGAAATCGGCGCGAAAGTTTATTTGCAAATCGAAGCGGGAAGAGCGGATATGAAAGAACTTATCCGTTTGGTTTTGGAAAAATACGGGAATCACCGTTCGGTCGCCGGATTTGGAATCGACGTCGAATGGTATCCTTCGGACGGCGAAACAAACGGTCCCGGCGAAAAAGTACAGGTTAAATTAGATACGACTCATCTCAAAGAATTGGAATGTTTGGTAAAATCCTACAACCCGCAATATAAGATTTTCGTAAAACATTACAACGCCGCTTATGTCGGCGGCAAACCGGTCGGCGACGTCGTTTATATTAACGACAGTTACGGATTTCCGGGGTTGACCGACTTTGCGACCGAATTTGCAAAATGGGCGAACAATTTTTATCCGAACGAAGTGGGGTTTCAAATCGGATATTCGGGAGACAACAAGCAAGATTACAACTGGTGGTCTGAATTGAAAAAACCGATGGAAGAAATGGTCGAAGCGGTTGAAAATAAAATGAAATACGGAGACAAACAAACCGTTAACGTTTATTGGGTCGATTTCACGATTCGCTGGAAAGAATTTGATTATTTGTGGAAATAAGAACAAAAAAACAAAATAAAAAAAGGAAGCGTAGTTTTTACGCTTCCTTTTTTTTGTATAAACATTTCGGTTATTTCAGCAAAATTTTCTGCGAAAGATTAAGCCCGTTTTTGCCTTTTACGTTCAAAATCAAGGTCTGATTCTTCGCTATCGAACTCGGAAGATTAAGCGAGGCGATGCCGGAATTTAGCGCTATGTCTTTGCTCAAAAGCAAACGTCCTTTTACGTCGCTTATCTTAATCGACACGGACTTTTCACTCGGAATATTGAAATTTATTCTGCTTTTTGAGGCGGTAATTTTCGCGCCGACGGCTTGAGTTTTTACTCCTTTTGATTTTTCAAAAACAATCGGAGTACCGCCGCCGACTCCCAAAACTTCTAATTTTGTAATTTTTCCGGTTGTTTTGGCATTATCTACATCCGCGTAAATTCCGACACCTATAACATTGGACTTGTTAAGAGGTGTATAATCTTCTACCCAATCCGGCTGTGTAAAATTCGATATTTCTATCGTAAGCGTTTTGGGAGACGTACTCGCCGAAAGCGGATATTCATATCCGTCGCCGTCTTCATGGTCGGGGTCAATGAGAATTAAAACTATGTCTTTGCTCGACGTGTATGTAATGGTTATTTTAGTCGCGTTTGTGAAATCCCCCGCTTCAAAATACGTTGCGACTTGCGCCCACGTATATTTTTCGTTGTCTGCGTCTTCTTTTGCACGGTTCAATTCAAAGTTAATTCCTCCGCTTGAAATCGGAGTTGCGGTAGCCGTAGATTTGCTATCAAAATCGCCTTCCCATTCCGCTTCCCCGTCAGTCAAATCAAGAATAACGCTGGGAGTCGGCTCGGGAGGAGTCGGTCCAGGAGGAGTCGGGTCGACAGGTCCGCTGCTGCTCGAAGAATACGGCGCCCACCAATTGCCGGAAATGAGGAGCATATTCAAAAGTTGAAGAGCCGTCGCATATTCGTTATTGCTATTGCTTACGGTTTTTATATTGTCATAAGTACTGTTCAGAAAACTTTGGTTTGCTTTGTCGGCTATCATTCCCGAAGCGAAAGGAGCGGTAAAAACTATGTCGTCAAAATTCTCAAGCGCCTTCGTTCCGTCTAAACTATATCCAGCCTTTATATTTTGGGGCTGACTATTCGTTTTGCCTCTCAACCAAGAACTTATTTTGTCGATTTGGGCTTTTGCTTTCGGGTCTCCGTGGTGAGCGTAAGCAAGCGCAAGCCGCCAAGGGTCGCGACAAGCGTTATAATAATATTGGTCCGCGTTCTCCTCCTCATCCGCTCCGCCGGCGTATTTGTCCGGTCTTGCAGGCGCTCCCGTTGCAAAGTCGGGAATAAGTCCGGTTGTCGCATTGGAACATTGCGCCAAAAGGTTATAAACCGTATCCGCCGCCTGACTCCAAAAAGCGTCTTCGGTCGCTTCGCGAAACGCTCTGAAATGTCCGGGCATCCAGTCCGAACTTCTTGTATTGTTTGCGCTCCTATCCCAGTCGCCCAAATTGGTTCTGTAATAAGGAGAGCCGTGCATTTCGGAGGATTTTATCGCGTTAATAAGCGTTTTCGCTTCATTTAGATAGTTGCCTCCCCATTGTTTGTAAGCCAAAAGCAAAGCGTATGCGTTATCCAAATCGCCGTCGGTAGCAGCATCATCCGGCGATGCGCTGCTTGCGCTTGCATTACAGACAACCCACGACATCAAATTGGAATTACCGGTTGACTTTTGCGCTTTTCTCAATTCGTTCATTCCGTCAAAAATCGTTTTCGCGTCTCTGTCATAACCCGCCATAAGCGCAAAAATTATCATTCCGTAGCCGTGCGCTTCTGAAATTGATACCTCGCTACAAGGGCTATCACCTTGCCCTTTTGCCAGAATATAATACTTGCTTCCCGCCTGCCGAAGAAATCTTGATTTGTAACTGTCATATATCTTTGTTACGTCCTGATTTAACTGATCCTGCGTTCTGTTGCTCGGTTTTATTACCGTTCCTACAAACCCGTTGTTGCTCGCCTGCGGAAAAGGGCGGCTTTGAGCAAACGCGCAAATCGCGCACGCGGTAAGTACCACCGCCGTGTTTTTTACCTTAAAAAACATAAAAACTCCTTTGATAAATTCTTTGACAATCACTTCCTATATTGCGAAAATATAATACAAAAAAAGAAAAATTTCCCGAATATTTTTGCGCAAAAATTATTTTTACCAAAACAGACGGAGTGTCAAAATGAAAAAAAACGTTTTTACGGTAATTTTTTTGTCGTTGTTTTCGCGATTTGCTTTTGCAGGAACCATTATTGAGGGAGTTATCACGGAAAACGAATGGTGGACTCCCGAAAAAAGTCCGTATGTAATCACTAACGATTTGGTAATAGCCAGAAACGCGAGATTGGTTATCGAACCCGGAGTCGAGGTTTTGATTGAGAGACCCGTAAAAATGCCCATAGGAATAGAACAAACAGACCATTTGGATTCTTTTTCGGTGGCGATAAAAGTTTTCGGCGCGCTTTATGCGGTCGGTACGCCGCAAAATCCTATAATTTTCAAGGGGAAAGACGTCGAAGAAAGATATACGCATTGGTATGGAATAGTAATAAATTCGCGCAGAACGCAGGAAATCGTTATCGGTTTTGCGGTAATTTCTTCGGCGGCTAACGGAATTTGCGTAAAAAACGGCGGAATACCCGTAATAAGAAATACGCTTTTTGAGTTTAACAACGTCGGGCTTCGTATCGAGGGCAGGTCGTCTGCGAGGGTTGTTCACTGCGTTTTTGCCAAAAATTATCTTGCGGGTGTGCGCGTTTTAGATTCAAATCCGTATATTTACAATTCCATAATTACAAACAACAGCATTATCGGGCTTTGGGGCGACAACAATACGGAAATAGAGTTCAAAAATAATCTTTGCTGGGGCAATGGCGACAAAAATTACAGCAATACCGACCCGAATCTCGGCGTTATGAAAAAACTGAATTCCAACGGCGATTCCGTAGATATTGCCGGAAATTTGCGCTGCGACCCGATTTTTGCGGGAAGCGTTAGAGAAAACGCCGTAAAAAAGGCGGGCGTGAAAGAAAAAACACCCTATTCTACCCAAATTTTTGACCAAATCGAAGACAAACGCTATTTTCTTTCGCCCTATTCTCCCTGCATTGATGCGGGAACTCCCGACAAAATGTTTCGCGAAAACGACGGCTCGCTTCCCGATTTGGGAATTTTCGGCGGCGCGGAAACCATCCGGTTTTAATGTTAAAAATTCATTGATAATTGCGGGTCGTCCGGCTTTAATCGCCATCGGTCTCCGTCTATTTTATCGGCAATGCTTTCCAAAACCGAAAGTATCGTCTGATGTTCCGGAGTTTGTCCGTTTTTCAGCATCGGCATAATACCAAAAACTACATCGTCAAAATTTGGAAAGCGGTTTTCTTCTCTTTCTAACGCTCGAAGATATGCGACTGCATAATATTTTATTCTCAAACGAACATCTACATGCGATTTGAAGCGCGTATCTTTTTTGATTTTATATTTGTTGTCAGATTTGTCAAAATCAAAATTTTCGAGCAGAATTGGAGTCAAATCGGAATATTCCTTGCTCAATTTCACTAAAAAGCCAAGTTCCATTCCCTTGATAATTATCTCGTCGTTTATTTCTTCTATTGTCGCACCGTCGTTTTTTGCGACGATTCCCTCTATGGTTTGAATAACCAATTCGCTCGTATTCATTCCCAAATTCGCCTGCATAATCGTTTTTGGGCTTTTGGTTTTGCGAAAATTTATAATTAACTGCCCGGACAAAACCGTAAATGGATGTTGCCATTTCTTAAAACTTGACTGCCCGTTTTTTTGCGGCACGGCTCCGACGTATTCAAATCCGCATCTCTCGCATGTATCGACAATCAAATGCCAAAATTCAGGGTCTTTATGAGCGAACACAAACGACATCCATCGGTCGAACTTTAACACTCTGAACATTTCTTGAATGCTTTTGGAAATTAAATCGTTGTACTCGCGTTTGGTTTTGTTGTGTTCTCCGCCTTCTATCGCCTCAAGTTTATAGTCGTCTTCGCTAACATCCAAATCTAACCAAGCGTTCCACATTGTCGATAAATCCAAATACGGAATCTTTTTTCCGTACGGCGGATCGGTATAAATGTAGTCCACGCTTTCGTTTTCAATGAAAGATAAATCGGTCGCAGTCCCTTTGACGACTTGCGCATTATTTATTGTATTTTCGTTAATAAAATATTCCATTTCTTTCTTGGCGGACAAAATTTTTGAATATCGACTTTCAAATACTTCCATAACATTTCTATCGGCAGGATTAACAGCCAATCTATATCTGTAATACATAACAAAATTAACCCATCCGCCACTGGGCATTTCGTGAAATGTTTTGTTGCACATACTTATTGTATTGTAAAAAGCAAGCAAAAAAGAATCGTGAATATTAGAGTTTTTTTGCTTTTTAATAATTGATTTTAGCAACGATAACTGCGCCATCTGTTTTTGAGTAAAAAGTTTATCGGTTGTCGGCACGTCTGAACTTTTCGGCAACGGAAGGATTTTACAACCTTTATATTTTTTTAATATTTCTTTAATTTCTTCTCTTGTCTTCGGTTCTTTTTTGATATATTCGGCTTTAATTTTGGCAAATGTTTCCGAAAATTCGTTTGTATTCACAGGCGCAATTAACGCTTTATTGATAAACACCGCCATAGGATTGAGGTCTATGTTTATTGAACGTCTCCCGTTCATCAGTGCTTCTGTTCCGGTTATTCCGCTACCGGAAAATGGGTCGAGCACCAAGTCCCCTTTTTGAGAAAAATTTTTTATGTATTCCGCTACCACATTCCAAGTCTGTCGCGTAAAATAAGCATTGCAACCGTAATATCGCTTGACCGCTCTTTTTTTCACTTTTATTTCTTTCAAAAACGGACGATTTTTGTAATCAAAATTTTCATCTTTTGCAGTATATTGCGGAATATAAACCACATCGTCTTTGCTTTTGAAACTGCCCGGAGAAAGAATTTTTTTAAGATTTTCCAAATTTTCATCGATGTTTTCCAAATTGAAATATAAAATCGGCGCGTTTGTTCCGCTCGTTCGAAACACCGAAACCGAAATTCCGTTGCACAGTGCAAAATAATTGCTGCGAATTTCCGGATGCGCCGCGTAAGAATAAACTTGTTCGACGTTTCCGCAATTAACAATTTCTTGGTTTGGCGCTTTGGCATCCAAAACCCACGCATAACAGCCGGAAATCGCAAACACATAATCGGGTATTAAAGTTATTGGACGATTTTTGCTGCCGATTTTCAGATACGGATGTTCGAGCGACTTGCTTCGCACGATATTCTCTTCCTGCCATCCCAATTCTTTCAGGATTGGAAGTATTATCGTCTCGCGAACGCTGTCTTCTTTGAAATTTTCGTTTAATGCCAAACTTTTAAAATCAATGTTTTCAAACATGCTGTCCTCAATCTTCACAAATAAAATACTATTTGCCGAATATGTTTTTTATCACAGAAAAAATATTTTTCGGATACGATTCCCTATTTTTACTAACGTTTCGCTTCGGGATAAACTTTCAAAATCGCGTCTTTATTCGGCTCAAAAACGCCTCTTTCGGTAATAAGTTTCGTGATAAGCCGCGCCGGAGTTACATCAAAACCCCAGTTTTTTGCGGGAGTAGAGTCGGGACAAATCTGAACGTCGCAAATCTTGCCGTTTTTGTCTTTTCCGCTCATTACGCGTACTTCATCGCTTGCGCGTTCCTCAATCGGAATTTCTTTTACGCCGTTAAAAATTTCAAAGTCGAAAGTCGATGACGGAAACGCCACAAAAAACGGAACGTCGTTGTCTTTTGCCGCAAGCGCTTTAAGATAAGTTCCGATTTTATTCGCCGCGTCGCCGCCAAGCGATACCCTGTCCGCGCCCACGATAGCCATATCGACAAGTCCGTGCTGCATCAAATGTCCGCCGCTGTTATCCGCTATTAAATGGTGGCTTACGTTCTGCTGTCCTAATTCCCAAGCGGTCAAACTTGCGCCCTGATTGCGCGGGCGGGTTTCGTCCACCCATACGTGAATATCTATTCCTGCGGCTTTTGCGGCGTAAATAGGGGAGAGCGCCGAGCCGTAGTCGGTAAACGCGAGCCATCCGGCGTTGCAATGCGTTAAAATATTTACCGTTTCGCCGTTCTTTTTTTGGGAGATTTTGCGAATGATTTCAAGTCCGTTTTCGCCGATTTTTCTGCAAAATTCCGCGTCTTCGTTCGCTATCGCTTCGGCTTCTATTTTGGCGGCTTTACGCTTTTGGTCGGTCGGCAAATCGTTATCGCAGATTTTTTTTATCTGCCTTTGAACCGCCCACGATAAATTTTTTGCGGTCGGACGTGTCGCTATTAAAATTTCGCCAGATTTTTTTACGTCTGCGTCAAAATTTTCGTCTCTCGCTTCAAGCGCGGCGATATGCATTCCATATCCAGCCGCCGCTCCTATAAGTCCCGCGCCGCGAATCCACATATCTTTTATAGCCCTGCGAAAATCTTCGACACAGCGCAAATCAATCGTTTCAAACGAATGCGGAAGTTTCGTCTGGTCGATTATAGAAACCGCTTTGTCGTCGCTTGGATTGAGCCAAATCGTTCTGTAAAGTTTGCCGTTTACGAGCATAAATACTCCTTGTTTTCGGACTGAAAATAGTTTTTGCTCACGACAAAAGCAGATGTAAATTCAATTTTTTTCGGAAGCAAGAGGTAGATGGATTTACTTCACTTCAAAATAACAAATAAAAACTTTAAGGGGATAAAACGGTATCACTCAATTTCACGGCGGACAAAAAGTTGATTGAAATCGTTGTGATAACCCGCCTTTTTATTGTTAAGAAATATTAAAAAAACAAGAAGTTTTTTATGTAATAAAATTAGCAAACACAATTTTTTTATATTAAATCTCGGCGAATATTATTTTTTCCGATAAAAACGAGGAAAAAATGAAAGCGTTTGTTATACTTGAAGACGGAAAAGTGTTTGAAGGAAAATCGTTTGGAGCAAAAGGCGAAGCGCTCGGCGAGGTGGTTTTTAATACGAGTATGTGCGGTTATCAGGAAATTTTGACCGACCCGTCGTATAAGCGGCAGGCGGTTTTAATGACCTATCCGATGATTGGAAATTATGGAATAAATCTTGAAGACGCCGAAAGCGCGAGCGTTTGGATTTCGGGATTAATAGTAAAAGAAGCATGCAAATATCCGTCAAATTTTATGTCTGTCGAAACGCTTGGCGATTACCTCAAAAAAAACGGAGTCGTGGGCGTCGAAAACGTGGATACCCGTGCGCTCACCAGACATATACGCTACGCGGGTTCTATGAAAGCGGTTTTATTCGCGGGTGAAACTCCCGATTTTGAAAAACTTGCCAAAAAAGCCAAAGATTGGGAAGGGACGGACAAAGTAGATACGGTCAAAGAAGTTTCGACACAAAAAGAATATGTTTTTAACGGAACTTTTAACCGACCGATAAACGCCGTGCCTAAATATAACATAGTCGCGGTCGACTGCGGAATAAAGATGAATATACTGCGGATTTTGGCGGATTTGGGTTGTAAGGTCTGCGTCGTTCCGGCTAATTTTACCGCAGAGCAGATTTTAGCGAAAAATCCCGACGGAGTGTTTATTTCCAACGGACCGGGAGACCCGTCTGCGGTGGGTTATGTTATCGAAACAATTCGCGGTTTAATCGGTAAAAAACCGCTTTTCGGCATTTGTCTTGGACATCAATTGTTGACGCTTGCGCTTGGCGGAAAAACGTATAAATTGAAATTCGGACATCACGGCGGAAACCATCCCGTTAAAAACTTAAAAACAGACGAGGTTGAAATTACTTCGCAAAACCATTGTTTTTGCGCGGATTTACAATCGCTCGACGGCAAGGTGAAAATGACGCATATAAATTTGAACGACCGCACTTGCGAGGGAATTTACGACGAAGAAAAGAGGATAATTTCCGTTCAATATCATCCAGAAGCGGCGCCGGGACCGCACGATTCCGCTTATATTTTCAGGGATTTTTTACAGATGATTGACACAAGCCGCAACTAAACAAAAACGCTTTTGCATAAGAATTTTCTATCAGCGCCTCGTTTTCGGGAATGTTTATTTCGACAAACAGCAATTCGTCGCATTCCGAAAGCATAAGTTGCGCCGTTCGGCAGGCGAGCGCGTAGTCCGAGAAAATAACTTTGTCTGCGCCTTTTAGACCGAATGTTATGGCGATTTCGGCAATGGGTGAGGACGCAAGGGTCGCGGAAAAATACGCTGGCGACGGGCAATTTTGATTTAGGGTTTCCATAAATTCTTTGTCTCTCATAAACGAGCCGATATTTGTGAGCAAAACTATCGCGCAGTTAATAGGGTTTTCTATTTTGCCGTTTTCTATGGCGAGCGCTGCGGCGCCGAACGCTAATCTGTCCGCAAACGCCAATTTTCCGAAAACCGGATGTTTTTGCGAATAAACTTCTTCGCGTGAAATTTCAAACAGCGGTTTTTCTCTTTTTACCGCGCCTTTGGGCGAGACGATTTCGTGTTTGTCGATGTGCGAAAAACTTTTAGTAATAATATCGGTCATAAAAAATTCCAAACGCTAAATTTTGCATAAAATACTAATTTGTATCATATCGTTGTCAACAAAGCAAAAGAATTTTTTGTCCTTTCTATTGATTAAGAATACTATTTTTCTCAGTTGTAATGAGGATAGTTTTTGTAAATATGTATATCGTCGTCGCAAATAATAATCTGTTTTCTATAATTATTGTAGAAAATTCGTGAAAAAGTTATGCAAAAACAATCAATACCGCTTTGCCGAAAATTATTTTCCCTCCGAAACTTAATATTTATCGGAACGAAAATGACAAAAAGATTCGGCGGCGACAAAACAACGGCGTATGAGGCAATGGGTAAAGCGCAATTGCTGGCGTTTGCGCCCGCGTTTTTTCAAGCCCTCATTATTTTGCGAAACAAAGGCGTTTTGGATTTTCTTAACGGAAACGACGACGGAAAAAACGAAAAAGAAATCGCCGAATTTTGTAAATTGAGCGATTACGGCGCAAGGATTTTGCTTGAAGCGGGCGAGGCGGCGGGAGTTTTGATTTTTGACGGCGCAAATTATTTTTTGTCCAAAACCGGATTTCTTTTGATTTCTGACGAAATTACAAAAAGAAATATGAATTTTATAAACGACGTTTGTTATCAGGGCTTGTTTTTTTTAGACAAATCGATTGAAGAGCAAAAACCCGTCGGGCTGAAAGTTTTCGGCGATTATGAAACGGTTTACGAAGGACTTTGTAAATTTCCCGAAAACGCACGAAACAGTTGGTTTGAATTTGACCATTATTATTCGGATACGGCGTTTGACGAAGCGTTGAAAATAATTTTTGCGGACAGAAATCCCAAAACCGTTCTCGATGTCGGCGGAAATACCGGAAAATTTGCAATAAAGTGCGCACAATTTTGCAGTGGGACGAAAGTTACGATTTTAGACCACGAAGGACAACTCGCCGCCGCAAACGAAAACATAAAAGCCGCTGGATTGCAGGAACAAATCGACGGCATAGCGCTTAATCTTTTAGACCATTCCAAAGCGTTTCCAAAGAACTTCGACGCGGTTTGGATGAGTCAGTTTCTTGATTGTTTTCCGCCCAAAGATATTATCGAACTCCTTAAACGCGGAAAAGAAGCGTTGAGCGAAAACGGATTTTTGTATGTAATGGAGCCGTTTATCGACACGCAGAAACATCCGCAGGCAAAACTTGCGCTTGTCGGGACTTCTTTATATTTTACCGCGATAGCCAACGGAACGTCGAGGATGTATCATTGTGGCGAAATGGTTGAATACGCGCAAACGGCGGGATTGGAAGTCGTCGAACAATTTGATTCGGTCGGAAGTTTTCAAACGATTCTTAAACTTAAAAACCGCGATTCATAATAAAGTGTAAATTAAACTTCGGTCTTCTGCCGTCGTACAGAAATCTTGCGTAAGGGTCGTCAAGTCCCCAAGCGAAATCGAATCCCAAAAGCCCTACCATAGGAAGCATCAGGCGAAACCCGAATCCGACACCTCTTCTCATATCGCCAAGGTCGATTTGCGAAAATCTTCTCCATCCGTTACCCATATCGAAAAACGTCCCAAGATAAAATTGCTGGTCGATTATCGGAAAACGCACCTCGGTGGAAGCCGTCGCCATATTCAAATTTACACTGACCTCGCCTTCGTCATAACCGCGCACGACTCCGTCGTAATAAACTCCGCCGACTTGAAATAAATCGTTGTATCCTAAAATCGGTCTTTCGGAAAAAGAGCCTATCGTTCCGAACTTTACTTTCGTTCCCAAAACAAATTTCCAAAACAACGGCATATACCATTCGTAGGACATTATTCCTTTTACAAAACTATACGTTTCAAGTCCGTTGTTAAGAATACGTCCGTCCGTTCCGCCGATAAATCCGCCGATTCTAAAAATCGAACCCTGCGTAGGAAACTGCGGATAGTCGGTATCGTTTCTGGCTATCGACAAATACCATCTGCTCAAAATCCCGCGATTTACGATTTTTACTCCCAGCGAGTCCTGAATAAACGAATAATCGGACTGGTTGTAATCGTAACTGAAAAGGTGACGTAATCCGGCGGAAAAATAGTCGTCGGGCCACTTTAAGCGCCGCCCGATTCCCGATTCCAATCCGGCGCGGGTGTAATTGTAAAGGACGTTCGTATATTTAATGTCTTCAAAGAAAACCTGCGCCGAAAACGAAGTCGGAGTATTGAAAAGCCACGGTTCCATAAACCCTAACGAATAGCGTCTTCTCATTCTTGCGACTTCGGCTGTCGCGTCAAGTTGCTGCCCCGCGCCTCTGAAATTGGGGATTGAAACGCTGAAACTTCCGCCGAATCTTTCCTGTGCGGAAAACGTAACGCCGGCGGAAAACTGACCTATGTTTTCTTTTTCCTGAACGTTGAAAATCAAGTCGACGGTTTGGTCTTCATTTACGGCGATGTCGGGAGTAACATTATCGAAATAATTAAGTTGACGCACGTCTCGGATAGAGCGTTCCATCGCGTTTTGGTCGAATTTCTGCCCGGGAAATATACGTAATTCCCGACGAATAACCTGCTCGCGTGTTTTTTCGTTTCCGGTAATATTTATTTTTCGCACAATAGCCGGACGTCCTTCGGTTATCGTGAAAATCACATCGACCGTATCGCCGCGAAATTTGTATCTCGGTTCGGCGTTTGCCCATAAATATCCCTGATTCCTATAAACGTTTCCGACCGACTGGCGCGTCATTAAAAATCTTGTTCGCGAAAAGGGTCTGCCTCTTTGCATCGTAACCGCCGCACGCAAATTTTCGGTATCGATTACGTCGTTATTCAAAAAGTAAAAATCGCCGACGAAAAACTGCCTGCCTTCGTCAATTTCTATGCTTATTATAATTCCTCTGCCGTTTTCGGTTCTGATAATGGAATCGCTAACGACTCGCGCATCCATAAAACCTTCGTCGTTGTACGACAAAATCAGCGAATCCAAATGCTGCCTATAAACCGATTCGTTAAATTCGCCGGTACTGAAAATATGGCGTTCTTTCGTGCGGAATTTTCGTCTGAGTTTTCTGTTTGAAAAATTTTCGTTTCCGCTGAAACGGATTTGTTCGACGCGCACTCTGTCGCCTTCGTTGATTGTAAATTTCAGAATAACATATCCGGGGACTTTCGTATTTATAATTTCGGAATTGATTTCGACGTTCAAAAATCCTTTATCGGAGTATGCTTTTCGTATTATTTCCGCAAGCGAATAAACTTTAGAATCGCTGATACGCTCGCCGTGTCGAATTTTCAGCAGTTCAAGCAGTCGTGATTTGCCGATTCTTCGGTTTCCGTTTAGTTCCAAGGCATCGAGATAAGGATTTTCTTCGACGATTATTTTCAAATCGACCGACGTTTCGTCTTCGTTTTCCGGAATAATTTCTACGTTTCTAAACTTTGCGCTGCGGTACAACTGCTTAATCGTTTTTTTTATGTCGTCGTTATTGACGCTTTGTCCGACGCTTATAGGTATCATTGAAAGTACTGTTTTTTCCCGTTCTTGGACAAGTCCTTCAATAGTTATGTTTCCTAATTTTTTCTGTGCGAAAATATTAAACGGAACCAAAAAAAATATAATTAAGAATACGTATTTACGAAACACTTTTTCTCCGTAAGTTTTACAAAGCCAACAAACTCCTCGCAAAAATAAATCATAACGCGGCGCAAAAAGGGAAATTTTTGCGAAAATAAGCAAATATCCGCAAGTTTTTCCGTTTCCCCTGCCGAAAAAAAATATTTTGCTTGGATGTCGTCAGGATTTTGCGGAGGAAAATAAAGATGAATAAATATTTTTTCGCGGTTTTCTTACTCTGCGGATATTGTTGTGTAGCCGCTCAATCGTTTGAAGAAGAATTAAAATTGTTCGGAGCGGACGATTTTTTGCTTTTTGACGATGCGACCGTCTCAAAAAACGACAAAGCCGCCGCGCAAGTTCAAGACAGCATCGCGACTAAAACCGACAGCGTACAAAGCGTCGAAACGCACGAAAAATCAGAACATAAAACCGAAAAATCAACCGGTGCAAAGCGCGGCGGCGCAGCGCAGGCGCCATCGTCGATAAGCGGCGTTACTCCAATGCCCATAGGCGCAGGACAGGGAAGACCGGAAGATACGTCTGTTGTAAAAATTTCGATTTTCGACACGGCATCGGTCTCGCGGGAAACATCCATTGATTTTTCAAAAAGTTTAACGCAATACCGCAACCCGCAAAAAGCGCTTTTTTATTCGCTTTTACTTCCCGGACTCGGACAGTCGTACAACAAAAAATATTGGCGCACGGGTCTTTATGCGGCGATTGAAATCGGAATGATAACGGGCGCGGTTTATTTCAGAAAAGACGCAAGAAAAATCCGTATAAACGCCGAAAAATTTGCCGACGAGCATTTTGACAAAAAGCGTTTGGAAAAATTTTTCAGCGAACTTACGGAATACGGAAAAGCCAACCCGCACTTAGACGAAGCCGGAGAAGAAGAAAATGTCGGCGGATTGATTTTCGGATATAATTCGGGATTTTTGGACGATACCGCCGGATTAGGATACCAAAAATATTTGGAAGAATTCAAAAACGACTTTTACGGCGACAGATACGGGGTTGGAAGCGCTTTCGGCGTTCACGGCTGGGATGACGCGTCGCCCGATTACGGCATCGGCAAATACAAAAATTTTTATCCCGATATGTACGAACGCGACGCGTTAGTTCATATCGATATGCGCATAATAATCGATGGGAAAAGCGTTTTTGGCGCCTCGAAAAATCAAAACGAATACAACTCAATGACAGATTACAGCAGAAAACAGTTGCAGCGCAGTTCGGTTTTTATCGTTGGAATTTTTGCAAATCATATCGCTTCGGCGGCGGACGCTTTTGTTTCGGCGATTATAAATAATCGCAAACTGCTCAAAGAAGAAGACGGCAAAAGCACGAAAGTCGAGGACGTTTTAAGCAGAATTTCTATCGACAGCGGTATGTATTTGGATTACGACAACAACTTAACGTCGAAATTAGGTTTGGTATGGAGATTTTAAGAAAAAAAATTACGATAATTTTAATAATTACTGTTTTTTCCCGTTGTTTTTCCCAAGAAATTTCGCTTGATTTGCAAAACAGCGAGCAAAAAGCCGATACGAAACCCGCTTGGTCTGCAAGCGGACTTAATTTGATTTTGCCGGGGAGCGGATATATTTATCTTTCTCAAAAGAAACCGGCGGCGGCGTTTTTAACCGCCGATATTTTGCTTTGGGGCGGATTTTTTTATACATACGCTACGTCCAAAACACGTTTTGACGACTCGAAAAGTTATGCGCGGACTTACGCTCACACTCAAAGCGCCAGAGCAAGCGGCGACAAATATTGGAATTATCTTGCAAACAAGAACTTTATGAGAGTGGACGATTTTAATTGGGCGATGTTGAATAATCGTGAGTTGGATAAACTATACACCGCCGAAAGCGATTTTTGGAGTTGGGACAGCGAAGAAAACAGAGACGAATACGCGCAAATCCGTGAAAAAGCGGTGTATTGGAAAACCGCTTCCACGCTTGTTTTGGGTTCGCTTGCGCTAAACCGGATTGTCTCTTTTGTTTCGGCACGGGTCGCCACAAGAAAATACAACGAAAAAATAAGAATATTTGCTCCCGCCGCCGTTCCTATTGCCGATTTTGAGTCGAAAACCATAGGCGTTTCGTTTTTGTTTGGGATATAAGAGGGTTTTTCTAAAAAAATATGTATTTTAACGGCGGAATGTATTTTTCCATTCAGACAGCAAAAAGCGGAGAAATATTTGCGTGACCAAAGAGCAGTTAAAAAGCGAAGTTTATCAAAAATATTTTGCAAAACTGCATTATTCGCCGAATATTGATAACATTGATTTTGTTTTGACAAGCGAAATAGAAGAAAAATAAATTTTCGCACCGACGCATATTCTTTGGGTGGAAGCGAAACAAAATCCTTGCGAAATTAACCAGTATGTTCGCGCAAACAGTCTTGACCATAAGTAAAGCCAAAACGCATTTCAAATATAATCATCCTGGATAGATAGCGGCGTTTGATTGCGAAAAAAACGCTTTCATTGAGTTTTACGATATCGGTGATATTTTTTCTATGAACGATTTTAATGGGAATATCAAAGTTTGGCGACAAAAGGTTATGTCGCCGCTCCCGACATAAAGATACAAAAGCCGAAATGTCTTGAACAAATGCTTGATTCGGCAAGAAAACTATCCGCCGGCAAAATTCATGTAAGAGTGGATTTTTACGTCATTGAAGACAAAATATATTTCGGCGAATTGACTTTTTACAACGCTGCGGGAAATACAGGATTTAATCCGCCGCAATGGGACAAAATATTCGGCGACTGGATGACTTTGTCGAACCGCTAAACAAAAATCAGCGCGGTTTTATCTGTTTTTGTAAAGATTTTCGATGATTTGTCAATATTTTCTTTAAAAATATATTTAAGAAAAATTTAATTATCGGCACAGGTATAGGTTTTCTCCTGGTGAAATAGCATTGCTTGACGTAATCGTTTATTTCTTTATCGCTCAATATTAAATCGTCTGCGCTGTATATAAATTTGTATTCGTCGAAAAATTTAATAAAATCTTTGGTCGCGCCGATTATATTAGGCGTAACTTTGTCGCCGAAAGGTTGAATATCGGCTCGTAAATATATATGTTTTACCGTATTTTGTAATTTATTTATCAATACCTGCCTTTCCGTAGGCGCTGCTTTTCTTGACATTACTATCAAAGTCGCTCCGTCCTTCATAAATAAACTGTGATGTTCCAGAGTTCCTTGAACGCAAGCGTAAAAATCGGCGTTGGAAACAAGTTTAATCTGTTCGTCTAACGGTAATTGTTCGGGATAAAATATTTCGTAACCGTTTTTCTTAAACACCCGCTCTATCTTATCTTCGTACATAGTAATTCTGCCGGCAAATTTACTGCGCGAAAAATATACTTTTTTATTGGGCGACGAGGAGGGAAACACTTTGTTTACATTTTTGGCAATCGCTTGAAAAGTATCTATCAATTCTCGGTTTATTTTGAACCACCGGTCGCCAAACCGCCTAAGCCAAATTATGCGAAGCGCAGGTTTTACTACGACGACGTTTTTGAATTGAGTGTACTCGTTAATTACCATAATGTTTTTTCTGATCGCACCAAGATGCTCAAGCAATACCATTATTGATTCGCACGGTTCTTTATCAACAAAAACAATTTTGTGATTTACGTAATCTTTGTTGAGCAAAATGTACGCAAACGCCATAGTTCCGGTTAAAACATGACCGAAATGATTTTGCATATAACAGAAATAAATCGCATTCTCGTCTATATATTTTATTTCCGTTTTAGACGGATTTATACGGAAAGGAGAAACAATATCCCGTTCCATAATTACAGCCCTGCTTTGTTTGACCGGCAGCCCTGTACTTGTCAGAACGCCCGCCGGAATAAAATCAATACGACGAAAACTACTATGCTTTCTCTTTAAGAAAGACGGCTGTATTATCCCTTTTTCAATTATCAGCGGTTTTAGCGGCATTTTCTCTCCTCTTATACTTTCCCGTTCAAAATAGCATCGGCAAACGTGCCTGCGGGAATCTTTTTTCTCGTCCAATAAAGCGTTAATTTGTGTACATTCCATCGGGCGGTTATTTTATCGTATAACGCTCGGTCAAAACTGTCAAATCCCGCTATTAAAAGCCGATGAAAATCGGCATAACAGACAATTTCGCAGTTCAGTTTCTTCCATTCGTCGTTTTGCATCATCCTATTAAAACATATTTGAAAAAAGAAATAATGTCTGGTTTGTTCCTCTTTTTTCCAATATTCAAGCAATATCGAAAGAAGGTCGTCAATAATTTTATTATTCGGTTTGGCTATCATAAAAGAATTCTGCATTCTTACATAAGACGCAGATTCCCATGAAAGACCAATCGGGTCGAATTTCGTAAAAATTTTCAGGTCTGGCGGCGCCGTTTCAGAACGTTGAAGCGCAAAAAAGTCATTTTGCAGCCAAGTTTCTTCAATCGGTTTTGTCAAATAAATAGTCGCGTCAAGCCAAACTCCCCCGTAAGCCGAAAGCAAATACAGGCGTACAAGATTGGACAGTTTTGTAACGTCATACCCGCCTGTCCCCAGTTTTTTCCAAACAAAATCAGGCAATTCGATATAATCATTTATGTTTTCTTTCGACAATATAATTGTTTCATAACCTTTGCTGTGTTTTTTTACCGAATTAAGACAAACGTTGACAAGTTTCGGCGTATTTTCATCTATTCCCTGATACCAAAACTGCCAAATAATTTTCTTCCCGACTAATTCCGGTTTTCTGGGAAGCGCCGAAAAGCGCTCAATTTTCCCGTTTAGAAAATCTGTTACGTAATTATCCAATTTTTTTGCTATAACGGCTTGTACGACAAGGTCTTTTTTAGCCTTTCGGGCTTTTTTAGATTGTTTTGCTTTTAACAATATGTCTTTTACAAGTTTCTCTATTTTATTTATAAATCGCATCATTTCCCCTTTTCGACTTTTTCGTTTGCTATGACATAATAAAACGAATCTTGCGTAACTTGTCCGAACTTATCGAATCTGTAAGTTAACTTATGTATGCCGCTTTTTGCGGCGATTTCATTGTAAAGACGATAATCAAATTTGTCTAAAGCCACCGTTTGAAGTTTGTGGCAGTCGGTATCGCCGACAATTTCGCAATTCAAGTTTTTCCATTCGTCGTTCATCATCATTCTGTTGAAACAAATTTGAAAAAAGAAATAATGCCCGATTTGCGCTTCTTTTTTCCAGTATTCCAGCAATATCGAAAGAAGGTCGCCGACGATTTTATTATTCGGTTTGGCTATAATAAAAGAATTCAGTATTTTTACTTGAAACGACGGATGCCAAGAGAAATATTGAGGGTCGCATTTAACATAAATTTCAGCATCGGGCGGAGGAGTTTTACTGCGTTGAAGCGCAAAAAAGTCACTTTGCAGCCAAGTTTCGCTAATCGGGCTTGTCAAGTAAATAGTCGCGTCAAGCCAAATTCCGCCGTAAGCGGAAAGTAAATACAAACGCACAAGATTTGATAATTTTGCAAAACTAAATCCGCCTTTTGCGAATTTCTCAAAAACGAAATCGGGCAAACAAATATAATCGCTTACATTTTTATCCGTCAACATAATTATCTCGTAGCCGTTGCTGTGTTTTTTGACGGAATTAAGACAACTGACGACGATTTTCGGCGTATTTTCGTTTATTCCCTGATACCAGTACTGCCAAATAATTTTTTTTCCGACTAATTCCGGTTTTTTAGGGACGACGCAAAACCGTTCTATTTTTCCGCTCAAAAAATCCGCGATGTAATTATCTAATTTTTCTGCGATTTTGTTTTGCAAAGGAACGCTTTTCATCGCTTTGAACGCTCTGATAGTTTGTCTTATTTTCGGCGCGGCTATACTGGCTAATTTATTTAATAATTTTGTCAAATTAACTCCCTGTTTTACTTAAAATAATATTTGTTTGATACCGTTAGCCAAAACTTCGCGTTAAACTTGTGTGAATCTTCTTTTTATCGAATACAACAACCTGCTGGGTTCTTTTATCTTGTGAATACTCATAAAATCTCTAATAATTTTACGCGCTTTATTCCTGTTTTCAGAATGTTGTTTTTTGCGTACGGGGTCGTAATTTTTGTTCAATATCGAATCTTCTCGATTTTTGTAAAAATAAACGGCGTCAGGGCAAATAACGACTTTATCCGCATAATAAATCATAGGAATGACGACGGCGTTGTCTTCCATTTGAGTTAAGTCGGGAAACGATAAATTATTATTCTCCCAAAAACTTTTTCTTATCAAATACCGCCACGCCCAGCCCTGAATCATAACGAACGTTTTTTCTATTTTATTTTCTGTCCCCGATAAAACTTCGCTTTTTTGAAACCATATGCTGCGCGTGGGTCTTTTTTCGTAAAATACCGAACACGCCGCGACATCGCTATCCTCTTTGACCGCCGCGCTTATCATAGTTTCATAAAAATCGGGGCTTATTAAATCGTCGGCATCCATAAAGTGGATATATTCGCCCGTCGCGTTTTCTACGCCCGTATTTCGTGCGAGTGCGGCTCCGGAATTTTGATTAAAAATTATCGGTCTAAAACGCTCGTCGTCTTTGGCGATTTTTTCTACTATTTCCGCAGAACTATCCGTCGGACAATCTAAAACGCAAATTATTTCCAAATTTTTATACGTTTGAAAACGAACGGCGTTTAACGTTTGTTTCAAATACTTTTCCGCGTTGTAAACAGGAATAATTACGCTGATTTTTTTATCCATCTTTTACAAATCTCCTTTGCTAAACTTACATAAATTTTCTTTTTATCAAATAAAACAATTTACTTGTCTTTTTTATTTTATGATCACGCATAAAATCGCCAAAAATCTTACGCGCTTTATGTCGGTTGTCGTGATGTTGTTTTTTACGCACGGGGTCGTATTTTTGGTTTAATATTGAACTTGCTCTGTATTTATAGAAATATACGGCGCTTGGACAAAGAACGACTTTATTCGCGTAATAAATCATAGGAATAATTATCGGCAAATCTTCCATAGGAACTAAATCGGGAAACGATAATTTATTGTTTTCCCAAAAACTTTTTCTTATTAAATATCGCCACGCCCAGCCCTGAATCGTAACGAAGGTTTTTTCTATCTTATCTGCGGAAGTCGATAAAACTTCGCTTTTTCGAAACCATATGCTATGCGTAGGTTTTTTTTCGTAAAATACCGAACACGCCGCGACGTCGCTATCCTCTTTGACCGCCGCGCTTATCATAGTTTCATAAAAATCGGGGCTTATTAAATCGTCGGCGTCAAAAAAATGGATATATTCGCCCGTCGCGTTTTCTACGCCTGTGTTCCGTGCGAGCGGCAGCCCCATGTTTTGCAAATTATAAACGGGTTTTATCCTGTTGTCTTCTTTTGCGCTCTCCTCTATAATTTTTGCGGAATTATCCGTCGGACAATCCAAAACGCAAATTATTTCCAAATTTTTATACGTTTGGAAACGAACGGAGTCCAATGTTTGTTTAAGGTGTTTTTCTGCGTTATATATCGGAATAATTACGCTGATTTTTTTATCGATTTTCCCGTATTCTATTGAATCGTTTATGCAGACCATTTTTCCGGCGCGTTTGTATGGGATACGATATGATTTGCGGACAATTTTACCGGCAATATCTTGCGGAATATAATAAAATATGTCGCGGTTGTTTTTCTTTATTTTATGGATATGCATAAAATCGTTAAGAATTTTATTCGCTTTATGCCTGTCTTCGCGACGTCGTTTCTCACGCGCTTGGTCTTGTTTTGAGTTTAATATGGAGTTTTCCCTGTTTTTGTAAAAATAAACGGCGTCCGGACAAAGAGCAACTTTATTTGCATAATAAATCATCTCAACCATAGCCGAAACGTCTCCCATCATAACTAAATCGGGAAACGATAATTTATAACTGTCCCAAAAACTTTTTCTTATCAAATACCGCCATGCCCAGCCCTCGGTAATAACTCTTGTTTTGTTTATTTTATCTCGACCGAATACGACTTCTTCTTCAAAAAACCAAACGCTTTGTCTGGGCTTTTTCTCGTAAAAGGCGCAAGACCCCGTCACATCGCAGTCGGCTTTGATTGCCGCGCTTATCATAGTTTCATAAAAATCGGGACTTATCAAATCGTCGGAATCCATAAAATGTATATATTCGCCGACGGCATTTACAACGCCTATGTTTCGCGATAACGAAGGTCCGACGCTTTGCGGATTGCGAATCGGTTTTATTCTTACGTCTTCTTTTGCGATATTCTCTACAATCTCCGCAGAATTATCCGCGGGACAATCCAAAACACAAATTATTTCCAAATTTTTATACCCTTGAAAACGAACAGAATCCAACATCGGTTTCAAATATTTTTCCGCGTTATAAATCGGAATAATGACGCTGATTTTTTTATCCACTTTTTCAATACTCTCCTGAATTAAATACCTGTCGTACTTTGAAAAGGTTCGATTTTTTTTAAATATTCTTTAATTTGCGGATAATGTTCAATAATCGCTTTAAGTTGTTTGTCGTTGCCGCCCTGCGAATTGTAATTCCACAAAGCGTTTCCGTTTTTCTGCTGTCGGCGTTCGACGTCGTCCAAATTTCGAGAATAACCGCTTTCAACGACGACATACGGACTTTCGCCGCCCCAATATTCTTTGTTAATAACCGCCATAGCCCAAAACCAAATATCGTCAGCCGCAGGCGCAAGTTTCATAAACAATTCCTTGTTTGAAACATCGTTATGCAAACATTTCGGAGGATATAATGTTCCAGCCCCGCCAGTAGGAAATATACTTTCCAATCTATGCATGGTTTTGGTTTCATTCCTTGACACAAAAATATTAGCAAAATACACGTTCGGTTCAATGCAAAAATCCCAATTATTATAAGAAAGCGGATTATGATTTTCATCTACTTTTATTCCGTGTGCGCGATGACAAATAATTTTCTTCGGATTTTTCTTATGCTCCGCTATAAGCCGCTCAAACCAGTCAGGCGGATAATATAAATCGTCGTCTGCGGTGATTACGTAATCGTCGGGAAACGTTTCAAGCGCCGGAATTAACTTTTTATACGACTTTATATCCTTGCAAAAACGAATTTCAAGCCCTTTTTGTACTAATTTCTCCATAATCTGCGGAATTCTTTCTTTATCTTCGTTTGCCACCCATAAAACGATTTTATCCGGCTTAACGCTTTGATTGAAAAGGGTAAATATCGTACAGGGAACTGTGTCGGCAAGCCGTGTTTTATAGGAAGTCAGCGAAACGACGAATCTTGGCGTATTTTTACTTTCAAGCGGTTTTAGCGTTTCTATCGCATTGAGCGTTTGCCGTTTTCGCATAAAAGATTGTATTTTTTTGTATATTTTTCTCATTTAATCCCCGCCTTTTCTTAACATTTCGCTTTTGAACTCTTTTCAATAAAGAGGCAAAGTAAAAATATTATTTGGCTTGCAAAAAATGAAAGATTTATCGGTTTTTTATAAATTCCCTTCGCAAAGTTTTGAAAAATACGTGTCCGAATAGTCGATACCATTCGCTGTTTTGTAAGTCGTTTTCTGAAAAAACGACGCTTTTTTAATTTTTTCCCATTCTTTTATGTCGAATTTTTTGAATAAATTATTACCTACAAGTTGGTGTGTCTCATCTTCCGAACGATGCGGCATTTGAGTAAACAAATCTTTTGCGACCGGGTTATTGAGAATTAGCGCCTTAAACATTAACTGATGCTGAAAGTAATCAAAACGCTTTGTTTCGTTTTTCCAATAATTAACGCAAATCTCATACCACGCCTCACACAAAAAACTTCCTTTTTTCGCACGTATGAAACAATTTTGCATAAAAGCATACGGGAAATGTGTCAGTTTGCCGGTTAAGAAAACAAAAAAATCCTGCTCTATAATATATTTAGAAACAAAATCCGTCATATAATCCGTCGCATCCATCCAAACTCCGCCGTGATTTTTCAAAAGATTTAGACGCAGTAAATCTGAAAAATGCGCGTAATCCATTTGCTTATTTTTAAATCTATCCAAAACATATCCGGGTAAATCCGAATAATTTTCTATCGTAGAATTGTCTAATATTTTGTGTTCAAAATCGCCTTTGAATTTATTAACGCTTTCAACGCACGATTTTACAATTTGCGGAGTTATTTTTCCTGCGGGATTATCCCAAAACTGCCAAATAATTTCAGGTGTTTGCGTTGTAATCGGTTTTTGCGCAAAATCCTTAACCGCAGGTAAATATTTTTGCGCAAAATAATCGGTCAATATTTTTGCTTTGAACGCATCGCTTTTATTCTTGCTTTTTTCGCTGTCGCCGCTTTGCAGCCAACCCGCTAACCGAATAAATAAAACAGATGTTTTTATATAAAATCCGATAAAATTTCGCGAAAAACTCATATACGATTTCTATCTTTTTTGTTTTTCCATTTCATATCCCCAACTCCTTAAATCTTTCGGGGATTTTTACAATCAAACGCATTCCAAGCATACAAGGTTTGTTCCACGCGTAAATCGGTCTGAAAACAGTTTGAATAAAACGCGCAAAAGCAAAAACTTTATCGCCGTCAAAACTTCTTTTGTTTGAAACGTCCTCAATAACTTTCACTCTTTTTTTCAGATGCTTTGTCCATCCGTTGTTTATGAAGTCCGGCTCGTCAAAACGCGCTTTAAGCGCGTCGTAATCGGCGCTGCCGAAGTGTAGCAGGTAGAGGTTTTTGTCTATGTGAAAATTGTGTCCTATTACCCTATGGAAACCGCTTCCCCAGCGAACTGGTTTGGATATTATCGACGCTTTCGTGTACCTTGTCGAAAGCAGGGCGTACTTCCTTTGCTCCAAAAACGGCTTTGCTCTGTCGAGCGGCTGCTCGGCGGTTAAGTGCTGACCGAAATCAAGTCCGAGACCGGATAAACTTGTTTTAATGTTGATTTTGGATAGATATTCCGAAAGCGTCATATTGATTTTGGGGTCAAGCGCCAAAAACTCGTCCGCGTCGCCGCCGATTATCAGGTCGTACTTTTGCAATAACTCTTTGGCTTTGTCGGAAAGAAAATTTATCCGCTGTTTATCGGCGTCGACTACGTGATTTCCTTTTTTCTCGACGATAAAAACGTTCGCTTTACCCGCTTTACTTGGCGCGATTTGGTCGTCGCCGTCCAAATAAATATACAAATTTTCTTCGCCCAGAATTTTTCCGTAATACCCTACCCAGCGGTTAAGAAAAAATTCGTCGTTTCTTGCCATGGTAACGGCGCAAATTTTTTTCATAATAAGGTTCAATCCTAGTTAAGCAAAAGAAAATTCTTTCTTTATTATTCAATTTTCTCGTCTCTTTTCAGTAATATACTATATTTCATTCATAGAGTGTACTACATATCTATGATATTAAGACAATTTAATCTTTTCGATAATATTTCTGCCAAAAGGATTTTTATTTTTCTGATAGATTTGTATATAATTTCCGAAAGGAATATAATATTTTATCCGCTATGAAAGAATTTTTTGAGAAAATAAAAAACGAATTACCCAAAATCGACCCCGTGGAAGTTCGCGGACAAATTATTGAAGTGGTAGGGCTTTTGGTCGAATCGACCGGTCCGTCGGCATCGATAGGCGAGGTGTGCCGAATATTAAACAAAAACGGCGAGTTGATAGTCCGTGCGGAAGTGGTAGGTTTTCGTGCGGAAAGAACGCTTTTGATGCCGCTTGGAACAATTGAAGGCGTTCGTCCGGGAAATACGGTCGTCGCCACAAAAAAGCCGCTTATGGTCGGGGTCGGCGACGAACTTTTGGGCAGAGTTCTCAACGGAATCGGGCAAGAAATGGACTCAAAAGGCGCACTGAATACCCTAAGCGAACGTTCTATTTTTTCGGAAATTCCAGACCCGCTAAAACGAAGCCGCGTCAGTAAGCCGTTTCAAACGGGAATCCGCGCAATCGACGGGTTTTTGACTTTGGGAGAAGGACAGCGCGTAGGAATTTTTGCCGGTTCGGGCGT
>Ga0268262_10001608_pt1 | contig 27589 bp, 23 predicted proteins | sample TergutNc150P3_FD_190354 | JGI IMG/M metagenome (GOLD analysis project Ga0268262, IMG submission 190354) | Nasutitermes corniger P3 segment gut microbial community from laboratory colony in Florida, USA - Nc150 P3 (SPAdes) (version 2) | ecosystem: Host-associated > Arthropoda: Insects >... | reverse complement strand
TCTGCGAGAACTCTCAGACCCGTCGCTCCATCCCGCAAACCGGCACCCGTCCCACGCCTCCGCCGTAACCTCCGGACCGAGGGCGCCGGACGCCAGCTCCGCGCCGTAGCCGTATAACTCCGCAACACCCTCCGCGCCGCTGACTTTGATCCTGCCGCACTCGCGCCGGTCTACCGCGTAACCCAAGCTGCGCGTATTGTACGGCAGCCGCAAAAGCTGCGGGTAGCCGACGCCCTCCTCGACGGCCCACGTGCCTGCGAAGTCCCATCCGGTAAAGGTCTCGCGCGACTTCATCAAAGCGGTGCCGCGCCCCTCGCCGCCCGCCGACGCGCTCAGCCCCGAAGCCTCCGCGTCCCAAAAAGAGGCGACCACCTCAGCCGCCGCGACGTATTTCAAAACTCCGTCCGCCTCAAAAACGCCCCTGTCGCTCCACGACGCGGCGGACGCGGCGAAATCTTTCCCGATCAACCCGCCGAGCGCGCCCGCGCCGGACACACGCCCGGCGGAAAAACTCTCATCCACCCGCCCTCCGAACACCTGGCCGACAAGCCCGCCTACGTTGCTCTCCCCGCTCACGGCGCCCAAGGCGAAGCACTGCCGTATCTCACCCGCCGCCGAAACCCTGAGCAGGCCTGCAAGCCCGCCGACATTCTCTTTCCCGTAAACCTCAGCCGTGGAATAGCTCCCGTAAATCCCGCCGCCGTTCACACCGACAAGCCCGCCGGCGTTGCTCTCCCTTCTGCCGGCTACCACGACACCAGCCGTACGGCAGCCGTCTATACGCCCGTTGCTACTCCCCGCCAGCACGCCCACGGCGAAACTCCCGAACACGGTGTCCGCGACCACGCCGATGTTCGACACCTCAGCCCCGTAGCCGACTACGCCGAAAAGCCCCACGTGCCCTTTGGACGGAGAGCGTATGTAAAGATTTTTAATAACATAGAGCGCCCCGCCGCTGCCGAAGAACCGCCCGGTAAAGGGGCGGCCGTCCCCCCCTATGGGCTCGAACGGGCGAACGCGGCTCTCGGAGGCGTCTATGTCGCAGACAAGCTCGTAGTCGGCGTAAAGCGGGCGTTCTTCTATTTGACCTATGGAGCGGAGGTCTTCCAAGGAGGCGACGCGCAAAGCGCCCTGAGCCGCCGCAAAGAACGCGGTCAGGAGAATCAGGCGGGCGGCGCGCGATATCATATCTTCCCCAGCGCCCCGGTCGTCACCCAGCCGCTGGCGCCGTTTGACAGACTCACGAGACTCCACTCGCCCACTGTTTTTCTGATTTGCAGTTTAGTCCCCTCGTGCGCTGTGAAAAGCGTTTGGTCGCCGGACGGCTGGTTCTTGGCGTCTATAGACGCCGACAATATTATCGCGTACTGTTTGCTCTCCAAAGCGTAGATCTTGTAACCGACCGACGTTCCGACCGTTATTATCAGCAGAACGCACAGCGCCGCGCCGTAGGCAAGCCACAACCGCGCCAAGCCGCGCTTAAAGAGCATAGCGGAGGCGATAATCGACAGTATGAACAGCAGCGCGCACACCGCTATGAGTTGAACGTTAAGCGGCAACAGGGTGTGTATGCCGTACAGCACCGACGTCAGGAAGTCAGATTCACGCGTGTCGCCGCCGGCCTGCCTGTCGACTATTATCGACGTGATGAAGTTGATGTTCGCCTCTATGTCGGGATCGTTGGGCGAAAGCGCCGCCGCCTTCTCGTAGTACAGGCGCGCCATGCCGGGCTTCATCAGCCGGTAGTAGCAGTTTCCCGTGTTGTAATACACCGCGCCGTTCTTTATCCCGGCGTCGATTATCTTCGTGTAATAGGCGAGCGCGCTGTCGTGGGCGCCGGCCTCATAGAAGGCGTTCGCTTTTCGGAACCATTCGTCGACGTCCGAGACACCGTGGGCGGCGGACGCCGGCGCGGGCGTTATAAGCGCGATCACTCCAGCCGCCAGCGTTATCAATATCAACGGCGTCATAGCCGCGGTCTGCGACGTTGACGGCGCCTTGGACTTCTGCGCCGTCTTTTCCATGCTGCTCAAGAAGGCCGCGGTCTTTTTGACAATCTCGTCGCGGCTCTGCGCGTTGAACGCTTTGCCGCCGAAGCGGTACTCGTCTATGCCCTCTATCAGCGCGGTAAGGCCGGTAACGGTCTGTTCGTCTATTTTGCGCGAGAGCAGCTCGTCTTTCAGCTCCTCAAGCGTCCGTCCTGTCGCGGGGAAGGCGAACTTGCGCGATATGTACTTCTCTATGACTGCCGCCGCCCTGCCGAGGAACTCGCCGCCGGCGGCGGCTTTTCCCGCCGCGTTAAGCTCTTTGATAGCGCGGCCCAGCGCCTTTTGGCGGACGGCCTTGATCTGATTCTCGCCGCTCTTCCTGCTCTGCGCCCTATAGAGCAGCGCGAAGAGAAACAGAAGAAACGGCGCCGGGAAGAGCAGATACCAGAGCGGGGCGCGGTACGGGCGCTCCTCTTGGTTCACGATCTTTCGCGGCGTCTTGATGTAGCGGATGTCGCTGCCCACCTGACGTATCTCCTCCTGCGTGAGGTAGCGGGTCTGCTCTTTCGCCGCGCTCAAACCCTTGGTCACGGAGACGCGCAGCGTGTCCGAGCGGGCGGTTTTGTAAGTTCCGTTTTCCGGATCTAAATAGTGGTACGCTATAGGCGTTATCGTAAGCGTTCCCTCCTGCTTGGGGATGACGAGGTAGCGGTAGGTCTTACGAGTTGAGAGCCCGCCCGCGCCGGTGTCGACGGCCGTCTGGCGTTCGGGGGTGAAGACGTCGCAATTAGCTAACTCCGGCAGTATCGGGTCGCCCATATTCGAAGGACGGGTGTTGCCCTTGAGCGTTATCCTGAGCGTCAGCGCCTCTCCGGCGGCGACCGATTGCGGTTCCAAAGTTGCCGCTAGGCCGAACTTTCCCACCGAGCCGCCGAAGTTTTCCGGGGCGCCGCCCGGACGCGGTTTGACCGTCACGGTAAACGGCGCGGTGCGCGCGCTCTGCCGTACAGCCTGACGCCCGCCGCCGAAGAAATCCATATCGAAGAAGTCCTGAAAGAACGGATTGATCTGCCGGCTGCGCGACTGCACGATCTCGTCGTATTCGAAGTTCACCGCCCCTATCCGGTACTCTCCCGGCGTAAGCCCGAAGACCGCGAAGTTGAGCGTGAACGTGTTGTAGAGTTCGTTCCCGACGCGCTCCTGCCCCTGCGTGACCTGGGTGGTGAATAGGCGGTTGACCGAGAGCCCGGAGCTGAAAGCTTTTTCGATCTGCTCGACGGCGCCGGTGTACCCGCGCTGGGTCTGTATGGGCGTGCCGGCCCTTTGCGCGACTTTGAGGGTGAGCACGGCCTGTTCGCCAGCGTAGATAGCCGTTTTCGACATGTTCAGCGTGACCTTGATGTCCGGATTGCGGACAGGGGCGGGTTCGTGCGCGGACGCGCCGGCCGAGCCTGATCCGCCGCCTGCGCTGCCGCCGCCACCGCCGCCGTTGAAGTGCAGCGGCCTGGTGCTGTAATCGCTGCCGTCAACGGTCACGGTCAGCGCGGGAAATGTGAACGGATCGTCCGTCTTGGAGGCGATCGTGTAGATGAACCTATAGGTGATCTCGCGCCTTTGCTCGATCTTGCCGTTTATTATACTTATGTTTTGCGACTGCGACGAGCCGGTGTTGACGTTTTGAACCTCAAAGGCATCGCTTGCGCCGGGTGAGGGCACGCCTGCGACCGCCTTATGAGTGACGAGCACGGCGACGACGACGGCGCGTTCGCCAGAGCGGGCGGCGGCGCGGTCGGCCGTGGCGGTGAACGTGATCTGCTGCGCGTAAGCCGTGGCGGCCAACGCGGTAAAGAGTATCGACAATATCGCCGTATTAATCGTAATCCGTGTCATCTCCCCCCCTCACCAATCCTTTTCAGGCTGCCGAATTCTGGCCCTTTGAAATCTCGGTTTGTTCAGCGTATCCGAATCGTCCGCGTACTGCTCTATCAGACTCTCCGCCTCTTGCTTTTTCTGATCGCCCTTATCCCTCTGATCTTTATTATCCTGCCGATCCTGACCGTCTTGCTGATCCTTGTTATCCGATTGATCCTTATTATCTTTATTATCTTTACTATCCTTATCCCCCTTCTGCCCATCTTTTTGCTGATTCTGATCGCCCTCATTCTGATTCTGATCTTTATTCTCATCCTGATTCTTATCCTGCATCTCTTTCAGCAAATCAATCTTTTGGTGCGCCAATTGCAAATTCCATTTGGCGTCCATGTCGTTAGGGCGCAGTTTTAATGTATTGACATAGCTCTCCAGCGCGCCTGAATACTTTTTCCTTGCCGAGGCGGCGTTTCCTTCGGACTCCAGCTTTTCGGCTTGTTTGTATCGGACATTGCCCAGGTTGTAGTGCGCGTCGGCAATTGTCTTTTTGTTAAGCTGCGACGACAAAGCGTCTTGATAAGACTTTTCCGCCTCGTCCAATTCCCCTAACCTATACAGCGTCGAACCCTTGTTCATCTTCAGTTTGCCGTTTAACGGCTCAAGCAACAAGGCGTCGTCATACAGCTTAAGCGCCTCCTCGTATTGGCCTTTGGAATAGAGCTTATTAGCCTTCCGATTCTTGGCGCCCACCTCGTCGGCGCTGGCAGATGAGAATATCGATACGATGATTATCATCAGTACGGTATAGATGATTGTCGATACCTTCATTCGAACCTCCCCTTCCAGGCGGCATTTTTTCTCGCCCGCTCGGAGATGAAGAACTCTATCAGTATAAAGATGATCGCTATAAACAAGAATATCTGGTACTGCTCCTCGTGTATTACCGCTTTCGTCATCCCGAAGTCGCTCTTTTCCATCTTCGATACCTCGTTGTAGATTCTCGTCAGGTCAAGGTCTGTTCCGGCGTGGAAGTACTTGCCGCCCGACTCTATGGCGATTTTTTCCAGCGTTAACGAGTTCAGCCGCGTCATCACCAAGTTTCCGTCCTTGTCCTTTTTGTACAAGACGCTGCCGCCGCCCTTGTTCATAGGGACGGGCGCGCCGGCCTCGGAGCCTATGCCTATGGTGTAGATCACCACGCCCTCCTGAGCCGCGGCTTTGGCGGCTTCAACAACGCCGCCCTCGTGGTCTTCGCCGTCCGAGAGTATGAGCAGCACTTTGTTCCTCTTGCTTGTCCCGCTCATTGCGCGAACGGCCTGCTTGATGACCTCGGAGAGCGCCGTGCCCTGTATCTGCACCCAGTCCGTGTTAACAGACTGCAGCATAATGACAGCGGCGGCATGGTCGAGGGTCAGCGGGCACTGAACGAAACTCTCCCCCGCGAATATTATCAGCCCCACCCTGTCGCCCTTGAGCAGATTGATGAACTTGCGTATCTCAAACTTAGCGCGTTCAAGCCTATTCGGGGCCAAATCCTGAGCCAGCATACTGTGGGAAATATCGAGCGCGATCATTATATCAACACCTTTACGCTCCACCATCTCCATCTTCACCCCGAACTTCGGGCGTACCAGCGCGAAGATCACAAAGGTCAGAAAGAGGCAGAAGAAAGTGGATTTGAGGATATAGCGAGCCGGACCGGCTGAAGAGCTGAGTTTGCGGACAAGTGCGACGGTAGCGAAACGCGAGAGCAACACTTTCTTCCTCCTATACATAAGAAAAAAGAATAGCGCCACCAGCGGCACCGCAGGCAGCAATAGAAAGTATTCAGGATTACCGAAACGCATAAACACCATCCTCCCAATATCCCCTAATAAGCGCCCTGTCGGATCAAGGCAGTAAATTTCAATGGCGATACAACGCCCGAAGCGCAAACGACTTCCGCAAATCGGAATCACCTTACAACACGGCAAGGATCTTCCACTTGGTGTGTTAATTTCCCCATAGTATTTTTATTTTAAAACCTCAACCACACTTCTCATCAAGGAATCCTCCTAAACACCGTATTCTGCAACAGCATCTCCAACGCTAAAATTATGAACCCTATCCAAAGCCATTTATAGAAATATTCCGAATAAGAAACATGGCTGACAGACTTGATCTCAGTCTTTTCCATCTTGTCAATCTCCTCGTATATCCTCTTTAATGACTCAGGGTTTTGGGCTCTAAAAAACGCTCCGCCTGTCAAATCGGCTATATCCGACAATTCCTTCTCATTTAAGTCAGACTGCATCATATCTATCCGCTGCGTGCGTTTGCCTGTTTGCGGGTTTACTATTTCTACCGGGAACGGAACCTGACCCTCTTTGCCGACGCCGATTGTGTATATCTTTATATTTAATTCTCCTGCGGCTTTAGCGGCTGTTTGCGGCGGTATGTCGCCCGCGTTGTTGGCTCCGTCGGTCAGCAAAATCATGACTTTGCTCTTGGCCTGCGAGTCTTTCAACCGGTTGGCGGCAGTGGCTATGGCGGTTCCTATCGCGGTTTGTTGCGAGAAGTCGGTATAGCCGGCGTCGTCGATCATTTGTATCAGAACGCCGTAATCGGTAGTCAACGGGCAGCGCGTAAACGCTCTCGCGGCGAAGAGCACCAGGCCCATACGGTCGCTTTCGCGTTTGGTCACGAAATTTTTTATCTCGCGTTTGGCCACTGCTAAGCGGTCGTCGGGCTTGAAGTCCAGCGCTTTCATACTCTCGGATACGTCTAGTATCAGCATAATATCGACCCCCTCCGTCGTAACCTCCACCTCCGTATGCTGCTTCTGAGGCCGCGCCAGCGCCACCACTAAGAAACAAAAACCGGCTACGCGCATCGCGATCAATATGTGGCGCAACCAGCTGTACGGCGACTCCGGCAGCTTCTTTATGATTGACAGATCGGAAAAGGCGAGAGTAGCCTTGTGCCTGCGCTCACGACGTATGTAGAGCCAGACCATAGGGGCGGCCAATATGAGCAGGTAGAAGAAGTACGGGTTCTTGAACGTCATTGCGTCACCCCTATCCTCTCGGTCTTGCGCTCGTAAGGCAGAGCCGTATCGGGCTTGGTCGCCTCTATAAACGTCCTAACGTCCTTAATGTACCCGTCTATGCACGGTCTGTCCGGCACCCGCTTAGCGAATTTGACCTGGTCGCTCGACCTAAAGAAGCGCTCGGCGCAGAGCCGCATCTCGCGGCTGATGTCTGAGAACTCTAGCCAAGCCGCGATCTCCTCCGTGGTCAGCTCCGGCGCTATGGTGTCGTAACGGCGGCCTATGTAACGCTTGAATATCTCGGAGAGCTCGAAGACGTATTCGCGCACCATGCCGCGCTCCAGATACTTTTTCCCGTCGAGCGCGTCTAGCGCCCCGACGGCCTCCTCGTAAGGCGGTAAGAGGGGAACGGCCGGTTCGGAAGTTTCATTGACTTTTTTCTTCAGATATTTACGTAACAATATGAACAAGACGGCGGCTGAGGCGGCCCCCAAGATAACCCACAGATACCAAAGATCGGCCTTACCCGTTTTCTGCTGCGCCTTCAAATCCTTCAACGCGAAACCGCCGCTGTCGGGCGGGTCGGACGGGAGGGCGGAGAGTATCCTTATCGGGATCGGAAGGGTTGATAAGGTGTCATAACCGGAAACGCTAACGCCGCCGTCAACGCTGAATCCGGCGGGAATATCGGTATCGATACCATTATCGGCATTGATACCGCTAGTCTTGATACCGCCGTCACTAACCAAAAAATGTACGGACGGTATAGTGCAATTCTCCGGTTTGTACGTTGCTACGCTGTATCTGTACTGATATCTGGAACTATCGCGTTCGCCGTTCTTATCCTTATTCTTACGATTTTTAACCCCGTCAATCTGCTGTGTTGACACATCCTCCCATTCCAATACGGAAAATTCACCGAACCCTTTATCGGTATCCGGCGGAACGACTTTAGCGCCTTTAGGAACGCCGGTAATAATGACGTCCAACAGCAGAGCGTCGCCAACCATAGCGCTATCGGCGGAGACGGAGGCGGTTATCGACATTGACGTTGCCGCCGCCGGCACAGACGCCGGCATTGCCAATATCAATATCAACAAAATAAACGCACCGGTAAATGCGTGACGATAATTTTTAAGGTTAGTCATAATAATCGGTCATTTTTAATAATTGCGGCTTTCTGGATTGCTTCGCTACGCTCGCAATGACGTCATTACGAGGAGCAAAGCGACGAAGCAACTTGTTTACTTCGGCGAAACCTATCCAGAAAACTATTATCCCAAAAATCCCCACCTATTATTGATTAAAGTTAATACCGCGATCACTATTATAGACGGCAGCAGATTCACCACATTGATCTTCTTAATGTTCAATACCCCGAGCCCTATAGCCGCGACCAATATTCCGCCTGCCGCGCTGACCTCCGTCACAACCAAGTCCAACTCCGCCGCGCTTAGAAACGAGGTTATGTACTTCGCCGAGAGCGCTATCGACCCTTGGTATATCAGTACCGCCGCCGCCGAAAATATCACCCCTATGCCCAGCGCGGCGGCCAGCAGCATAGACGATATGCCGTCTAAAAGCGACTTCGTATATAAAACGGTATGGTCGCCGCGCAACGCGCCCTCTATAGACCCTATCACCGCCATGGCGCCCACGCAGAAGAGCAGCGTGGCGCTCACGAAACCTTCGGCCACCGCGCCGGCGCCTCTGCCGGCGCTTACCTTTTTGACCGCCGACTCTAAACGGCGGCCCGCCCAATCGAGCAGTTCGTCTAGCCGTAATAGCGAACCGGCGATACCGCCTATCGCCAGGCTTATTATCACCAAAATAAAATTCTGCGTCTTCAGCCCCATGGACAATCCGATGAACAAAATAGCCAAGCCAAGGCCGTGCATGACGACCTCCCGCATGCGGTCGGGCATACGCGGCAGGACGAGCCCGGCCAAGGAGCCTGCGACTACGGCGGCGGCGTTGACTATTGTTCCAAGCAGGGCGGACATCCGGGCTGTCCTTTCCTTATCATTATCTTTATATTTCTTATATAGTATAAAATAATAAAAAATCAAAATCTTTTGGGATAATTAACCCACCAAGCGGAAGACCCTTGCCACGTGGTAAGGCGATTCCGCCCCTTTAGACGCTTGGCAGAGACGCGGGTAAAACGCACGTCAACTTAAAAATCCGGTAAGCGGCGAAGAGGCGTTCGCTTTTTTAGACGTTCCGGCCATGCCGGCCAGGAACGCTTGCCGGCCGGCCTTTACCGCGTACTTGAAAGCTTCGGCCATACGCACCGGGTCGTCGCTCGCGGCTATCGCGGTGTTCAGCAATATCGCGGCGGCGCCCATCTCCATCGCTTCGGCGGCGTGGGAGGGGCGGCCTATTCCGGCGTCCACTATCACGGGGACGGTTGACTCGGCTATCATTATCTCTATCAGCTCGGCGGTCCTCAAACCCCTGTTGGTGCCTATCGGCGCCCCGAGCGGCATCACGGCGGCGGCGCCGGCTTCGATCAGTCGGCGGGCGGCGTAGAGGTCGGGGCACATGTACGGGAGGACTACGAAACCCTCCTTGGCCAGCGTCTCCGTGGCCTTGACCGTCTCGAAGTTATCCGGCAGCAGGTAGGCGCTGTCGCTTATTACCTCTATCTTTATCCAGTCGCCGCAACCGACAGCCCGCGCCAGACGGGCGATCCTCACCGCCTCCTCGGCGTTGCGGGCGCCGGAGGTGTTGGGCAGCAATATCTTCCCCTCCGGAATGTGGGAGAGTACGCTCTCCTTGGGGCGCTCCATGTCCACGCGGCGCAGCGCCACGGTAACGACGTCGCACTCGGCGGCCTCCAGCACGTCCTTTATTATCCGGTCGTCGCGGTACTTGCCGGAACCGGTGATCAAGCGCGAGCGGACGGTCACGCCCGCTATCTTCAGGTCGTCGTTATCGCCGTTCATGGATAATGCTCGCCGCCTTTCGACCCGTTATATACGTGGGCTCCGGGTTCCACGGACTTAGTTATCCACGTATTCCCGCCTATGACGGCGCCTTTCCCTATAATTGTGTCACCTCCCAGAATCGTCGCGTTGGCGTAGATTATCACGTCGTCCTCAATATCCGGGTGGCGCTTCTGCCCTATTCTCGGGCGGCCGTCCTTGTCAAAAGGGGAAGTCGCGCCGAGCGTAACACCTTGGTATATCTTTACGTTGCTGCCTATCCGGCACGTTTCGCCTATGACTACGCCGGTGCCGTGGTCTATGAAAAATCTCGGGCCTATCCTGGCGCCGGGGTGGATGTCTATGCCGGTGCGGGAGTGGGCGCGTTCTGAGAGCATCCGCGGGATTATCGGGACGCCCATAGAGTACAGGCGGTGGGCGACGCGGTGCGCGGCTATCGCCTCCACGCAGGGGTAGCTGAGCACGACCTCGTCGAAAAACTTCGCGGCGGGGTCGCCGGCCAAGGCGGCGGCCACGTCTTCCAGCAGCATCGCCCTGATCTCCGGCAGCGACTCGACCGTCTCTATGAGGGCGTGGGCGGCCCTCTCCTCGCAATCGCAGCCTCCGCAGCCGCTGTCAACATGGCAGTGGTAGCTGAAAGCCTTGTGCAGATACTTGCCTAATTGGATCGACACGGTGTATAACCTTGAGGCGAGCGCGTTTACCGCCCTCTCTTCGTCGTCAATCTTGTAACTGTAGTACCCGGAGAAGAGAACGGCCATAATATCGTCAAACATCTTGTAGATATCTTTGCGCTCGCGAATATCAAGCCCGTAGCCTACCGGGACGCCGCGGTTGAGAAGCGCGGCGATCGACGGGACGCGGGAAGTCACCCAATCTTTCGTAGTTGTATTTTCGTATATGTCCATAAAAAATTGCTTTTGACTTTGACGTTTAACTTGTTTATCTCGCCGAAGGCAACTTGTTTATCTCGGCGAAGCCAACTTGTTTATCTCGGCGAAGCCAATCCTATAATCCTTTAAATCCTGCTAATCCTAGTCAATAAGACGTAGAATCATGCAAATACTTGATCCACTGCGTAAAGAATTCCGTCCTATGCGATCTCCACAAATTTTCGGGATTATTCAAGTCTACGTTTTTAGGCGGCTCCACATCTGTTCTTCCCTTGGCCGCGTCGCGGTCGTACTCTTCCACCAATCTGGCCGGCTCGTACTCCGGGTGGCCCAGGTGGATCAGGAATCTGGTGTCGGAGCTTTCGAAAATGACGTAGCCGGCGCCTTCGGCGTGGGCCAGCAAGTTTATGTTGCCATTGTCACGCTCTCTTTCAAGCACCGCGTCGTCTATGCCGGAGTGGCGGCTCTGGGGGCACCAGAACCAGTCGTCCATTTCGCCGGTTATGCGGTGGTCGCGGTTCAGGTTTACCGTTTTGTAGATACCGAAGATCTTTTTGGCGCAGGCTGTTTTGTCTATCCCCAGATATTTGGCTAGCGCCAATCCGCCCCAGCAGATGCCCAAGGTTGACGCTACGTTTTTTCTGGCGTATTTTAGAATGCGCCGGACCTCTTCCCAGTAGCTGACCTCCTCGAAGGGGATCTCTTCCACCGGCGCCCCGGTGACGATGAGGCCGTCTAAGCGGGAGCGCGCCACCGCCTCCTCGAACGAGACGTAGAGTTTGTCCAAATGCGTTTGGTCGCTCGACGTGTAGGTGTGGGTGCGCAGGCGTATCCAGACGGGTTCGATCTGCATGACCGAGCGGCCGAGCGGTTGCAGGAGGCTGAACTCGTAGGTCTGCGCCTTGGGCATGATGTTGAGAATCCCTATGCGCAGAGCGCGAATATCCTCCCGCAGAGCGTCGTCGCTGGTGACGCACTGCACCTGCCTGCTCTCCAAGGCGCTTATGCCGTGGTAGTCCCGCGGAACGACAATCGTCATTTTATCCCTTCGCCGTCATTAAATTGTCGATATAAATCTCATAAATATAATATATGGCGCGGGTCTGCAGTCACAAAATCGACATCAAAAAAAAAGGCGGCCTTGACGGCCGCCCTTGCAACGCATAAATCTATACTTATCTTACCTTCTCTTGAAGTCGTCCTTCAGGTCTTGATAGGTAATGTACCTGTCCTGACTGCCGTCCGTGATGGCGGAGTCGTAGGTGGGGCCGGGTTCGTCCTTCCAGACCGGTTTGCCGTCAATCATGTGCAACCTCGTGAACATCTGCTTCTTGGCGGCGAAGCGCTTGATTTCAAGCACGACCGTGTCGCCCTTGTAGCCGTAGGTCCCCCACGACTCGAAGAGCCAGTCTTCCTTGAAGGACGGGCTGCTCTGACCTGATTTCTTTTCGGTGAGGTGGATCTTGCCGTCGTTTCCGAAGCTGAATATCTTGGTCGTCACCGCGTTCACCTTGGGGTCCTCCACGCTCTTGTCCTTCTCGGTAAAGACCCACTCGCCCGGAATCAGCTTCTTTATGCGGGCCGCCTTAGCCTCGTCCTCCTTGAGGAACGGGATCATCTTCACCAGCGAGTCGCCCCTCACATTGGCCTGAAGCAGCCAATCCATCTTCCTGAAGGAGTCTATCACGGCGATGCAGGAGTCGATTTTGCGGGCTTGGTAGCCGGAGAGCTCGCCCTTGGCCTTGAGAGCCGCGTTCTTGGAGGCGTCGATTTTCGGTCCCAGCGTGGCCACTTCCTGCTGATAGTACCCCTCGGCCTTGGCGAGGTACACCTTCATGGAGTCCACAGCCTTCTTTGCCGGCGCCTTATTGTTCTTCTCAAGCGCCCTGCGGGCCTCGTCAAGGAAGACGCGGGCCTCCGTAACCTTCTCAACAGGAACCCCCTTGGCCTTGAGCTGGTCTATCCGCTTCTGAGCGTCGTCAAGCACCTTCTCGTCCACACCGCCGCCGCAACCGACCAATACAAAAGCTGTCCCTACAACAACAGTTAAAGCCGACGCCAACAGTCTACGATACATAGCACATCCTCCGAATTTGAGGTTTTGGGTTTAATTTTTTAAATCCGATTTTTGATATTAATATAGAAAAATAATTTGTGGGGATGGTAAAGATTGAAAAAATCTTTAAAAGATTAAAAACGTTAAAGTCAAAATCATTTAAGGGGAGGGCTGCGCCCTCCCTACGCTCCAACCAAAAATGGGCTTCGCCCATTTTTGTTTTCCGCTACCCACCCTGCGGGGACACCCCGCAACGCCCCGCTAGATACCCCTCCTCTTTCAATGTCTCCCCCTCAACTAGGGGGAGACACTTTTTATACACATGCGCCGCTTCGCGTCGCAAAGTCAACGGATAAAAGATTTTGACTTTATTTTCTAATTTTCAACACCATGTAAAATGTACTCCCGCCCCTCTGTATCAATAGCAGCGCAGAGTCCCCGGGCTTAAATCCACTAACTGCTTGTGAGAAGTCTTTGACCGAAGCCACTGCTTTCCTATTGACTTCCATAATGACGTCGCCTACCTTTATACCCTCCTGCGCCGCTTGGCCTCTTTGATCCAATTGAGTCACTACCACGCCTTGCACGCCCTTGGGCAACCCGAATTTGTCACGCAATTCCTGGGTTACGGCGTCTGCCGTCATCCCCAAAAACTTCCCGTCCTCTTTCGCGGCGCCTTGACCGGGTCCGCCTGACTGACCCCCGGACTGCGCGGTTGCCGCCTCCGACTCGTCCCTCGACGTCAGTTTAACGTTCACCGTTACGCGCTTGCCGTTGCGCAAAAGCTCAACCGGCACCGTTTTGCCCGGGTATATCGACGCCACCAGATTCCTCAAGGCGTTTGCGTTTTCGGTGGGCTTGCCGTCTATTTTCTGCACCACGTCGCCGCGTTTGACGCCGGCTTTGTCGGCGGGCTGGCCTTTGAAAACGTCGCCGATCAGCACGCCTTTGGTCTCCGCCGGCAGCCCGAAGGCCTCCCTGGTCGCCCTGTCCAGCTCTTGTATGGAGACGCCCAGCCAGCCGCGGTTCACCTTGCCCTCAAAGATCAGGTCTTCCATGATCCGGCGCGCCATGTTGACGGGCACGGCGAAGCCTATGCCCATGCTGCCGCCGGTCTGCGTGTATATCATTGTATTGATGCCTACCAGCTCGCCTTTTATGTTGACCAGGGCGCCGCCGGAGTTGCCCGGGTTTATCGCCGCGTCGGTCTGGATATAGTTCTGGTACTGCGCCGGGCCGCCTCCGGGGTTGGGCGTCTGGCGCCCTATCGCCGAGACTATGCCCATCGTCACCGACGAGGTGAGGCTGAACGGGTTGCCGATGGCCACCGCCCAGTCGCCGGGGCGGAGGAGGTCGCTGTCGCCCAGATAGGCGACGGGCAGGTTGCCGACACTCTCCTTGATCTTCACCACGGCCACGTCGGAGAGGGAGTCGGCGCCCACGACGAAAGCGTCGAAACCGCGTCCGTCGGCGGTCTTGATCTCTATCTCGTCGGCCCCGGCCACCACGTGGTAGTTGGTCAGTATGTAACCGTCACGGGAGACTATCACCCCCGACCCCAGCCCTTGGCTGCGGCGCTCCTGCCGTTGCGGCTCCTGGGGCCGCTGCTGCGGGGCGCGCCTCTGCTGCGGGCCGCCGAAGAACTCCTCGAACGGGTTGCCGCCGCCGGAAAACGGGTCGTTGAAAAATTGGTAGAACGGGTTGTTGGTGAACACCACAGTGTCTATTTTGGTGGGTATTACCGAGACGACGGTGGGCACGACCTTCTCCGCGACGTCGGCGAAGACGGTGGCGAATCCCTGCATGGCGGGCGGGATAACGACTTTGGGCGCCGTCTGCGCCCCGAACTGCACCGACCCTCGGGCCGGGCGGGCGGTCTCGGCGGAGAAAGGCGCGGCGGCGCAGATGACGGCGGCCGCCGCCGCGGCGGCAAATACCGCCGCCTTCGCCGCCATTGATTTGGTTGGTTTGGTTGATTTTGTTGATGATGACGCGGACTTGCTCCTGATGCTTCTGAACATAGCGTCCCCCCTGCTTTTGGCGTTTATGGTTTTTGGGTTTAAGACCCGCGAGCCTTAATCAAAAAAAGTTAAAGCCCCGGGCCGTTTTCGAGATGAATACGGGCTTGCATTAAAAATATTATACGGAAATTGTCGATTTGTATTTTTTGCAAGGCAAGGATGATATATATTAATTTAGTACTTATATTAATTGACGGCGTCTATTATCAATTAATATCGGCGGGCTTGTCCGTTAACGATTAAAATCCGTTAAATATCGGATCCGGCCGCAAAACACCACACACAGACAAGGCGATAAACCGTGCAAGCACTATGCAGGAATTGCGGATTCTCCGGTATGTTTGATCCGACCAAGGCGCCGGACCAGCCGTTCGTTATAAAATGCCCTAACTGCGGCGGGGCGATTCAAATGCCGGGGCGCATCGCGGCCATGGCGGCAAGTCAAGCCGCTCCGCCTCCGCCGCCTCCGCCAGCCCCGCAAACCGACGCGTTGGGCCAACCCATACGCGCCGCCTCCAGCGTAATCAGCGCCAAAACCGGGAAGGCCATATCCACCCCGCCGGGCTTCGCGTCGGCTCAAGCCGCCCCTATGACGGTGCCGGCCATATTCGCGCCGCCGCCGCCCCCGGGGGCTCTGCGTATAGACTCGCTGCTGCGCGTCATGGTCGACCTCAAGGCCTCCGACCTCCACGTATCGAGCGAATGCCAGCCCATGGTCCGCAAAGACGGCGAGATGGCGGCATTGAACGGCTGGCCGGTGTTCTCCGCAAGCGAAGTGAAAGATCTGGTGTGGCCGATCACCCCGGAACGCAACCGGAAGCAGTTCGAGGAGAGCCACGACACCGACCTGGCCTACGAGATAGAGGGGCTGGCGCGCTTCCGCGTCAACCTCTTCATGGACATGAAGGGCATAGGCACGGTCTTGCGCGTCATCCCCAGCAAGATCATCACCGCCGAAGACCTCAACCTCTCCAACGAGATACTGGGCCTCTGCAAATTGCCCAAGGGGCTGGTGCTGGTCACCGGCCCCACGGGAAGCGGCAAGTCCACCACGCTGTGCGCGATGGTCGACTACGTAAACCGCACCCGCAAAGACCACATGATAACTATCGAAGACCCCATAGAATTCGTCCACGAAAACAAGTGCTGCCTTATAAACCAACGCGAGGTGCACGAGCATACCGGCTCCTTCAAGAACGCCCTGCGGGCGGCGCTGCGCGAAGACCCGGACATCGTCTACATCGGCGAAATGCGCGACCTGGAGACTATCTCCATCGCCATAGAGACGGCGGAGACCGGCCACTTGGTCTTCGGCACTCTGCACACCTCCACCGCGCCCTCCACGGTAGACCGCATCATCGACCAGTTCCCCGGCGACAAACAAGACCAGATCCGCATGATGCTCTCCGAAAGCCTGCGCGGCGTGATCTGCCAGATGCTCTGCAAAAAGGTCGGCGGCGGCCGCATAGCGGCCATGGAAGTGCTGATCGTGACCCCGTCCATCTCAAACCTGATCCGCGAAAAAAAGACCTTTATGATCCAGTCTATCCTGCAAACGGGAAAGAGCCTGGGGATGTGCACGATGAACGACAGCTTCTTGGACCTGGTCAAGAAAGGGACCGTCCTCCCGCAAGAGGCCTACGGGAAAGCGATTGACAAGCCGGGGCTGCTGGCGATGTTCGAGAAAAACGGAATTGTGACGGGGTGGCTGAACGATAAGACACCGCAGTAACGTCAAAAAAAACGTTGCGATCGCCCGTACACTGATGTATATTTAGTCTATGTTAACCGATCCTTAAAAGGAAAAGACCATGGGCTTCGAAGACCACGACCGATTTGTCGCCAAGAACCGCTCTCTGGCTAGGGCCGAAGAACTCGCGCGGCGCGACGACGCCTTGGAGAAGAAGGGGTACTCGTACCTCCGCGAGCAGCGCGACAGCTCCTGCTTCAACTGCAAGACGAAGCAGACCTGCCGCGAGTTCTCAGCCAAGCGCAGCGGCGGGACCGCCGGGGTAGTCTCCTTCGGCGGCGACGAGAGGATGATCTGCGACAAGTACCTGCCCGCGGAGAAGACGCAGAAGGCAATGAGCGACAAACAGGTCAAGTCGCTCCTGAAAAACGTAAAAAAGGGGTATTGAAAATGGAGAATTCACCGCTCGAACTCTACGAGACCGCCTACAGACTGCACTACGCGGAGAACAAAATCCCAGAGGCGCTCAAGTATTACGAGGCGCTCATAAAGGAGTTTCCGGAGTCCAACGAGTGCGGCTACGCCGTCGTCCAAATCCAGAAGATAAAATCCAACGACGTCGCGGCGTCCGTCGTCGGCAAGAGCAGGGCGCACCCGCTCGCGGTCCTCTCGTTCCTGCTGTGCCTGCTCATAATAGGCGGAGTCGGCGGCGCTTGGCTGCTTCTGCAAGACAAACTCTCCGTGTCGCAACAGCAGGTATCGCTCTCCGTGAGGGCGCTGTCCAACGTGATATGCGGCAACGACGAGGACGCGCTGATGCTGCTCAACGAGATGAAGCTGCTCTCAAAAACAGATATAACGCCGTACGAGCTTTCAGCGCAAATATACCGCAAAGCTGGTAAGATAGACAAGGCCAGGGCCGAGTACGATACGTTCTTCAGCCTGAACCCCGGAGAGAAAGAAAAGTACGGGTCGATAGAAGAACTGGTGCCTGATCCGTCCGCGAAAAAGCTGAAACGGTGAGGCTCGCCATGGACGCATTGAAAACGATAACGCAGCGTATCGAAGACGGCTTCGTCATGAACGAGCAGGGGCGGTGGCTCTATATGGCCGAGCAGCGCATATACGAGAGGCGGGTCATAGAGCAGATTGTCAACGGGAATGTGCTTTTCGACGGGAAGTGGGTGGCTATCGGCGAGGCCAGGCGGCTCGCGCAACGCAGTAAAGCGGCGGCGCAGCGCAAACCGGCCCAGCCCACCCCGCCGCCGGCGCCGGTCACCCCGCTAAAGCCGCCGCAACCGCACACAGAGACTACCGCTTTCGAGGCGATGGGCGACATGATGGAGACCATCTGCATGGATATGTCCGCAATTATGCCGCCCGCACCGGCGGCAAACGACTCGGAGACGGACGACGGGCCGACGCCGGCGCACGTAGACTCGGTGCTGATATCCGGCCTATCCACGAGCACCGCCGCCGACCAATCCCGCTACGCCATGGCCTACATAGACGAACTGAACCTCTCCCGCAAACGCGGCGGATTATTCGGGAAATTGGCGAAACTCTCCATAGCGCTGGCGGCGATAGCCGCGGCGGTGCTGGTAATTATGCAACTGGGATTAAGATGATTTTTAATCTTTTAAAATCCAAAATCTAGGAGACCGTATGCAAGCAAAGAAGAAAGCCGCGAAGAAGACCTACAAGCCGTCGGCCAAGAAAAAGACCGTTCCGAGCCTAAAGCGTATGTCGCTTGAGGAGTTAGTCGCCGTTGTGTCCGCGAACCACGCCAAGTTTAATGAAAATCACGCCAGAACGAAGGCAGAGATAGCCGAAGATCGCGCTAAAACAGAGGCCGCGCTGGCTGAACTTCATGCCAGAGTAGAGGCCGCCCAGCTCAAAACAGAAGCCTCAATCGATAGGCTGTCCACCGAAAATGAAAAGACTCTGATTGCTGTTAAGGAGGCCTCCGTCCGCAGTGATAAGGCCATAGCCGAAATTCATGCTGCCTTAGACCGCATGGAAGACAACTTCGGCGGGGTCAGCAAACGGCTCGGCGACCTCACGGAGATTATCGTCGTCCCAAAAATCCGTGTTGATATCAACAAATTGGGGAATCATAACTTTAAAGACGCTGTAGCGGATAAAACGGTTGTCGCTGTCGTTGACGGAATAAAAAAACCGGTTTCCGAAGTAGATATGTTATTATTCGGCGACGATGAGGCTATGGCCGTCGAAATCAAAACCCATCTGAAAAAGACTAAAGTAGACGACCACCTAAAACGCTTGCAAAGACTACGCACCTACGAAAATGAGGCCGGCATTGCGGGCAAAAAACTCTTCGGCGCGGTAGCCGGCGTTGTCGTGGACGACGAAGCAAAAACGTACGCAAAGAAAAACGGCCTATACGTAATAGAGATCCGCGAGGAAGAAGATAAACTCGATATAGACAAACCCGACACCTGCCGGACGTGGTAAACACAACAGACACCCCCAAAAAAAGCCCCATCTTTGACGCGCGCAATATATATTGTATACTGCCGTCCCGCTAAAGGTTGCGCGGCGGGTCTTTATTAGGATTAATACGGATAAAAAGGTCTGAATAATGGGGATCAAAAAGATCGTCGCCGCTATTTTACTCACTGTTCTATTCGCTGACGGCGTTTGGGCGGGGCTTTTGAACGGGTACTACCAGATATCGAATCTGGCGCTGACTTACAACGACGACCCTAAGAGCAAACGCGGCTTCAACAATAACAATCTATACATCATAGCGAACGATAAGCGGGTGCGGCTCGTTGGGGCGTGGCGCGGGTATCCTATAATGCGGGATGCCGTCATCGAAAAAACGGTCGGCGACACGCTCATTCTGCGGGACGCAGAGAACCCGCAGAGCCTCTTCAAGTTCCACATACGCAACAACACTATAACCGGCCGCCACTCGATAACCGACGAGGACGGGTCGCGCCAAATCATCGATTCCAAGGCGGTCGTCAGGCCGCTCAACCAAAGCGAGACAGAACGGATAAAGATTATTTTCAGCTTGCCGTGACGCCGCCGCGCTTATAACATCCGGTATAAAGGAGAAAGTATGGACAAAAAGAGCACCCGCACGCTGGCAATCATAAAGCCCGACGCAGTCCGCGCCAAAAACGCCGGAAAGATACTCGCAATGATCGAGGAGAGCGGCCTTACCGTAGACGCGGCGAGGATGTTCCGGCTGACGCGCGAACTTGCCGGAGGGTTCTACGCCGTGCACAAGGGCAAGCCCTTCTACGAGAGCCTCATAGACTTCATGTCGTCGGGGCCGTGCATCGTACTGTCGCTCAGCGGCGAAGACGCCGTGACGCGATGGCGCAATCTCATGGGGGCGACCGACCCTCAGGCGGCGGCCGACGGAACCGTCCGCAAACTCTACGGAACCTCGGTGCAATTCAACGCCTGCCACGGCTCAGACGCGCCGGAAACGGCGGCGAGCGAGACGGCCTTCTTCTTCTCAGGCGCGGAGCTGCCTTGACCGACCGCCGTCATCTGTTCCGCGCGTTTCTCCGCGCCGCGGCCGTTATCGCCGTATCCGCCGGCTTCGGCTTCGCTCAGCCGCCGGCCAACCCCGATCTATCCGCCGTGAAATCAGCTGCGAAATTAATTGACCGGTCATCGTCCGTATCAACGGACGCTTCTATCAATCAATCAATAACCGTATTAACGGACAGCGCGTCCGCCCCTGCCGACTCAAGCGACAAAAAGACCAAGAAGAGCGAACTGTCCGACACCGTCTACTACGAGGCCGACTTCATAGACTACGACAACGAGGAGCGCGTCCTCTCCCTCACCGGGCGGGCGCAAATACGCTACCAAAAAATCACGCTCCAAGCCGACACTATCATCTACACGGTGGCGAACGATCTGTTCGAGGCCCGCGGCAAACCGCAGCTCGTGGACGGCAAGGACACGACAGTCGGCGACTTCATGGCCTACAACATAAAGACGCGGCGCGGGCGCGTCAGCTACGCTTTCACGCGGTTCGACGACACATACGTGACCGGCAGCAACATAGTCAAGACGCGCGACAACCGCCTCTACATAGAACAGGGCGACTATACCACCTGCCAGAACCCGCAGCACCCGCACTACTACTTCTACGGACGGCACATATTGGTGATGCCCGACGACAAGGTGGTGGGCCGCCCGGTGGTAATGAACGTCGGCGACGCGCCGGTCGCCGTACTGCCCTACTTCGTCATGCCGTTGCGGCACGGCAGGCGCAGCGGCTGGCTCACCCCCTCTTGGGGCGGCAGCGTGGCGAGAGGCGGCTACGTAGACAACGTGGGCTACTACTACGCGCAGAGCGACTACTTCGACGCGACGCTCTCCGCCAAGGTGCAGGAGTTCAACAGTTTCGTATTCAACACGCGCGGGCGATACAACCTGCGCTACACGCTCGACGGAGAGATCAGCGGCAGATACGTGGTAGACAACAGGCTCGAAAACACCTCGCAGCAGTGGGCGCTCGACTACAGGCACAACCAGCTGCTCTCCCCCGACGGCAGAACGCGCCTGAGCGGATACGGCAATCTCGTCTCGACAAGCACATTCAACCAACTCTACAGCGACCATACTTACGAATTGGAAAAACAGCAGCTCGACGCCAATATGTCGCTCTCCCACCGCTTCGACGCCATCAACGCGTCGACGAACTTAGTGTGGCGCAGAAACCACAACCTGACGACCGACAAGATCGTTGAGGATATGCCGATGTTCGACTTCAGACTGCAAAACAGGGCGCTGCTGCCGTACAAGGCCGGCGGATCGAAGAGCGCCCCCTCGTGGTACAACAATATCTTCTACGCCTACGATACCAAGGCCAACGTGCGCCGCGAAGCCTACGGAGCAGACTCAATAAAAGGTTTCATCCGCCCCGGCATGGAACACAACGTAAACCTGACTTCGTCGCAGAAAATCTTAAAGTACGTTGACATATCACCGTACTTAAATATGCGCGCGTCTATGTTCTACGGGGCGATTGACACATTGGTAAAAGACACGATCAACGTATGGGACACAATAGTCTACACGGTACCGAACATGGCTATGGACACAAAGGCGCCGGACTACACGCTGATAAGCGCAGTGCCGGATTACTTCATCAACGGCAACGGCGATCTAGACTCGCTGTACACCGTCACAAAGGTAAGCCCCTACCCCATCCGCAAACAATTGGTACGCGACACGCTGAACTCGGAATTCAACACGGTGAAGTCGTGGAACACCGGCGTAAACCTATCCACACGCATATACGGATTGTTTCCGATAAACGCGTTCGGAATAACGGCAATCCGCCACACGCTGACACCGACGGTGGGCTACTCGTTTTCTCCCGTACATGAGTTGGACAGAACTTTTTATAACGTGGGGATAAGCTACACAGGGCCTAGGGCCAAGGCGGAGCAGTTGATGACGTTCAGCCTGTCCAATAGTTTTCAGGGGAAGAGGTTGGTGGGTGATCGAAAGCGCAGTAATAATGTTAATAGCAATAATAACGGGATTAACGGGGTTATCAGCGGTATTAATAACGGGAACGGGGTCAGCGGGGGGGATAGCAGTATCAATACGAGCGGTGATATTATCGATACGAATAGCGTCATTAGTATGAATAATGACTTTGTCGATACAGATAATATTGTTATTAATACAAATAATGATGTTATTGATACAGTTAACACTATCAATAAAAATAATGTTAATAATGATAATAATACCGATAGTATCAATACCGCAAAAAAAGACTCCGGGAAAGACAAAAACATAAAGCGGGAAGAGAAATTCGACATTCTCACACTGTCAATGAGCACCGCCTACAACATGGAGGCGGACACTAGACGCTGGCGCGACCTCAGTTTAAGCGCGAGAACCAGTATCAGTATCATTAACGCGTCGTTCTCAAGCAGTTTCTGGTTTTACGACGAGGCCGACGAATTCACGCCGCCCGCGATGAACTCCTACAGCGTAGACCTGACATCCGGGAGGCTGAGCGCTTCAGGCAGATTCTGGGACGGCGACCTGTTGGAATTGGATTTGATCAAAGCCGACGGCATCGCGGCAAACAACGGAGACGCGCAGTCGTGGGACATAGGCTTCTCGCCGAGCCTGGGCTACAGGGCAAGCCGCCGCGCCCCGTCTGAGCGCTTCGTCCCATCAAAGTCATTCAACGTGAGCTCATCCGCAAACGTAAACCTGACAAAGTCGCTCTCGGTGCGGTGGAACGGAAACTACGACTTCTCAAGCGACAAGTTCTCGCACAACAGCTTTGACTTCCGCTACGACATGGAGTGCTGGGAGATGCGCTTTTCATGGAGGCCGGAGAAGATCAACCCCGGCTTCAGCTTTGTGGTGAACGTGAAGAAGATCCCGGATATCAAGTGGGAGCAGAGCGAGACTAAGACTACACGGGTATTGTAAAAGGGATTAGGATTTATAGGATTAGAAAACAGATTATAGGATTTAAAGTCAAAATCAACGTCAACACATAAAAGACGAGGGTTTTAATCCTAAAATCCTTAAAATCCTACAAATCCTAATTCAGACAGTCTTTTAAAACAGATTATAGGATTAAATAAAATGCCATTCACAGACATACTAAAAAAATATGAAAATTTCGACTTCGACGCCTTCTGCACCGGCGTCACGGCGTCTCAGGCGGAGCGCGTCATCAATAAGGCGCGGCTGACGGAGCTCGACTACCTGACGCTGCTCTCCCCCGCCGCGTCCGCTCCGCAAATACTTGAGCTAACGGCCCAGCGCGCCCGCGATATTACTAAAAGCCGCTTCGGCGACGTGATACTGCTCTTCACGCCGCTCTATGTATCCAATATCTGCGACAACCGCTGCCTTTACTGCTCTTTCGCCCACCAGAATAAAATCAAGCGCCGGCATTTGAGCTTGGACGAGGTCAGGGCCGAAGCGCGACGCATAGCCGCCACGGGATTGCGCCACATCCTCATGCTGACCGGAGAGTCGCGCAAAGCCGCGCCGGTCGAGTACCTCCGCGGCTGCGTCTCCGTGCTGCGCGAGTGTTTCTCCTCCATATCTATAGAGATCTACCCGCTTGACGAGCGGGAGTATTCCGAATTGGTCGGGGCCGGGGCGGACGGGCTTACCATATATCAGGAAACCTACGACAGGGCGGCGTACGCGCCTCTGCACGAGGGCGGCCCCAAGGCGGACTTCGAGTACCGCCTCTCTGCCCCCGAACGCGGGTGCGCGGCGGGGATGCGCAGCGCCACGGTCGGCGCGCTCTTGGGCTTGTCGCGCCCGCTGAAGGACGCCTTCTTCTCCGGACTGCACGCGCGCTACATCGCGGAGAAGCACCCGTCCGTGGAGGTCTCCGCCTCCTTTCCGCGCCTTAGGCCGCAGGCCGGGGAGTTCAAACCTGATTTCGCCGTGGACGACAGAACTTTCGTCCAATACATGACCGCCTTCCGCCTCTTCATGCCAAGCGCCGGGATAACGGTCTCCACAAGGGAGTCGGCGGCCCTCCGAGACGCCGTACTGCCGCTGGGGCCTACGAAGATGTCCGCCGGGGTAAGCACCGCCGTAGGCCAAACCAGCGGCAAAACCTCGGACGCGCAGTTCGAAATCGCCGACGGGAGGTCGGTGGACGAAATGCAAAAAAATTTATTATCAAAAGGATTTCAACCTGTGTTCGTTGACTGGAATTATATTTTATGCAGGGAGCGCTAATTTTAAGGATATAAATTATGACAAAAATGATAATAACGATAACGGCGATAGCGGCTTTCGCGGCGGCAATAAACACTGCCTCCGCCGCCCCGGCCGCCCCCATACCGCCAAAGCAACGGATCGAACGCGAATTCCGTATGCTCGAGACCGCCCTCACCCGCTGCATCTACGAGGAGGTGATCCCCTCCCCGGACATAGAACTCATGAACCGGGCGCTCTACGAGTTTATGCTCGAAAACCCCGGAGTCACGCGCGTCATCCGCATAAACGCCGGCGGTTTCACGGTGAACGACGTGACGCCGGAGTCCCCGCGCTCCGCGCCGCCGCGCAGCGTCTCTGGACAGCGCTGGTTCCAGCACATCTCGCAGGGCAAAGCGCCGTACTACAGCATGGACGTCTCCCCGGACGGCCAGATAATGCTCTTCTACGCTTGGCCGCTGACAACCAGCAAGGGGCCGGAACCTGCCGTGACCGGAGGCTTCGCCGCCTATATCGACCTCATTTCGCAGATCGCGCTGATAGAAGACGCCCCGCCGTTCCGCATCGTCTACGCGGGCAAAGCGGTCTTCGAACACGACTGGGACGGCCTCGACTACGAAGAGGAGCCCCTCCCGGTAAAGGGGGCGAAGGACGTGTCGATACAAACCATGAAGCCGATGCCGACACGCCTCGACCCGCGCGCCCCGCAGTCCAAGTCCAAATCAGGCGGCGCGGCGGCGCAAAAACGGGGCGCCGCCGACGGCGACTACGAGGACGACGACGAGGATTACGACGGAACCGCGCCCGAAAAAAAGAGGGCCGCCGCAGAAAAAAGCGGCTACACGAACAAGATCCTCATCGCGCTGCTGATACTGATATCGCTTATGCTGATCTACTCGATGTTCAGCGAAAAAATATCAAGGGCGGTCAGGGCCTGGAACGATACCCGGTCTATGAGAGCGGTGGGACACACGACGGCCTCCATGCCGGCGGTAGGACAAGGGCACACCACAACGTCTATGCCGGTCGTGGGTCAGGGTCACACCACAACATCTATGCCGGTGATACAGGACACGCAACAGCAAATGCCGGCGACGCAACAGCCGCCGGTTATACTGCCGCCGCAACCTGTCGTCACGAAAATCGTCTCCAGCGATAAGGCGGAGAAACTGTATAAAGAACAGCAAAAAAATATAACAAAGATGGCGGAATTGATACGGAAGAAGATCGACGTTATGGAGAATAAGATCGATACGCTGGCTAAGAGGATGGAGGCTGTTGAGAAGGAGATGAAGAAGAATGGCTGAATACAGACCGTTGCCGATAAGCGAGTCATTTTTTGATTCGATGATAGAAAACGGCTATTACTATGTTGATAAGACGCTGTTAATAAAAGATATGCTGGATAGAAAAGCTAAAGTCGTCCTCTGCACACGCCCGCGCCGATTCGGCAAGACGCTGAACCAAACTATGCTCAAGTGCTTTTTTGAGGATACCGCGCCAATAGACGGCAAGGATACGCGGGCGCTGTTTCGCTCCTTGAAAATAGAAGAGGCCGGCGAGCGGTACATGGAACATCAAGGGAAGTATCCGGTGATATACCTGACCTTTAAAGATACAAAAGGTGAAAATTTTAAAGAAACATGCGACATATTTAAAGATCTGCTCTCGGCGGAATTTCGACGACACGGGTACGCCAAGGAAAAAATCGGCGACACGGTAAACTTGAAAAAGTTTGAGAGCCTCTCTTCCGGCAACGGCGATATTTCATCATACAAGGAGTCGCTTAAGTTTTTGAGCAAGTGCCTAGAGAACTACCACGGCAAAAAAACAGTAATCCTGATTGACGAGTACGACGTTCCGCTGGAGAACTCATGGTCCCGCACCCCTCGTTTTTACGACGATATGATTGATTTTATCCGTCCGCTCCTTAGTGGCGCATTCAAAGATAACCCGCACATAAAAACAGGAGTGATAACCGGATGCCTGCGGGTCTCCAAAGAGAGTATATTTACGGGGCTCAACAATTTAGATACGGCTTCTGTGCTCGACAAGAAATATTCCGAATATTTCGGATTCACACAGCTCGAAACGGACGCAATGCTCAATTACTACGGTCTTGACGCTAAGAAGCAACTTGTCAGGGATTGGTACAACGGCTATCTCTTTGGGAATACGGAGGTGTATAATCCGTGGAGCTGCCTAAAAGCCGTTGACTCTTGGATTACGGATATAAATGAATATCCCAGAGCGTACTGGGTAAACACCAGCGGCAATGACATCATCCACGATATGATAGACAATATGAACGCCGAGGCAAAAGCGGGCCTCGAAACCCTAATGTCCGGCGAAACCATTTCGAGCACGGCTAATGAATATGTAACGTACGGCGATATATTCGAGGACGCGGATAACCTTTGGAATTTCCTGCTCTTTACCGGTTATTTGAAAAAAACGGGTGATGGACGTCAAAACGCCGATGGTGAATTAACGTTGGATTTATCAATCCCCAACATTGAATTGAGATACATCTACAAAACAAAAATACAACAGTGGTTAAAAACGCAAATAGCGAAAAAGAACCTTGACGCGCTCAATAACTCCATTCTGAACGGCGACGCCGAAACGATCCAACGCGAACTATCAAAACTCCTTTTGGAGAGCATAAGCTACATGGACAGCGCCGAAAACTTTTACCACGGATTCATGGCCGGAGTACTGGGAGTGCTGACACGACTAAACGGCTACATGGTGGCGTCCAACAGAGAAAGCGGGGACGGACGCGGCGATTTGGTCTTGTACCGCGTAAACGGGAAAGAGAGCCGGGCGATTATATTTGAGTTTAAAACAGCCAAAGAATTTGACAAGCTGCCGACAGCGTGCGAAAACGCCCTTAAACAAATAGAGGACATGAACTACACCGCCGATTGGGACAAAGAAGGTTATAAAAATATTATTAAATACGGGATAGGATTCTACAAGAAAAGGTGCGAGGTTAGGAAAGGATAATAGGGAGGGGGGAGCTTGGGCGGGGAGTGTTTGGGATAGAGGGTTATCGTTCATTGGAGTGGGGATCAGTCGGCGAGGCAACGTACCGAGAACCCGTAGCTCTTGTCGTCGTAGCCATTGCCCACGTAGTTGTAGTGGCTGGAACTCATGCTCCTGCTGTAAGCGTAACCGTCAGAGATCTCCGTGGCCGCCCACCAGCCGCCGAAGTCGCCGGCACTGTCGAAATAGCCACCGGTGCGGCGGTGGCCGCCGGGCAAGGCCGAAAATCCGTAATCATCTGTACCCGAATAGTGCCAACCGCTCGTCGCTCTCAATTCCGTCACCGTCGAGTGACCCAAATCATTCCACTCCTGACCTGTCGATAAATGCCA
>Ga0268262_10001607_pt1 | contig 27599 bp, 23 predicted proteins | sample TergutNc150P3_FD_190354 | JGI IMG/M metagenome (GOLD analysis project Ga0268262, IMG submission 190354) | Nasutitermes corniger P3 segment gut microbial community from laboratory colony in Florida, USA - Nc150 P3 (SPAdes) (version 2) | ecosystem: Host-associated > Arthropoda: Insects >... | reverse complement strand
GCAAAGAGCTCAACGAAGCCCTCGGCAGCGTGCTCCAGTACGTCTCCGGCAGGGAAGAGCGCATACTGCGAATGTACTACGGCCTGAACTTCTCCAAGCAGTTCACTTTAGAAGAGATAGGGCACGAGCTCAAGCTGACGCGCGAGCGCGTGAGGATCATCAGGGACAGGTCGCTGCGCAAACTTATGCAGAATCCCGCGTCGCGGGAGAAGCTCAGCCCGTTTTTCACGGCGTGACGCCGCCGCTTACGGATGTAAAATCAAGCTCAAAACCGCATTACGGATATATCCCGAAAAAAATTCAAAAAAAATAAAAAAAACTTGCATTGCCTCCGCAAATAAATTATATTATAATAGTTGACGGTTAATTTATCGGGGATGCGTCTCCGTTTGCCGTGATTGTCATAATGACAACCACAGACAAAGAATCTCGTTGTACCTCTCGTTGTTACGATTTGCGTTTTGGGAATGTGTCGGCGTATCGGTACACCCTATGTATCTGCAAGATACATTATTAATGTATTGATACGCTGACACCCTAATGTTCGGGGGGATGCGTCCCCTTTCGCCGTCTTTGTCAAAATGACAACCGTCGGCGAAGAATCTCGTTGTGCCTCTCGTTGTTCATAGTTAGACGACGGTAACCTCCGGTCGTTGATCGTAAAGATCAACGGTTCGCCGTTTGCCGCCGTCGCGTCGCGGCTGAAAATTTTGGATTTTTGCTATATACAATATAAACCATTAAACGTTTGGAGGTAGGGTATGGCGGGTATTGCGGATTTTGCGAAGCGTGTAGTTTGTTTGGCGGCGCTGTTCGCGCTGGCGGCGGTTCTATTCAGTTGTTCGGAGAAGAGCGGCCCGACCGCGCCGGCATCCAGGTCTTACAAGCTTACACTTGATTGCTCGCCGGCCAACGGCGGGACGGTGTCCCGCTCCCCCAACAAAACAGCCTACGCCTCCGGGGACACCGTGACGATAGTGGCAATTCCGGCGGACGGGTATCGGTTCCTTGCGTGGGATGGCATATCAATACCCAAAGATACGCTGAAGATCGTTATGGACGGCGACAAAACAATCACCGCAAACTTTGAACAGAAGATCGATTTGCCGCCCGACACATACACCCTTACAATAATCGCGTCTCCCGCCGACGGCGGATTCGTGTCTCGCGACCCCGACAAGACAGCCTACGCTACCGGGGATGTGGTGAAATTGACAGCGGTCGCTGCCCCAGGATACTCGTTTTATATGTGGGATCTTTGTGATGAAATGTTAGGTAGTAATGGTTACACGTTCGTAAACATCCGCATTGGTAATAGAAATGCCGTGATTCAGGTTAACTTTATTCCAATGGAAATACCGCCAACCACCGTTACAATAGATATGGTGTCTGTTCAGGGCGGGACATTTACTATGGGGTGCACGGCGGATCAAGGCGACGGTTGTTACACATCGGAAGGAGAGCCGCCAACACAAATTGTAACTCTGAACAACTACCAAATAAGTAAATACGTGATTACGCAGAAACAATGGAAAACGGTAATGGAAGGAACGGGATATGACTATTCCCAGGCGGTAGTTGGAGACAGTTTCCCGCAAGAGGGTGGATCTTGGGATGTTGTGGTGAACCAATTTTTACCGCGGCTAAATGCAATGACAGGAAAGAACTATCGATTGCCGACCGAGGCGGAGTGGGAGTATGCGGCGCGGGGCGGAGCAAGCAGCAGAGGATATAAATATTCGGGAAGCAATACGATTGATGATGTGGCCTGGTATGCCGACAACAGCAATAGATCGTATCATCAAGTAGGAACCAAAGCGCCAAACGAGCTTGGTATCTATGATATGAGCGGAAACATATCTGAGTGGGTAAGCGATTGGTATGGAAGCTACAGTTCATCGCCGCAGATCAATCCGGCAGGGCCGTCTTCGGGTACATATAAAGTGTTGCGAGGTGGTGCCGTATATTACGAATCAAAATATATGTACGTTGCATGTCGTGCGATGGATGAACCGCAGTACGGTACCGGCAAAGGTATACGTTTAGCCCTATCTGCCGACTCTAAGTAAAAAAGGTTATCCGGGCGAGTGCTGCCGTAACAAATGGAGTTGATTATGACAATGTCGCGTAAAAACACTCTCTTGATATCGTTAGTTGCGGCACTCGCTCTACTATTAAATGTGCAACGATAGCTGAGGGTGGTTGTTGGCGGTACTTTCGGCTATGACGTCAACACTGTGGAGTTGCTTTCTGTAAAGATCAACGGTTTGTCGTTCGCTTGTCGTTACGTTGCGGGTGAAAAATTTGGATTTTTGCTATATACAATATAAACCATTAAAAGTTTGGAGGTAAAGTATGGCCGGTATTGTGGATTTTGCGAAACGCGTAGTTTGTTTGGCGGTAGTTGCGGCGTTTTTGTTTGTTACGGGCGTTGTGGCGCAGTTGAAGCCTATCGCCGATATGGCGCAGGGCGAGGAGTTCACGGCATTCGACGGGCTTGGGGTTGCCGACCCTTACGGGTGGCTTGCCAAGAGCGGCGGGGTGACAGGCGTTGAGGCGAAGGGGGGAGTCGATGAACCCTTTTATCTGATAGCCAATAGTTCAGGCGGTGTTGGATACAAAGCCATAAGGATAGTTAACGGCATGGATGATCAAATCGATGCTAGTACAGGTTTTTCCAATGTAGTGGAAGCTATAAGGATGGACGCTGCCGGGAAAGCGTGCGATATACAGCTTGGCAATAACAGCAGCGACTGGTTGAATATAGGTTCGAATACCTTGATCATTAACGGTGCGGTGGAAAGGAAAGTTAAGTGGGGAGAGGTAAGGATATCCGGTAAACTCCGTAGTACGCTTGGGGAATCGTCTCAAGCGATTGTTTTGTTAAATGGGGCGTCTGTGGTGAGCAGCGTGGAAATTGAGACGGGAAAGGCTGTTGCGGTGCAAGTCAATGACAGCTCGAAATTTACGTATATAGGCGCGACGAATACTTCAGGCGGTAATATCGTTAACACGGGCGCAAACGGCAGCACGGTGACGGTGAAGAGCGGTTATGTGACGCGAATAGACAACGAGGGACGCGGTAATCTTGAGATCACCGGCGGCAAGGTTGGTGATATCTCGAATTACAAGTATGCCATTAAGAACGCGGAGCTGGCCTTGACCGTTATATCGGGAAACGCAAGGATTGTATCGGGGGACACATCAAACGTTCGCAGTAGCGGGACGATTTTAAACAGCGGAACGTTGGAGATATCCGGCGGAGAAATAACAAACGATAAAATTGACAAGAACGGCTACTCTACAGTCATCAATAACGGTTATGAAAAAACGGACTTGATTCCTATTGTTAAAATAACGGGGACAGCGAGAATTTTTACCAAAAATAGGAATGACAATGCTGGAGGGGCTATCTATAATCACAACAATAGTGAAGTAACGATTTCCGGCGGTACTTTATACAACGATGATGTCAATGCCGGAACGGTTATTTCAAACGAAGGCAAGCTTGTAATTTCAGACTCTGCCGTGATCGAATCTCGTAGCGCTAAAGGTCAAACTAATATGATATTCTGCAGTTTTGCAGATAGCGCCAAATCTGGTTTGAGTATTATCGGCGGCATAATTATTGCTGATAAAGGACAAGCTGTTCAAGTGCGTGGGGGCGGTAGATTTAATATATCAGGAAATGCCGATATTAGCAATAACGACCCGCAAAATGCGACGGTTTACGTAAGCTATTCCGCACGTTTAAGGCTGTATGGGGGTACGATAAAATCCTTGGCTGCGAATTCCAATAGTACGGCTGTCGCCATAGGTATCTACGAAGGCGGTCAAGGCGGCCCCCCGGGGAGGCTTGAATTAGGTGGTTCCCCTATTGTCACGGGGCTCATCCAAAATGTTATTGGATACGACGCACCTATAAAAATATGTACGGATAAAGACAATGAATTTAAACCGAACAATCAAATCTACCGCATACAAACAAGCGTAAACTACAAAAATGCCGATTACGTTATATTGAAAAACGGAGCCGGTGTCATCCATAGTTTTGCGTCGGATACCTCAGAAAACCCGGACATGGAACTTGCCGTGAATGGCGATGATGTCTACGTCACCGTTGGTAGGCCGTATAAGGTCAAGTTTAATCTCAACGGATCAATCGGCGGCGATATCCCCAAAACTATTCCGGTTATACCCGGCGGGTCAATCGGCGCGGCGGCTAAACCGAAGACGGACGGTTACCTTTTCGCCGAAAGAACGAAGGATAGCATATATGAAGTCAAGAATGACGGTGAGTGGCACATCAGCTCGCCAAACAGTAGCGGCGGGGTAACGCCGGGCGACGAGTTTGAATTTGGCGTAACCAAAAACGCTACACGGGTAAACAGCGATTTAACGCTGACCTTGTCATGGACCGGTGAAAAAAAGGGTATCCTCATTTCCGTCCTTGAATCCTCCCGCGACCTCCCGGTTCCACGCTCTGCCGAGACCGCCGCGATCGCGCCTGCCGCCGCCTCCTCCGGCAGTTTGACGGCCGGCCCGATTCCCGTTTCGCGCTCCTCCGGCGCGGTCAATTTCTTCCGCAGCGGCACGGCTCTCAAAAACGGCAAACTCTTTATCTATGACGCTTCCGGCAACATGGTGACAACGGTATCCGTCAGCGACCCGTCCGGCGGCGTCGGCAGACGTCCTGTCGCGTCGTGGAACCTGCAAGACGCGAAAGGCCGCAACGTAGCGGAGGGTACATATGTAGCACGAGGCGTTGTTACCGCGAAAGCCGGAAAGACGGAGAGGGTGTCGGTGCTTATAAACGTGCAAAAATAGTAATTAGCGGTACAGATATGTTGATGTACCGCGACGCGAAGCGGCGCATGTTTAAAAAAAAGTCCCTCCCCCCTATCTTTGGGGGGAGGGATTGAAGGTGGAGGGGGCTTATGTGGCGGGGCGTTGCGGGGTGTCCCCGCACGGGGGGTAGCGGAAAACAAAAATGGGCGGAGCCCGTTTTTGTTTGGAGCGTGGGGGGCTTGCCCCCCCTTATATGATTTTTATCTTTTGACTTTTTGAATATGTAAAAGAAGGATAAGCGATGTCAGGCTTTTTATCGGCGATAACCGCCCCGATACCGAACGGTGATCCTTTCGGCTCCGACGTCAACCACGACGTAGACTACGAGGCTTTGAAGGTCGAGATGGGCAAGCTCGGCGATATCGACGTCAACATCGTGGAGTCGCTTTCCGTAAAGATACTTACGGAAAAGTCCAAAGATGTGAGGGCTCTGTCGTTTTTGGCCTACGCGACGCTCAGGATTGGCGACCACGGTCGTTTGGCCGATGTTTTTTGCGCGTTGGCGGATTATTGCCGAGACGATTACGACAAGATGTTCCCGACGCGCGACGCCGCGAAACTGTCGGCTTTGCGCTGGCTCTCCGAGGCGCGTTTCACGAGCGCCTGTCCGAAGACCGAAGCGTCGGAACAAGACGCGGAGCACGTCGCGAGGCTCTTGGCCGCGCTGTTGAAATTGAAGAGCGCGTTGGAGAAGCGTTTTTCGTCGGTGGGCGCGCCGTTCCCGCTGCTGCTCTACAAGAGGGCGTTGGAGTGGGAGAGTTCCGTCAAGAGCGCGATTGCGGCTAAGGCCGAGAGCGCGTCAACCTATAGCGACGCGAAAGGCGCGGACGGCGCGCTTCTTTTGGCGGAGCGCGGCGGTCAATCGGTCGGGGCGGGGGACAGACCGCTTGGCAAGCCGGCCGGCAAGTCTGTTGATAAAAACGACGGCGTCGGGATAAATGCCGACGGGCGCAAGGAGATAGCGAGATGTTTGAAGCGTATCGCGGAGGTGTTGGAGATCGGGATATAATCGGCGCGGGCAATGTTTAATTGCGGAATCTATAGATCAACGCAAACGTTTGAACATAAAAAGAAAGGTGGTAAGGAATGGCCGGAAGTTTTCAAAACGAGATACCTGCGGCGCGGATCAACCTGAAACTCGACGTGGGCAAGGGCGACGCCCGTAAAAACATCGAGCTGCCGCTCAAACTGCTTGTGATGGGCGACTTTACGGGGCGCGAAAAGGACAGCCGCATAGCGGACAGGGACAAGATAGCGATAGACAAGAACAACTTTCAGCAGGTGATGGCGAAGTTCGGTTTGTCGCTCTCCTTTACCGTTGAGAACAAGCTGAAGGGCGACGGCGGCGAGATGCCGGTTACAATTCCGTTGACTTGCATGGACTCTTTCAGGCCGGAGGCGGTGGCCTCGGCGGTGCCGTCGCTGTGCCGTCTGCTCGCGGCGCGGAACCTGCTCAAAGACCTGAAGTCTAACCTGCTTGACAACAGGGAATTCAGGCGGCGGCTGGAGGAGCTGATCAAGAACCCGGAGTCGGCGCAAAATTTGCGGACGGAGCTGCGGAAGATCGTTCCTGAGTTGGAGGATAAGAGCGGGCTTAAGCCGGTGTGATTACCTATAAACAAAGCAAACTGTTAACAAAAGGAGAAAAAATGTCAGTAAGCACAGCCGTCGCGGAAATGACCGATACCGCCGTTGACGCGAACGTGGATACCGATGCGGCGAAATCGCCGTCCGCGCTTGAATACATATACCAGACGATGAACATCGCCCCGCCGAGCGGCACGGTCGCCATCTCGAAGTACCGCAACCCGCAGGCCCTCGCCGAGAGCGGAGCCGACGAGCGCATAGGCGCGGCGCTCGCTCTCTTTGTGGACAGCGTGATCGCCGAATCCGTCTCGATAGATAAAATCGACAAGGCGGTGCTGGACTGCCGTATAGCGGATATCGACCGCCGCATATCGCTGCAGCTCGACGAGATACTCCACGCGGAGCCTTTTCAGCGGTTGGAGTCGGTCTGGCGCAGTTTGGATTTTCTCGTGCAGAGGACGGATTTTCGGAAGAACGTGAAGATCAACATCCTCGACGTTTCCAAAGAGGAGTTGGCCGAGGACTTTGAGGACGTTCCCGAGACGATCCAGTCGGGGCTGTACAAGCACGTCTACACGGACGAGTACGACACGCCGGGCGGCGAGCCCTACGCGGCGATGATCAGCGGCTTCGAGTTCAACGCGAGCGCGGCGGACGTTTCGCTCTTGCAGGAGCTGTCTAAGGTGGCGGCGGCGTGCCACTGCCCCTTTATCGGCGCGGCCGCCTCAAAATTTTTCGCTAAGGAGAGGGCGGGAGACCTCACCAAGATAGAGGATTTGCACAACTACATGGAGCGTTCGGAGTTTTTGCGTTGGAACTCTTTCAGAAATACGGAAGACAGCCGCTACGTGGGTCTCACGCTCCCGCGTTTCTCGTTGCGTCTGCCCTACGGCCCCGACACTCTGCCGGTCAAGGAGTTCACGTACAAAGAAAACGTCGCCGGGCCGAACAGCGACAAATATCTGTGGGGCAGCGCGGCTTTCGCGTTCGCCTCCAACATGGTCAGGTCATTCATAGATAACGGTTGGTGTGTTCAGATTCGCGGTCCCGAAGCGGGAGGAAAGGTAGACAACCTGCCGGTGCATGTATTTGACGCCGGACGCGGGACGGAGGTGAAAATACCAACCGAAATTTTAATCCCCGAAACCCGGGAGTTCGAGTTCGCCCAAGAGGGGTTCATTCCCCTCTCCTTCTACAAGAACAGGGACTACGCCTGCTTCTTCTCGGCGAACTCGGCGCAGAAGCCGCAGGAGTTCGACAACCCGATAATTACGGCCAACATGCGCATAAACTCCCGGCTGCCCTACATCTTCCTGATATCGCGCATAGCCCACTACCTCAAAGTGATCCAGCGCGAAAACATAGGCTCGACCAAGAGCCGTAAGATGTTGCAGGAGGAGCTGACGCGGTGGATAAAGAAGTTAGTGACCGAGATGAAAGACCCCGGCCCTGAACTCATAGCCACGCATCCGTTAAAAGACGCCGACGTGGATGTGAGCGAGATCGAAGACAACCCCGGTTTCTTCAGAGTCAGCCTGTCGGTCATCCCGCACTTTCAGATAGAGGGGATAGACATAAACCTGTCGCTTGTGTCGAAGCTGCCTAAGGGGAAAGAATAAACGGTAAAAACACTGTCTGAACTAGGATTATAGGATTATAAAAACAGATTATAGGATTAAAACACGGTGCTCCCTCTTGCGTCAGGTCACTTCGACTTCGCTCAGTGACCTTTCGGGTTGCACGGTGGCTGAGCGGAGTCGAAGCCTGACTTTACGATAACATAAACCTAAAGAAGAAAGGAACAATAAATGCCAACACCTGCATACATGTGGATGACCGACAATTCCGGAAATCCTGTGGAGGGTTCTGTGGACATTGAGGGGCGGGAGAAGAGCGTTGAGATATTCGAGTTCGAGCACGAGGTGCGCATCCCCACCGACCCCGACACCGGCAAGCTAACCGGGACGCGCAAGCACGAGGCCATACGCATCCTCAAAGCGATAGACGCTTCGTCGCCGTATCTCTACAAGGCGGCTTGCGAGGGGCAGACCTTCAACGAGGTGACGATCCGGTGGTATCAGATCGACGACGCCGGTTCGGAGACCGAGTACTTCACCCATCTGCTGGAAGGGGTGAAAGTCTGTTCGATACACCCGATAATGCACAACGTCAAAGACGCGTCTAAGGAGCGCTACGAGCACTTGGAAGAGGTGCAGCTGCGCTACCAGAGGATCACCTGGACCTACGCCGACGGGAACCTGCAAGCCTCCGACTCCTGGAAGGACGGACGTTAGCGGCCTGCGGACGGCAAGGAGGCCGTCCGCCGCCCCTCGGCTGTAACAAAATAGACGGAACGGGGCCGGTTCGCCGGCGGCCGGCGATGATGGGCATGCTCCTGCCTCGCGTCGCCCGGCCGTCCGGCGGATACCGCCGCAGGATTCGGACGGGGCCCCTATCCGTCTCATATCGTACGCCGTAAAGAAGCGTTTGGAATAACCGAGGCCCGCTTCTCCAAAAAAATACCGCCCGATACTACCCACTGTCCGGCGGCATATTGTATATTCACGTATCTTTGCGGTACCGTCCGATCAGTATAAACTGTACGAAATCAACCAATAATAAACCAAATAAATACGGGGTGAAACCATGGGAAAGAAAAGCGCGGCTTCGGCCGAAGATAAGGATAACAAGGACAAAGAGGGCAAGGACGGCGGCGGCAAGCAGCGCAACGCCGCCATAGAGCAGGCGTTAAGCCAGATAGAGAAGCAGCACGGCAAGGGCTCGATCATGCGTTTGGGCACCGCCGCGCAGCATACGGACATTCAGGCGATCCCGACCGGCTCCATCTCCTTAGACACCGCGCTCGGCGTGGGCGGCTTCCCCAAGGGGCGCATAGTCGAGATATACGGGCCGGAGTCCTCCGGCAAGACCACCGTGGCGCTCCACGCGATAGCCAACGTCCAGAAGCAGGGCGGGGTGGCCGTGCTCATAGACGCCGAGTACGCCTTCGACGCGACCTACGCCAAAGGTTTGGGCGTGGACGTGGACAACCTCCTTGTCTCCCAGCCCGACACCGGCGAGCAGGCTCTGGAGATCGCCGACACGCTGGTGCGCAGCGGCGCGATCGACCTCATAGTCATAGACAGCGTGGCCGCCCTTGTGCCCGCCGCCGAGATCGAGGGCGACATGGGTGACAACCACGTGGGTCTGCAAGCCCGCCTCATGTCGCAAGCCCTGCGCAAACTGACCGGCATACTCTCGAAGTCCAAAACTTGCCTGATCTTCATCAACCAGCTCCGCATGAAGATCGGCGTAATGTTCGGCAACCCCGAGACGACCACCGGCGGCAACGCCCTGAAATTCTACGCATCGGTGCGCGTAGACATCCGCCGCATAGCCGCCATCAAAGACGGCGAAGAGGTGATAGGCAACCGCACCCGCGCCAAAGTGGTAAAAAACAAGGTCGCCCCCCCGTTCCGTGAAGCCGAGTTCGATATATTGTATGGACGAGGCATCTCCTTTGAGGGCGATGTTTTAGACTTAGCCGTGGAGATGAAGATCGTGGACAAGAGCGGCGCGTGGTTCAACTACGGAAGCGAGCGTCTCGGTCAAGGCCGCGAAAAAGCGCGCGACTACCTGAAAGAGAACCGCGAAGTTTTAGCGAAGATAGAAGCGCAAGTCAGAGAACAGGCGGCGACCAAGCGCGTCGGGGCGAACGCTCAACAAGACAAAGACACAGCCGTTGATGACGGCGCGGCCGATGAGGAATAGTAGGGGAAACACTGTCTGAACTAGGATTTATAGGATTAGAAAAAAGATTATAGGATTAAAAAACAGTGCATCATCTTGCGTCAGGTCACTTCGACTTCGCTCAGTGACCTTTCGGGTTGCACGGGGACTGAGCGGAGTCAACTAAAAGCTCCCTGAGCGAAGTCGAAGGGAGCTGACGCCAGAATTGCCTTTGTGTTGACGTTGCGACGCGAAGCGGCGCATGTTTAAAAAAGTGTCTCCCCCTATTTGAGGGGGAGACATTGAAAGTGGGGGGGAATATAGCGGGGTGTTGCGGGGTGTCCCCGCAGGGTGGGTAGCGGAAAACAAAAATGGGCGAAGCCCATTTTTGGTTGGAGCGAGGGAGGGCGCAGCCCTCCCCTTAGTTGAATTTGATTTTTATCATTTTTAATTTGATTTTCAAAAGGTCAACACACAATGAAAACAGCCAACACTATCCGTGACGAATACATCAAATTCTTCACCGATCGCGGCCACGCCTTCGTCCCCAGCGCCCCCGTCGTCCCCCAAGACGACCCCACGCTGCTCTTCACCAACGCCGGGATGAATCAGTTCAAGTCGATATTCCTCGGCGACAACCCCAAGGGTTTGCGCCGCGCCGCCAATTCGCAGAAGTGCATGCGCGTATCCGGCAAGCACAACGACCTCGAAGAGGTCGGGCGCGACCACTATCACCATACTTTCTTCGAGATGCTCGGCAACTGGTCTTTCGGCGACTACTACAAGAAGGAGGCGATCCGGTGGGCGTGGGAGCTGCTGACCGAAGTGTGGGGGCTCGAAAAGTCGCGTCTATTCGCCACCATCCACGACAGCGACGACGAGGCGGCGGAGATTTGGAAGAGTGAGACCGACATCCCGCGCGAGCGGATTATGCGCTTCGGCGACAAGAGCAATTTTTGGGAGATGGGCGAGACCGGCCCGTGCGGTCCGTGCACGGAGATACACTATGACATCGGCGACGAGGCGACGCGGGCGGCGACGTACGGCGACCCTATACAAGGCGTGAACGGCGAGAACGCCCGTTACCGCGAACTGTGGAATCTCGTCTTCATCCAATACAACCGCGAGAAGGACAGGTCGCTCAATCCGCTGAAGGCGCAGCACGTCGATACCGGAATGGGCTTCGAGCGCATCGTCTCCGTGATACAGGGGGTCGATTCAAATTACGATACCGACATATTCCAACCGATCATCAAGGCGTTGGCCGATAAGGCGGGAATCGCATACGACCGAGGCGAGGCGGGCACGCCTTTTCGCGTGATCGCCGACCACATCCGCTCGCTCGTCTTCGCTGTTACCGACGGCGCGTTCCCGTCCAACGAGGGGCGCGGCTACGTGCTGCGGCGGCTGTTGCGGCGGGCTTATCGTTTCGGGCGGGAGATTGGGTTCAAGGAGCCGTTTTTGTACAAACTTACGCCGGTTGTGATAGAGCAGATGGGCGGCGCGTTTCCTGAGATAGGGCAAAGACGCGCATACATTGAAGAGGTGATTAAATCGGAGGAGGAGCGTTTCGGCGCAACGCTTGAACAGGGGATCGAAAAGTTCGGGGCGATGGTTGCGGGAACGCAAAGCGGCGGCGGCAAGACGCTTGCCGGGGCGGACGTTTTCGCGCTGTACGACACCTACGGTTTCCCGATGGACTTGACGCGCCTCATGGCCGCTGAAAAAGGGTTGAGCGTTGACGAGGCCGGTTACGGCGAACTGATGGAACGGCAGAGGGAACGCGCCCGCGAAGCCCGCAAAGGCGAGGGTTCGGACGGGCTTACGCCGGAAGGGTGGACGGAAATCAAGCCGCTCTCAGGCACCGAATTTTTGGGGTACGATAACGATAGGGCGGAAGTGAACGTATGCCGTTACAAGAAGATAGACGACGTCAACGGGGACGGCGCGAACGCGTATCTGCTCATACTTGACAAAACGCCGTTCTACGCCGAGTCGGGCGGACAGACGGGCGACAAGGGCGTTATGGTCACGTCGCGCGGCGTAAAGATCGACGTTAAAGATACGGTCAAATGGAACGACTCCGTAGTCCACCGCGTAGAGGCGAACGGCGTGTTGACGGATAACGACTTGAAATCGCCCGTCAATGCGGAGATAGATACCGCATTGCGCATGTCAACCCGCAGAAACCACACGGCGACGCACCTGCTGCAAGCCGCGCTGCGCAAAGTTCTGGGCAACCACGTCCAACAGTCGGGTTCGCGCGTCGATCCGTTCGGCTTGCGTTTTGACTTCACCCACTTCAAAGGGCTTGACGGCGACGAAATAGCGAAAGTTGAGACGATTGTCAACCAGTGGATAATGGATAACTACCGCGTGGAGACCGTCGTAAAAGACACGGCGGCGGCCAAAGCCGAGGGGGCGACGGCGCTCTTCGGCGAGAAGTACGGCGACAAGGTGAGAGTGGTGGGGATAGACCCCGTCTCCAAAGAGCTTTGCGGCGGCACGCACGTAGCCGAGACAGGGCGGATAGGCCTCTTCCACATAGTAGGCGAGGAGAGCGTCTCCGCCGGCGTACGCCGCGTAAACGCGGTTACGGGGACGGCGGCGGTGCGATACGTGATAGACATGGAGAAAACGTCGTCCGCGATAGCCCGCATGCTGAAAGCCGGTCACGACAAATTACAGGAACGGACGGCGGAATTGGTCGATACCGTAAAAGAACTTGAGAACAAGGTAAAGACGCTATCATCAGCCAAAGCCGCCGATACGGTCGGATCGGTTTTTGACGAGGCGGCGAAATGCGCGTCCCAACTTAAATTCGCTATAAGTAACATGGGCGAACTTGACAAAGACACCTTCACCCGAATAGCCGACGCGGTCTCCGACAGAATCCGCGCCGAGAATCTGTCAACTACGGCGATAGCGATAGGCGCAATAGTAGACGGCAAAGCGATGTTCGCCGCCGGAGCGGGTCAAGAAGCCGTCTCCAAATACGGAGTGCACTGCGGCGATTTGGTGAAAGCGGCCGCCAAACGCGCCGGCGGCGGCGGGGGCGGTTCGCCCACACGAGCCCAAGCGGGCGGCAAAGAAATCGGCAAATTGGGAGAGGCGTTGTCCGAACTTGTCAAGCTCATCACGGCTAAGGCGGACGGGAAATAGCATGAACAACGGCCCGATATTAACCGCCATCCGCAAATCCAAAGCCGAGAACCGCCGCGCCCACTGGGTGCTGCTCGACCCCGACGACTTCACGACGGAGCGGGCTGTCGAAGTGGCGCGAACCTCCCAAGAGAGCGGCGTAAGCGCGCTGTTGGTAGGCGGAAGCCTTATGCAGTCAAACCGCATCGACTCCTTTGTCAAGTCGCTGAGGGAAGCGGTGTCCATACCAGTGATACTCTTCCCAGGAGACGCGACCCAGCTCTCCGAACACGCCAGCGCGCTGCTCTATCTGTCGCTGATATCCGGCCGCAACCCAGTCAACCTGATCGGCGAACAGGTGAAAGCCGCGCCGATCATCCGCCAATACGGACTGGAACCCATATCGACCGCCTACATGCTCGTGGAATCCGGCGCGGCGACATCGGTCGAGTTCATGAGCGGCACGCGCCCGCTCCCACGATCTAAGCCCGACATCGCCGCCGCCCACGCCTTAGCCGCGATGTACTTAGGGATGGACATGATATACTTGGAAGCCGGCAGCGGCGCGTCGCTGACCGTTCCGGCGGAGATGATAGAGGCGGTGCGCCGATGCGTGGACATTCCGATAATCGCGGGCGGGGGGATACGCGACGAAGAGACGGCGTTGGAGAAACTGCGCGCCGGAGCGGACATCATAGTCACCGGGAATCTGCTGCAAAAGGAGAACGGGTTGGAGAGGATGAAGGGGATCGCAGGGCGCGTAAAAGAGTTTTGCGGTTAGCGAATGCGGACGGGCGCGAAGGCCCGTCCGGGTTTGACTTTTTTATTCTATAGGTGCTTAAACAACAGCGAATGACTATAGCTTGAAGCCTACGCCGACTTTGACGGTAAGGCCGTGGCTGAGTTTCGTATCTACGTTAGGGCTCGCACCCAGCGCAGACTGAAGTTGACTGTTTATCATGTCACGATAGTCTTTTTCCATTTTGTTCTCCAACCCGATACCATACAATAGAACCGGGCGTATAAAGAGTTTCTCGCTTAAATAGAAGTCGCCCCCCGCTCCAAACTTGATCCATACCCTGCTGAGATCGCCGGGTTCATCGGCTTCCGTGTCATTCATTTTTGCCGATGTGCACAGCTGATAATTTATACCCGCTGCAGGAAACACCGTCATGCTTCCAGAAAGAGCAACCGGATACTTGAGCAACAGACCCAAGTCAAGTTCTACTGTTGACAAGTCTCCAATTTTCTGCTTATTACTCTGTCCCGCAGCCTTCGCCTCGACTTCCCAGGCGCCTCCTCCCAAAAAGAGGCCGACCGAGAGTTCCGCGTACTCCACGTCAAAGAACCCATAAACGCCTCCGCCGACATTCGGCATTTTAACATCCATCGTCATGTTTACCGATTGACCCCCGGCTGATACGGAAACCTCACCATCAACGCCGCCCCCAAAGTTCCCGGCGAAGAACCCCCCGCCGCCCACGCTCATCTCCGCCGAAACCGTCGAAAACGCCCCCAGCGCCAACACTGCCGCTATCCCTGCAAATACCTTCCTCATTAGGTCACTCCTTGTTAGAAATTTGAATGGTTAGATTTCTTGACCGTTCCGCCGTAGTGACACATTTAAACGGTCGTTTAATTTAGACACTTTTACCGTATAACAAATACTGAGCGATTTGGTAAAGATTTGGATAGACGAGAATAGGGTGCGTTTTCTTTAAATACGCAATAAAAACCGCGTATTGCGGCTTTAAAACAAAATAAAGGGGGGTGATACCGTATCAATTAAGTAGAGAATTACCGCTGACGGGACAGAAAGGTGACGCCGTTGAAAAGTGTCTAAATTAAACGACCGTTTTTTTTATACAGTCAGTACTTCAATATAATATATGCCGCCGGAACAAAGTATATAAAAATTGCAAATTATTTTCGAATTGCCGCGTTCGAACCCGAGCGGCGGGTTAGGAATGGATATGCGGGCCGGATCTGCAAAAACGCGGTATTTAGGGGTGTTTTAAAAGCCGCCGAGAGGAACATCGCTCGGAAAACCGCGATCTGCGCGTCGGCGGGGGAATACCGACGGGCCGCTCCGAGCGACGCCTCAACGGCGGAAAACATCGTTTTAAGGGGGGCTTTCAACCGCCCCCCCCTAATTCAATGGTAGGCTTTTTCAGCGTGAAAATCAAGAGGTAAATTCATCGAATCGCCGAAATATCGGCCGAAGCGTCGATTTCGAGGCTTTTTCGGCGGTTCCGGAGACGGATTTAGGCTTATTTTCGTAATTTTTCAATTCGGGAACCGTGAAATGAGGATAGCGTCGACAGCTGATCTTCGGAATATCAACTAGTAGATAAACACCCCGGCGAACCCTCCCAAAAGGATTAACAGCGCGGGGTGTATTTTGTCTTTCGACAGGAGCAGTACCGCAAAAGCTACAGCCGCAATGACCGCCGCCCGGACGTCCGTCACCGCCGCCTTTCCGTAGGTCAGCACAGCGGCGGCGATCAGGCCGGCGACGGCGGGTTGGACGGACTTCTTTAAGGTCTCCACCCAAGAAACGCCGCCGAACTTCGACAGGATGTATACCAACGTTAGACAGAGGACAAGCGACGGTATCACAAATCCTACGGTGGCCGCCGCAGCACCGGCGATTCCTGCGACCTTGTAGCCGGTGTATGTGGCGGCGTTGACCCCTATGGGGCCGGGGGTCATCTGCGCCACCGCTATGAGTTCCGAAAGCTCGGAGGCGGTGATCCACCCGTGGACGGCGACGGCCTGATGTTCTATCATAGGGATAGTGACCAGCCCGCCGCCGTACGCGCCGACGCCGATTATCAAAAAGCTCTTTAAGAGTTGCAGCAGTATCATTTGTTATCGCCGTTATTGATGGTATTGACAGTTTTGACAGTATCGGTATCATCGTTATTATCGTTGATACGATTTATACCGCTTTGATCCGCGGCGATTTTAACGCTCTTTCTGATTGACAAAAGGTAAACTGCTGCGCTGACGAGTATGAGCGCGAATATCGGGTTGACATCGGGGATCAGCGCGATTCCTACTGCGGCGAGCGCGGCTGCGGCGTGCGATATACGGGTGATCATAGGTTTGCATAATTTAAGCGCGGTATAGGCCAAAAGCCCCGCCACGACAGCCGCCGCGCCGCGCAGGAAAGCCGCCACTGACGGGTGCTTGAAGTACGGGAACAGGAACGCCGCGACTATGAGAATCATCAGAAACGACGGCAGTACGGTACCGAGAAAAGCCGCGAACGCCCCTAACCGCCCGCGTAATTTGGAGCCGCAGAATAGCGAGAAGTTGATGACCATTGCGCCGGGGAGGCTTGTGGCCATTGCGAGTTCCTGAGTAAACTCCTCTTCGCTCACCCAACCGCGTTTGACGATAAGCTCGTAGCGCAAAACAGAGAACATTGCGTAGCCGCCCCCAAGCGTGAAGGCGCCCACACGGAAGAACGCGATGAATATCGCAGAGAGTTTTATCATTTCGATTTTGATTCAAAAAAAGGCGGACACCCGCGCCCGCCTTCATATTATCAATACCGCACATTCCCTACCGTCAACCGATATTTTTATTGCTTCGCCTTCTTCTCCTTGATGCGCGTGGCCTTACCGGTCAGCCCGCGCAGATAGTAGAGCTTCGCCCTGCGCACGCGCCCGCGCTTGAGCACCTTGATCTCGGCGATAAGCGGGGAGTGCATCGGAAAGATACGCTCGACGTAGACGTTGCCGCTCGACTTGCGGACGGTAACGGTCTCGCCCAAACCCGAGCCGCTCGTCTGCACCACGACGCCCTGAAACTGCTGGATGCGCTCTTTGTCGCCCTCGCGGATCTTAAACGAGACGTTGATAGTGTCGCCCGCGCCGTACTCGACCTTGCGGTCCTGCAACTGCTTTCTCTCAACTGCTCTGATGATGTCGTTCATCGTACCCTCCGAATTTTAATTTTTATGTTATTGATTTAGTGTCGATGCTTAAAAAGTCAAATTAATAACCGCTAACCGCACGAACCATCACGAACAACTGCTAAAAACAATCTCAATAATCTATCATATATGATTGATATCGTCAGCTTCGCCGTAATATTTTTTAAGCAAATCGGGCCTGCGCTCCTTCGTTATCTCTATTGATTTCTCTTTTTGCCACTCCCTTATATTCGCGTGGTGGCCGCTTATAAGCACATCCGGCACACGTATGCCCTCAAAGACCTCCGGCCTTGTGTAGTGCGGGTGGCTCAGCAGACCGCTGTGAAACGAATCCGTTTCGGCCGAATCCATATTTCCCAAAACGCCGGGGATCAGGCGCGTCACCGCGTCCACCACCGCCATCGCGGGAATCTCGCCGCCGGAGAGCACGTAGTCGCCTACGGACAGCTCCATATCAACGTAATTGTCAATTATGCGCTGGTCGATCCCCTTGTAACGGCCGCAGAGGAGTATCAGCGAATTCTTTTCCGCAAGCTCCTTCACTATGTCTTGATTTAAAAGCCTTCCCGCCGGCGTCATGTAGACTACCGCAGGATCGCTTCCGGCCAAACGCTCTTTCGCCGCCGCGATCGCCCCGGCTAACGGCTCAGGCTTCATCAGCATGCCCGCGTCGCCGCCGTACGGGTAATCGTCCACCGTCTGGTGGCGCAAATCGTCCGAGTGGTCTCTGATGTTGTGAATTCCGATAGAGACCAAACCCTTTTCCGCAGCGCGCTTTATTATGCTGTCGGAAAACGCGCCTTCGAACATGGCGGGGAATAGAGTTAGAATATCAAAGATCATTATAAACACCGATTGTCGTTATAACAATTCCTCTATGTATGAATCGTTCACCGTTATTGCTTTTCCCTCTTTGTCAACCTTGACCACCGCCTGATCGTTGTACGGTATCACTATATCGTGGCCGTTCGTCAACACCACCTCCAAAGCGTCCGTTGACGGCAGGTTGACCGTGTCGCGCACCGTTCCTATCGCAGCCCCTGTAGACGACGATACTACCTTCATCCCTTTGAGGTGAAAGTGGTAGAACTCGCCGTCGGCCAATTTGGGCAGCTGGCTTTCGTCAACATAGAGGCTTAAGCCCTGAACCGCCTCCGCCGCGTCTCTGTCGTCAATGCCGTCAAGCAATACCACATAACCTTGCGGACGCAGCTCGACGCGCGAAAGCGTTATCTCGCGAGCGCGTCTTTCGTTCTCGCCTATGTACACGGCGGCGGGCGTGTCAATCCGTCCGAGGGTCTCGCCGTAGGCCATAACGCCGCAGTGCCCTTGGAGACCGACGGCGCGTTTTATCACCGCGATGGCAATTAAGTCCATAGTCGTAAAATCTTTAAAGTCAAATAATTAAAATCAAAATCTTAAAAATAATATTATGGGGACGGGGCTCCGCCCCGTAACGCCCCGCTTTAGAGCCCCCCCCTGCTGTCCCCCCACTTATGTAAAATATATAGCCGGAAAAAGACCCGTCTATATATTTTACGGGGGGACGTTTTAAAACATGCGCCGCTTCGCGTCGCGGAAAATCACGGTGTTAATCGCCGCTCTTGACCTTGTGCACTTTGGGCTTGCGCTTCCTTTCGGGTTTACGCTCCAGCGTAACGCTCTCAGGGGCCGCGCCTTTGTCTATCTGCTCCTGCTTCTCGTAGAAGCGGTCTTGTTTGAGCAAATTTTTTACTGTGAGCGTGGGCGTGGCTCCCTGTTTGATCCAGTAGGCGACCCTGTCGCTCTTGAACTGGAAAGTCTTGGGGGTCGTCTGGGGGTCGTAGTAGCCGACCGTCTCCAAAAATTTGCCGTCGCGCTGCGTCCTGCTGTCAGCGGCGACCACGCGGTAGGTCGCGATCTTTTTCCGGCCCGAACGGGCTAAACGAATTTTTACTGCCAAGGCGCTTCTCCTTGCTTTTAGTTGTTTATGTTATGATACGAATAATTATCAACCTACATCTTGACGCCCCTCATAGCCGCCCCCGCGCCGCGCTTGCCGGCTACTTTGGTCATCCGCTTCATCATCGACTTCATGCTGTCGAACTGCTTCAACAGCTTGTTTACGTCCTGCACCGTCGTGCCGCTTCCCGCCGCTATCCTCTTCTTACGGCCTCCGTCGATAATAAGCGGCTTGTCGCGCTCGCGCCGCGTCATGGAACAGATTATCGCCTCTATCTTCACCATCATCGAACTGTCTATATTTGCGTCCTTCATCTGCTGACCCATGCCGGGTATCATCGCCAAAAGATCGCTTATCGAACCCATCTTCTTTATCTGCCGCAGCTGATCCAAAAAGTCTTGCAGCGAAAAAGTGTTCTTGCGTATCTTCTTCTCAATCTTTTTGCTGTTCTCTAAATCGACCGTCTCCTGGGCGCGCTCCACTAAGGAGACTATGTCGCCCATGCCTAATATCCGCGACGCCATGCGTTCGGGGTGGAACAGCTCCAAACCGTCGGGCTTCTCCCCCACGCCCACGAACTGCACCGCCACGCCGGTCACGTCCAATATGGACAGGGCCGCCCCGCCTCTGGCGTCGCCGTCCATCTTCGTCAGGATCGCGCCCGTGAACCCGACTTCTTTGTGGAACTCCGCCGCCACGTTGACCGCGTCCTGTCCGGTCATGGCGTCGGCCACGAAGAAGGTCTCGTCCGGCTTGACGGCGGCGCAAATATCCTTGAGCTCCGCCATCATCTCTTTGTCAACGTGCAGCCGCCCCGCCGTATCGACTATCACGAGCGACTGCCCCTCGCGCTTGGCCGCCTCGACCGCAGCTTTGGCTATGGCGACCGGCTTGGCCGACCTGTCGGCGTAGACGGGCACCCCCAGCGCCTTGCCGAGGGTCTCTATCTGATCGACAGCCGCCGGCCTGTACATGTCGCAGGCCGCCATCAGCGGCTTATGGCCCTGCTTGCGGAAGTGCAGAGCCAGCTTCGCGCAGGCGGTCGTCTTCCCCGAACCCTGCAAACCCGCGAGCACGACGACGTTCACGCGGTTGGTGTGGAACTTGCAAGTCCGCGCCGCCGTGCCCATGACGGCGGTCAGCTCGTCGTGCACTAATTTTACGAACTGCTGCCCCGGGGTTATGCTGTCTATAACCGCGCTCCCCATGGCCTTTTCCTGAACCGAGGCGGCGAACTTCTTGACCACCTTGTAGTTCACGTCGGCCTCAAGCAGCGCCCGCTTCACGTCGCGGACGGCCTCGGCGACGTTGTCCGCCGACAGCTTGCCGCGCCCGCGCAAACGCTTGAATATCGAGTCGAATCTGGCCGATAAATCCTCAAACATAGAGACGGACTGCCCTTTTTTCCGCTGAAACAGGGTTTTCAGGCGCGTTTAGACGCCGAAAAACGCATTGAAACTCCGAAAAGCCCGCTTTTTACGGAACGGGCGCAATCTTTTGAATATATATTGCGGAACGGCGGGAGTCAAAATCTTTTGAGGTATTTTTTTGCCTCGGATCATACATGCGCGGGGCTTGCTGACGGAATATAGATATTTTTTGCAAACGCGCTGCAATATTATTATATTTATGCTATTGATGCGCGGACGCGCGGCCGGCGGCCGGAGAGCGGGGTCAACCGAAAAAGGGGCGTTTTGTCCGCCTAAAACATAGCATACATATACCACATACATACATATTATGTTATAAAGGTCAACCGCACAGCCGAAACCGAGGCGGATATTATGAAAATATCGACGAAAGGCAGGTACGCCCTGCGGATGCTGCTGGACTTGGCGGAGCGCAAGGACGCCGGCTTCATATCCCTCAAGGAAATCGCCGAGAGGCAGAGCATTTCCAAGCTGTACTTAGAACAGATCGTCTCGCTCCTGCACACCTCCAACATTCTGCGCGCCAACCGGGGGAAGCTGGGCGGCTACATGCTGGCGAAAGACCCGTCGAGCTGCACGGTCGGCCAAATTTTGCGCATCACCGAGGGCAGCCTCGCGCCGGTGGTATGCCTCGACAGCGACGTAAACGTCTGCGAAAGGATCGGATACTGCAAAACGCTCCCCATGTGGACGGGGCTGAACAAGGTCATCACCGACTACCTCAACAGCGTCACCCTGCAAGATTTATTGGAGCAGAATCAGTTTCAGGGCGCCGACCACTACGTCATTTAGCCGGCCCCCATGACGAACCCGGCCGCCCCCGCCGCGCCGGCGCGTCGAAAAAAAACCGCCCCCGGCCCCGCGCGGCGATGTATTTTATATCTTCGTCCCGAACAAAACAGCCGAAGGAGCGTAAAATGTCCGTAATAAAAAAATCCGCTAAATTAGACAACGTCCTCTACGACATACGCGGCCCCGTCGTGGACGAGGCCAAGCGGCTTGAGGAGGAGGGGTACCAGATACTCAAGCTGAACACGGGCAACCCCGCGCCGTTCGGGCTCTTCGCGCCCGACGAGATCATCCACGACATGGTGCTCAACCTGACCAAGTCGGAGGGCTACTGCGACTCCAAGGGGCTCTTCACCGCCCGCAAAGCGGTCATGCAGTACTGCCAGCAGAAGAATATACGCGGCGTGGACATAGAGGACGTATACATCGGCAACGGCGCGAGCGAGGTGATTCAAACGGCTACGCTGGCGCTCCTGAACGGCGGCGACGAGCTCCTCATCCCGACTCCCGACTACCCCCTCTGGACGGCCGCCACGAACCTGTCGGGCGGCAAGGCCGTGCACTACCTCTGCGACGAGGGCTCGAACTGGTACCCGGACATAAACGACATCAAAGCCAAGATCACGCCGAACACGCGCGGCATCGTGGTCATAAACCCCAACAACCCGACCGGGGCGCTCTACCCGCTGGATATTCTCAAACAGATAGTCGAGATCGCCCGCGAGCATAACCTCATCGTCTTCGCGGACGAGATCTACGACAAAATCATCTACGACGACGGGGAGCACACCGCCTTAGCCTCCTTAGCCGACGACCTCCTCTTCGTCACCTTCAACGGCCTCTCCAAAGCCTACCGCGTGGCGGGTTTCAGGGTGGGGTGGATGGTGGTCAGCGGCAAAAAGGAGAACGCAAAGGACTACTGCGAAGGCCTCACGATGCTCTCGTCCATGCGCCTGTGCAGCAACGTCCCCGGCCAGTCGATCATCCAAACGGCGCTGGGCGGCTACCAGAGCATCTACGACCTCACGCGCAAAGGCGGACGCCTGCGCGAACAGCGCGACATCTGCTACGGCATACTGTCGGACATCCCCGGCATCTCCTGCACCAAACCGCAGGCGGCCTTCTACTCGTTCCCCAAGGTAGACATAAAAAAGTTCAACATAACCGACGACGAAAAGATGGTCTACGACCTGCTGCGCAGCGAACGCATCCTGATGATCCACGGAGGAGGCTTCAACTGGCCGCGGCCCGACCACTTCAGGGTGGTCTACCTGCCGTGCCCGGAAGACCTCACGGAGGCGATGAACAGGATCAAGAGGTTTTTTTCCACCTACAAGCAGTAGGTTAAACTTAATTAACCTTTTAACTCTTAAAGGAAAGGGCGGGATTTTCAAACCCGCCCCGTTTCTCCTTACGCTCCGATAGTCTGAACGAAGTAACTCCGCTCCCTCGGCGGATCGAACTCGCAAAAGAAGATCCCCTGCCACGTCCCGAGCAGCGGCTTGCCGCCTTTTATGATCACCGTCGCGCTCGACCCCACCGCGCTCGCTTTGAGGTGCGCCGAGCTGTTCCCTTCGGCGTGTCTGAATTCGGAGCGGTCGGGGAAGGCTTTGTCCAAGCCGAGGAGCAGATCGCGCACTACATCCGGGTCGGCGTTTTCGTTTATGGTGATCCCCGCCGTGGTATGCGGGCAGTAGACGACGGCGATCCCCTCGGAGACGCCGCTTTGGGCGACCGCTTCGCGCACTTTGGGCGTTATGTTGTAAAAATCGGCGCGTTGCGCGGAGAGGCGGTATTCGCAGAGCATCACACCGTCCTATGGGATTCGACCCCGTTGACCGCTATCGCGCTGTACGGCCGCACGGGGCACAGGTTTTCGCACGCGCCGCAGCCTATGCAGCGGTTCGCGTCCACCATCGGGATTTTCGGCGACGCCGCGTCGTCCGCGTTTTGCGGGATGAGGGTTATCGCCCCCGTCGGGCATTTGCGTTCGCAGAGGGTGCACTTCACTTTGTCCGTATTGATGATGCACAGCTCTTTGTTCCAAGCCGCTATTCCGATTTGCGTGGCGGATTTTTCCGCCGTCGTGATGGGGCGAATCGCGCCGGACGGGCAGACTTCCGAGCATTTGACGCATTCTGGGCGGCAGTAGCCGCGCTCGTAGGAGAGGCGCGGGTGCAGCAGGTCGGATATTTTGTTCGACGGGCGCAGAACCTGATTAGGGCAGACCGACACGCAGAGCTGGCAGCCCGTGCAGCGTTTTGCGAAACTCCGCGAATTGTCGGCTCCGGGCGGGATGACGGGGACGGAGCGGACAGGGGCTTTTTTGTCTTTGAGCGGCGCGAGCCCGCCGTCGAACGCGCGGGCTATAGGACGGGCGAACAGGCCCAGCGCCAAAAGCGCCGCGCCCGAGACGAAACCGCGCCGGGCGAGGCCGCCGTCCGTCAGCTTGGCGGGTTCCGGCTTCGCGTCCGCAACCGATTTTTTCGCGCCGAAGGGATTGCGCAGAGAGAGCGTTATCGCCCCTTTGGGGCAGACATACGCGCAGTTGCAGCATGAGACGCACCTCAACAGGTCGATCTCCTTTTTGACGGGGTCTATGCAGCCGGCCTTGCAGTTTTTAGCGCAAACGCCGCAACTCGTGCATTTCTCTTTATTAATGGGCGGCGCGTACGGCGAGAATTTTACGAATATGCTCAAAAACGCCCCCACGGGGCACAGCGTGTTGCAGTATCCCCTGCCGCTCTTGAACGCGAAAACGCCGACCGCCGCGAACGTCAGCGTCGCGGCGGCGAGCGCGGCCGCGCCGGTCAGCCATATATCGGTATGATAAAAAGCGTAGCTGCCGGCGCGTTCCGCGAATCCTGCGAGAATGTTGTTTCCCCATTTGTAAAGCGGGCCTAAAATCTGCGACGCCATCTTTCCGTATAAACCGTACGGGTCGATAACGGCCGCGCCTACGCCTATCGATACGCACACGGCGGCGGCGGCGAGCAGACCGTAGCGCAGAATGACCAACGGCTTTTTGGGCGGCCGGTAGGAGAATCTGTTTTTCTTGCCGATGCCGGCTATGCGGGAAACGATATCCTGAAATACGCCGAGCGGACAGATCACCGAGCAGTAGGCGCGTCCCAAGAGCAGCGTCGCTATTACGAGCGCGGCGGCGACGGCGGCGTTCCCGGCCAAGACCGCCGGGAGAAGCTGGATTTTGGCGCTCCAGCCCAAATACGGGGAGAGCGTTCCCGTGTAGTCGAGGAACAGAAGCGTCAAGGAGACGAGAAAAAATACGGCGGCGGCGATACGGATTTTTCTTAGCATATTATTTGCGTCCTGAAATGATAAAAGTCAAAAACATTAAAATCAAATTCAACTAAGGGGGGAAGTCTCCCCCTCGCTACATAAAAACGGGCAGGCCCGTTTTTATTCCGCTACCCTCTCGTACGGGGCTCTGCCCCGTAACGCCCCGTTATATTATAGCCCCCTCCAAGCCTCCCCCGCTTCGCGGGTGAGGATGTCACGTCAAAAGCAAAGTCAACAGCAAAGTCAAAAAAAATCAACACAAAAATCAATATATATCATACTTTCATAGATTCTATAAACTTATCAATACGTTGCATTTGGGACGGGATGTCTATGCGTTGCGGGCAGTCTTTTACGCATAGGCCGCAACCTGTGCATCTATTGGCTTGACGTATCGGCGAGACGCTTCTGTCCAATCCTACAAGGAACGCCCGTCGCGCCCGTTTGTAGTCGGGGTCTTGTTTGTCGTCGGGGAAATTGCCCTCGTTCAGGCTGCGGTTGAAGTGCGCGAATATTTCGGGGATGTCGAGACCGTAGGGGCAGGGCATGCAGTATTGGCACTTCGTGCAGGTCAGGTTGCGGTACTCTAACATGACTTTAGTGATCTCGTCGAGCATGGCGTTGTCTTTGTCGGAGAGCGGTACGAGCGGCGAGTATGTTCGTATGTTGTCTTGCAGGTGATCCATAAAGGTCATGCCGCTGAGGACGGTGATGACGTTGGGGAGGCTTCCGGCGAAGCGGAACGCCCACGACGCGGCGCTCGCGTCGGGGTCGGCCTGCACCATTTTGGCACGCGCCTTGTAGTGCGGCATGGCGAGGCCGCCGCCCAACAGCGGTTCCATGATAACGGCGGGCACGTCCTTTTCGGCCAATATCTCGTATTGGCGGCGCGCGCCCATGTCGCTGCGGTTCAACCCGGCCGCCACGCGCCAATCGAAATAGTTCACCTGTATCATGGTGAAATCCCACTTGTACTCCGACATCAGATATTCAAAAAGGTCGCCCTCGCCGTGAAACGACCAGCCGAGATTGCGTATGCGCCCCGCGTCACGCTCCTTAACCAAAAAATCGAGCATGCCGTTGTCTATGTACCGCTCCTTAAAATTGTCGCGGCTGCTGACGGAGTGCAGGAGGTAGTAGTCTATATAATCGACCCGCAGCTCCTCGAACGATTTGCGGTAGATGGCGAGCGACTCGTCGCGGCTCCTCGCCCGCTGGTTGGACATCTTTGTGGCTATAAAATATTTGTCGCGCGGGTGGCGGCTCAAAGCTATGCCGGTGGCCCGCTCGGAAAAGCCCTTGCAGTAGACGGGCGAGGTGTCAAAATAGTTCACTCCGCGGGCGACCGCGTAGTCCACAAGCTCGTTGACCGCGTCTTGGTCGAGGTCGTTCACGTCCGGCAGCGACTCTTTGCGGGCGCGGGGCACACGGGGCAGCCTCATCATCCCGTACGACAGAATCGACAGGAGGTCGCCGTTTCGCGGGTTGCGCCGATAGGTCATCTTGCCGAGAGGCGCGTCTTTGCCGACGGCGGCTCCCTTAGCCCCCCCGCCGCACCCGCCGACGGCGGCGGCCAGCGCGACGGCTCCCGCTCCCGCGCCGAGCATCTTCATAAACCCGCGCCGATCGACGCCCCCGCCAAAGGGCGCGCCGCTCCTGTCGGCCGTATCTTCCATAATTGGCTCCGGAATCTGATTTTCAACGGAAAAGCGCGTATCGGCGCAATCGGTTTTCAACTTTCCCATAATGATAATATAAATTCATGCCGATCGATACGGCAAATATTTTTTCGACGGCGGGGACGGCGTAAGGGGCGCGGTTACCGTAGGACGCCCGCCGCGCCGTCCGCTTTCAGCCGCTCGAACCGCTCCGCGATCCGCGCCGCCCGCGCCGCCGCCCCCTCCGCATCCGCCCTCATCGCCCCGCCCGCCGTCCCGCCGTCGGTCAACATAAGCCCCTCGCCGACGCCGTCGGGCAGGTCTTTCAGCGGGCGATCTTCCGTCAGCAGCGTCTCCGAATTCTCTATAACGGCGACGCTCTCCCCTCCGTCGGCTTCGTCCTCGATCCTGTCCACCGTCCAATACGCCGCCGTCGGCCCGCGCGCCGACGCGCCGTCAAACCGCGCCGCCTCGTAAACACGCGCCGCCCCGCCCCCGCCGTCCGTTATAGGATCGTCCTTCCCCATACACCCGGACAGCGCGGCCGCCGCGAACGCCGCCGTCAGCGCGGCCGCCGAAAGAGAGCCGTTTTTTGATTTCGACAGCGTCATATCCCGCTTCCTCCCCGTTAAGAGCCGCCGCCCCCCTAAAAAAGACTTGCGGCGTCCCTCTGTAAGATGACATGATACAAAAATGACGCTATAAACATATATCGCGCTTATATGACAATCGTGTTAATTCCAGTCGTTTTCTATTGTTTTTTTTGTTCTCATTTTGATAACGGTTTCAAGCGGGGATTCGGGACGCGGCGGCCAGATTTTTTTGCATCCGCCCCGCCCGTGATATATATTAATAACGATAGGCGCAATCCCGCGCCGAACCGAACGCCGGAGACGCAGCCGAATGACCGCGACAGACGACGCAGAAAACCAAGACGCAGGAGGGCAGAACCCAAAGCACGACGAGGGCTACAAGTACATACTGTCCAAAGCGTCTAACTTCTTGCACTTCTTGAAGAAGTACTTTCCCGCGCCGTGGACAGCCGACATCTCGGTCGGCGATTTAGAGAATGTAAAGGAGAGTTTTGTCACAAAAGAGTATAGCGAAATAGATTCTGACCTTATATACAAACTGAAACTAGGCGGTTCGGACGTATACTTTTACGTATTGGTTGAATTGCAATCGCGGGTTGACCAAACAATGCCGTTTAGACTTTTGAGATATATGGTTGA
>Ga0268262_10001606_pt1 | contig 27604 bp, 20 predicted proteins | sample TergutNc150P3_FD_190354 | JGI IMG/M metagenome (GOLD analysis project Ga0268262, IMG submission 190354) | Nasutitermes corniger P3 segment gut microbial community from laboratory colony in Florida, USA - Nc150 P3 (SPAdes) (version 2) | ecosystem: Host-associated > Arthropoda: Insects >... | reverse complement strand
GCCCTTTGAGCGACCCGACCGCCGCCGCTATCGCCGAGTAGGTGTCGGTGTCGGACGAGGAGACGACGTGCAGCGCGAAGGTGCTGTTGTTGCCGCCGCCGTGCTCGGCGTGGAGCACAAGCGCCAAGTCCAGCGTCTCGGCCTCGAGCGGCGTGAAGGCGGAGTCGGGGCGTATCATGTACAGAAAGTTCTCCGCCGTGCTCATCCCGGCCTGCGGCTTGTGGATCACGAGGCTCTTGTTGTCGTAAAAGTGGCCCTTAGCCTGATAACCGTAGGCCACAAAGGTCGTGAAACGCGAGATGAGTTCTATGCATTGGCGCAGAACGTTCTTTATGTCGATGGAATCCGGGTCGGTGTCGTAGGAGTAGCTGGCGAGCACCGAGCGCGCCAAACTGTTCATTATATTGGGCGTGGGGGCCTTGAGGATCATGTTCTCCATGAACCCTTCCGGAAGGTCGCGGCAGGCGTCGAGCATCCCCCTGAAGTGTTTAAGCTGCCCCTCGTTGGGCAAGCTGCCGAACAAGAGGAGGTAGGCCACCTCGTTGTAGCCGAAGCGTTTGTCCCGCTGAAACCCGTCTACTATATCAATGACGTCTATGCCGCGATAGCGCAACCGTCCGGCGACCGGGACCTTCTCGCCCTCGTCCATGATGTAGCCGTGCACGCTGCCGATGTTAGTGAGGCCCACGAGCACGCCGGTGCTGTCGGCTTTGCGGAGGCCGCGCATGACGTTGAACTTCTTGTACTGCTCGGGTTCGATGTAGTTCGCCTTTTTGGCGATCTCGGTCAGTTCGGCGAGGTATTGGGACTCGAACTCGCTTTCACTGCGTCTGGTGAAGGGCATATAGGGTGCTCCGGTTATTAAAAAAATCAAAATCAACAGCATTTGTTTATGAGGATCGGCTATTGCAAATATAATATTCGGGGTAGCGGAAATGCTATTTTATGTAAGTAAAAAATTGTTCAGTTGTCGGATTCTTTAATTCGCAGCATATCCCCAACCCTTAGTTTTTCTGTACAACCGTCTAGAAGGACAAGGCGGTTGGGTCTGGCGCGTTGGGTGTTATCAGAGCCGTCAAATTCCAGGATTGAGTTGAATGTCAGGTCAAACGGGGGCTTGGTGTTTTTTACGGGGAGGACGTTTATCGGGGCGGATTCCGCGGAAAAGAGGTTTTTGACGTCTATGACGGGACGGCCGTTCATAACCGCTTTCACGATGCCGATCAGGCGGTATCCGGCTTTGGCTTTGGATGAGAAGAGCTCTTGTTTTACGGGGTCGCCGTCGTAGAAGCCGGTCGTATAGGGTCTGTGGTCGACTGCGTTCAGCTCTTCGCGCCACCAATCTTTCACCTTGTAATCATTCGGAGAGGCGGCGCAGGTATCTATAGCGTCGCGGTAGACTTTCACTGTCGACGCCGCGTAGTAGGCGGTCTTGTTGCGTCCTTCTATCTTTAGCGACGATACGCCGCTCTCGATTATTTGAGGGAGGATTCCTATCGTGCATAAATCCTTTGAGTTGAGCAGATAAGCCCCGCCGCCCGGATTCCACGAACCGTCCTCGAAGCCGCCGGATTCCTCTGCTTCAAATCCGTCATGTTGATCCATACCGGAATCCGCATTATTATCTATACCGACAGGCACTATGCGGTATCTGTTCCTGCACGGCTGCGGGCAGTCGCCAAGATTCGGGTGGCGGCCGCCGTAGTAGGCTCCCAGCAGGCATCGGCCGGAGATCGACACGCACATCGCGCCGTGTATGAAGACCTCCGTCTCCGCTACGCCTTGACGAGACAAGTACCTTATCTGATCAATATTGAGCTCTCTGGGCAGGATGATCCGGCTTACGCCTTGTTTACGCCAGAATTTCATCGCGGCAGAGTTGAAGCAACCGCTTTGGGTGCTCAGGTGGACTGGAACGCCGGGGAATATCTCAGTTACCGACGACAAGACGCCGGGGTCGCTGACAATGAACGCGGCGGGTATCGAACGAGTCTCGGCCAACTTCCTGAGCGTCTCTTCAAGCGGCTTCATCATATCGTCGTTCGGCATGATGTTCACGGCGCCGTAGACGCGTTTTTTACCGGAGGCGGCCAATTTCAGCAATTCGCCGAACTCGCCCGGGTCGAAATTCGGGGAGTGGGCCCGCAGGTTGAATTTGCCGATCCCGGCGTAGACGGCGTCGGCGCCGTGGGCAAAGGCGGCTTCCGCGCAGGCAAGCGAACCGGCCGGCGCTAACAGTTCAGGGTGCACTTATGGCTATCCGGCTTAACTTCCGGCTTTTTCGGCTGCTGTCTGTCTTTAGAGAGTTTCAGAGCCGATTCTATGGCGCTTACGTACTCCGATTTGTAGCGTACGCCGGGCATCGCCGACCTGACCGTCTTGTCTTCGATGACATACACCGTGGGGACGGCGGAGACGGAGAAGTACGACGAGAGCGCCAAGTGGACATCCACGTCCACCTTTATGAAGAGAACCCGCCCCTTGTACTCCTTCTCCAACTCCGCTATGATGGGGTCAAGGTACCTGCACGGCCCGCACCACGCCGCCCAAAAGTCGACGACGACCGGAATTTTGGACGCGGTTATGCGGTCGGCGATCTGCTGCGACAAGTCGGCCTTGGCCTTATTGCCGTCTTGGGCGCAGGCAAACTGGGCTAACGCGCAGAAAAGAATGAGAACCGCTAAGACGATCTTCTTGTTCATAAATAAATCCTCTTAAAATTTTGAAATGTAGGCCACCTTCAACTCCCTGCTCCACCCTATAGGACTCCTATTGACCGGCTTCCCGTTGTTCGTTTGGGGATACGTCGTTATACCCCGCGTCTTGTTTTCAAGAATATCCTGCATATCGAACTCTATGTGAAAATTCTCCGTAAACGCCCAGCGGAGGCCTAAATTCAGAAATCCGCGATGCGGGAACCCGTAGCTTTTGTCGTTGTCTCTGCCGGTGACGTCGTTCAGGGCGAAATCGTATTCTGCTACAAAAATCAGCTCTTCGTTTATGCCTATGTCTATGCCGCCCGCCGCGTTCGGCCAAGTCACATAGTCCATCTCCTCCAGCGAGTAGCTGACCGTTCCGTGGAAACCGATCTGGACGCTGCCGAACATCAGGTAGTTCTTGCTGAGCGCCGCGAAAAAACCGGGCGACTTGTAGACGTACCCGTTGTAACCGTACCACCACTCCTTAACCAATCCGCCGTATCCCTGATTGTCGAAACCGATCGCCAGCGCCGGCCCGGCGACCCCCTCCTCAATGAGACGGTACTTGATCAAAATTCCCGGAAGCTCGTTCCACCAAACGCGGTCCAAGTAGCCTAAGATCCCCTCGCCGCCGTAGGCGAGCCCGATATTGAGCCGGTTGGTCAGCCCGACGCTAACCCCGGAAAGGAGGCCGCTGCTGTGCCCGTCGGGAGGAGGAGGTGCGTATATCCGGAAGTCGACGGCGAAAGAGGCCTTGGGAAGGACGCCGGCGGTAGGCATGTTGACCAAGCGCGAGGGCTGGAACGGGCCGGACGCGTAGAGCAGCGCGGACGCCGCGAACACTATATTTAACGCCGTCTTCGCTTTATATGCTAATTTCACTGACAACCTCCGTTTGTTTTTCGTTTGATTCTGTAAGGCGTTATCAATTAACACTTTACAGTATTTTTGCTGATTAACGCGTATTAATGCTGACAATTCATAACTTTATTGATGATAATACTGTATCGATTAACAAGTTACGGTGTTTTTGATGATTAGTCCGCATTTATAGACGCAATCCATCACATTTATACCGATAACACCGTGTCAATTAACAAGTTACGAGCTTTTTGCCGATGAACGCTTATCAATACCGGCAATCCATAATCTTATTGATGATAATACAGTATCAAATAACAAGTTACAGCATTTTATCAATTAATACGTATTAATACCGGCAATTCATAATCCTATTGATGATAATACCATATCAATCAACAAATTACGGCATTTATCGATCACTTCTTCGCTTTACTCTCTTTCTTAACCCTGTCTTCGTTCTCTTTACGTATCTTCAATTTCTTCCTGTCGTGCTCCTCGTTCGTAACCGAAAAATCGTGCGCTCCCGATCCGTCCCACAGGGCGACGAAGAACATGTCGGCCGTGGAATCCGGCATAGCGCTCGCCTGAATCGCTCCGAGTCCGGGGGAGCATATCGGCCCAGGCGGCAGACCGGCGAAGCGGCGGGTGTTGTAGGGGGACGGGGAGTTGAGTTCCGAGACCAGGAGCGGGCCGTTGAATTTGCGGTAGATGTACCGCACCGTAGGGTCGGCGCCTAGGGGCCATCCCTTACGAAGGCGGTTGTGGAAGACGCCTGCTATGCGTCCGCGTTCGCTCGGAAGCGTCGCCTCTTTCTCCACTATGGAGGCCAAAGTGACGACCTTGCGCAGATCGTAGGCGTTTTTTATCTGCGGGCTCCACCGCAATCCGTCGCAGGCCTCTTTGAAGCGCGCCGTCATCCTGCGGATAACGGCTTCCGCCGTGCTGTTTTCGGGGAAGCGGTAGGTGTCCGGGAACAGGTACCCCTCAAGCGTAGGCGCTTTTATACCCAAAACGGCTATAAACGCCGTATCTAGGCAAAGCTTCACGAACTCCGCTGAGTCTATCCCCATCTGCGACGACACTTTGGATGCCGTCTGCTCTATCGTGAGCCCCTCTTGGACAAAGACCGTCTGCTCTATGATCTCGGCTTTGAGGAGTTTCTCGGCGGCGTTGATCGCGCCCTCGCCCCTGATAAAGGTGAAGCGTCCGGCCTGTATCTTGTCGGATATGCCGGCGTACCTTATCCAATAGTAGAGGGCCTTGGCCGACCTGACCACCTCGCGAGCCTCCAGCGTGTCGGCGATTGCGCGCGCGCTCATGCCGCGCTCGATAGTCACGTACGCCGGCGCAAGTCTGGCTATAGCCGCCTTGTCCGGCATCAGGTAGTGATTAAACGCCCACGCGGCCGCGCCGGCAAGGCATAGCGCCAGAAGCAAAAACGCCGTAGCGGCCATCATAAGAAATTTTTTCATAGCCCTAACCGCCCACAAAAGACCGTACAAGCAGTAACCGCACGCGGCAAGGATCGCGACGATCCCGGTAAACCAGAGTTTATAGACGTATCTCAGCATTAATCAACCAGTTACGGCAAAACTGCAAGGTTTATGCGCCGTTTTGCGGCGTTAAGCGTTATTAATAAATATATATCATTATCAATCAATAAGTTACAATATTTTGTATCGGCGCGCAACAACGATAATCGTCAATAATAACGAGTAATTGTCGTATCTTAGGTAATTACACCGTGTTATCGACAATTATTATCCGCGTCAATAATTTATAGCCCCCAGTATCCTTACTAAGTCCATCTCCCCCGACGGCGTGACTTTGAGCCGGTTATTGATCAGCACCATGACCGGCTCCCCCGCCGCGGCCCCCGACAGATCGTCCCAGTACGCGGCGAGCTTCGGCTGGTTTACAATAATGCGCTTCATCAGCCGCCTCTGGTTTATGCCGCTGATCCCCCTGAGCCAGGTAAACCAATAACTTGACGCTACGTTCTCGCCGTATGCCTCTAAATAAGCGTGGAACGTTTTGAGGGGGAACTCGTTGGCGATCACGATCCACCGCAGGGCTTCTTCTTTGCGTATGCGCTCTTGTATCGAGAGGTTGTCGGAGCGCGGGTCTTTTGTGATTATAGGCCTCAGGACTACGCGCTTGGCCAAATTCGGATTGGATATGAGCAGGTTTATCACCCTGCCGATGTCGGACATCAGCGGGTCGGCGTATATCTCTATGGCGCCGGGTTTCTCTGTCCGCAGCGGGAAGTAGTTCTCCTTCACCGCGCCTTTTTTAAGGCGGTACCCTCCGTCGCTCACGCTCTCCAGCATCTTGCTCACCGCCGGGAAGTTGGCGGCTTTCTCAACGTGCTTATCCAAATAGAAGAACGGCAACGCCTGCGGCGCGTATTTGGCCATCGCGTTTTTGCCCTCTTCCGACGAAAGACGGGCTACGGCCACCTGCGCCCCTGGCAGCATCTCGGCCAGCGTCTCGATGACCTGCTGTTCCGGATTGTCGAGCGTAGAGTCGGCGATCAGCACTTTAATGGAGAAAATCGCGTCGTGGGCGAACTCGCAAGCCGCCGGTTTGCCCGCCGTGTTCACGCAGCGCCCGATCATCCCGACTTGCCGGCAGTCGCCGTCGTCGAAACACTCCGGGTAATCTTTGCAAAAATTAGGCTTCACCGCCGCCGCGTTGCACTCCTCTCTGACAAGACGCCCGCCGCCTATACGCTTATTGTAGACGTTGTTGTTCACGTACAGCGTAGGAGAGGCGTTTACGCCCAAACCCGAGGAACGGATGTAGTGCTTCTTGAGTTCGCTTTGCCCGTTCTCATCCGCCCATTTGCGCAGATTGCTTACGTTCAGCCCCATTTCGTTCAGAAGCTCTTCGGTGGACGCCACGGAGGATCCGCGCAGGAATAGGAACTCATGGTAACGGTAGGGGTAGAGCGCCTTAACCGCGAGCCAAAGCGCCTCGTCGAGCATCTCCGGTTCGCCGCGCAGCGACGAAAGCTGGTCACCGTCAACCCGGCCGATGAACCACACGTTCCACTCGCGGTGCGGGAAGGCCCTTATTAGCTCGGATAGGTCGCCGAGAGCCCGTATGCCGTAGGGGCATAAGCTCATTATGTATAGATCGTATACCCTGCTGGAATCGCGTTTAACCGCGGCCTTATTGGCGGGCGGCGCTTTGGCCGCTTTGGCTTTCGGCGCGTTGGCCGGCGGCGCGTCAACCGGCGCGACAATCGCGGGGGCGGTTTGCGGCGCCGCTCTCGGAGCGGAGACCACGCCCGCTACCTTCGCGTCCGCCCCGGCGCTCCCGTCAATGTTTATCCAATCGCTCTTAACAACCTGCAATCCCCGGTTCTTCCACTCAAGCACCGCGTGAGCGAGCTGTTTTCCTTGAAAACCGAAATTCAAAACGGGCGTTTTAGTCACCTTGCTCAACGGCTGCACCGATACTTTGCGGTGTCCGTTCGCGGCCAATAAAAAGTTGAAGTTGGGAACCTTCTTCAACAGCGCGATCGTCGAATCCTCCCCTAAGTGAGATATCAAGATCAAGCGCGCATCCTTGCCGCCCTTGCGCTGCATCTCCCTGCGGATATTATTGAGGCTAGCCGCCGGATCCATCACAACAACCGTAGAATCAACCGGAAAGAGCCTCTCGGTTGTGGAGACGGAAGTGATAGCGAAGGTATTCTCGCCTTTTTTTACGATTACGTATGGATCGACGAGGTAACTCTTGCCGTCCGCGCGGAACAGGTTGGCGCTGACAAGCGGCACCCCAGCCCGATTGGCCGCGTCGACGAGCCACGGCCCGCCGTAAATCAGGTCGTCGTCGCCGATGCCCACCGCGTCGTACCCCATAAGCCCCATGGCCTCGATAGTCATTAGCGTACGAACGGAGTCGGCCTCGCGTCCCTCCGTGTGGGTATCGTACACCCCGCCGCCGGCGAACCCGCCGCCGTCTAAGAGCAGCCGGGCGTCGCTCGGAAAAGCGGCGACCGCGACCGCCCGCTCCGCGAGCCCCCCGCGCCCCCCGCCCGGATCGGCCGGATCGGCGCTCGGAGATACCATCGCGTGGGTCTCGCCGGAGTAAATAACGTTGATTTCGGCGGCTTGAGCGGTTTGCGGGGAGACAAACGCCGCGGCTAGAATCGACGCGGCGACGACTGCGCCGGCAAGCCGAGAGCCGCGGGCGCTTTTGCTGTTTTGTTGTTTTTGTGATTCCATACCATACAATATAATATACGGCGGGTGGTGATAGTAAGATAATTGTCAATGTTTTTTAGGCAGCGGATCACAGCGAGGCGGTCTGCATCGTACGTATAACGGCCGCAGGACTATATTCCCATAATTAATACAAAAAATACGAATAAAATCCCATTTTTAGATTAAATTTAGGGAGTATGCTCCTATTTTTAATAAAAAATTCGGGATTCGATCCCGAAAATATATTATATTTTGATTACTATGGAAAAGATAAAACGCCTGTTGCAGGCAAAAATCGAGGCCAAACTGGGCAAAGGAAAGGTCATTGTCCTCTATGGACCGCGGCAAGTGGGCAAGACTACCGTTGTCCGGGAAATCTTGCGGAAACGCGGCTCCGACCGGGGGTATTTCAACTGCGAGGAGGCGGTCGTCCGCGAAGCGCTCCTAAGCATGGACTCGGTAAGGATGTTCGGCTACTTCTCCGGGAACGAGGTTATCGCCCTCGACGAGGCGCAGTCTGTCCCCAACATCGGCAGAGCCATAAAAATTTTGGCGGACTCGCATCCGGAACTAAACATTATAGCCACCGGTTCCTCATCTTTCGAACTTGCCAACGTGGTCAGCGAACCGCTTACCGGCAGAAAGTTCGAGTTCTTCCTGCCGCCCGTCTCTCTTGAGGAGATGAAGAGCAACTTTGGAAACGCCGCCGCAATCAATAGTATAAGCGACGCCCTGATCTACGGATCGTATCCGGAGATAGCGACCTCCGCCGCCATTGAGGAGAAAGCCGAAAACCTGCGTCTGCTCGCCACAAGCTACCTCTATAAAGACGTGCTGCAATACAATAGGATAAAAAAACACGATATGCTCGTGAAAATTCTGAAAGCCCTCGCCCTCCAAGTCGGCGGCGAGGTCTCGCCCAACGAAATCGCTGCCGCCCTTCAGATAGATCGGAAGACAGTCCTAAGCTATCTTTCACTGCTTGAACAGGCTTTCGTGATCTTCAAACTGCCGCCATTCGTCAAAAGACGCCGGGACGAGATTAAACTGATGAACAAATACTACTTCTACGACAACGGCATACTAAACGCCGTGGTCAACAACTTCCTGCCCGTAGAGAACAGAAACGACATCGGGGCGCTTTGGGAGAACTACATGATATCAGAGCGCAGAAAATTCAACGAACTGCACGGTCGAAACCCTAACTCTTACTTTTGGCGGACGCACTCAGGGTGCGAAATCGACCTCGTGGAGGAGATAAACGGCGAATTAACGCCGTTCGAGATCAAATACAACACCACGAAAATATCGCGGGGCGCATACTCGTTTGCAGAGTCCTACAAGTCTAAAACGATTCAAGTCATAAATAAAGACGTGGCGCTAAATTGGCTGAGTTTGCCCGGTATCCCACATCAATAAAAACGCCAAAGTTTCCTTTTTTTAAGGAAATATTTTAAGAAAGTTTCCCTTTTTTAGGGAAAAAATAGAAGACGGCTTGGAGGTTTATGTTAGATTTTTAATTTTTTTACACACCGATCCCTAAACATATATTATATTAATAATGCGGATTTGTCGCCCGTACTATCTGTCGGGTATCCGGCATCGGTGTCTGAAAGCGCTTATCGGCAAATAATTAAGACGACACGCGGAACACCTTGATTTTTATACTGGTTAGGGTGTTTCTGTTTATAATATATTTCTTCAAAAAATATGTATGAAAGGGGTTTCTATGGAGATTGAGTTTCTTTCTGAGCTGGAAAATAAAGTAGGGGCGCTTGTTGACGCTGTGAACGGTTTAAAGGCGGAAAATGAGCGTATTAAGGCAGATCTTGAGGGTAATATGGCCGGTCTTAGGGGTGAAAACGAAGAGTTGAAGAGGCAGATTGAGGAGCTTCGGACGGCGTCCGACGCCGACCGCGGGCGTATTTCGGAGGCGGCGGAGCGTGTCAGAGGGCTGCTTGCAAAAATAGACACGGCGCTTTAGAGCGCTTTTACATAGCGCCGCGCAGGCTGCGGCGGGAGGAATAGAGCTTATGGGCTCTGAGGTCGTTAGGGTAACAATCTTTGGGACAGATTTTAATCTCAGGTGCGACGGCGCCGACGCCGAGACTACCCGGCGGGTCGCCACGTACGTGAATTCCAAGATAGCGGAACTGCAAGAGCTGACCGCTTCTCGGGACGATATGAAATTGGCGGTTCTCTCCGCGCTGAACATTGCGGGGGAGCTGTTTGAAACCAAAGCCAAGTACGAGGCGGAGGCCAAGAAAGTGCGCGATTACGAGGAAAAAATCAAGGCGATTACGGTCAAGATCGACGGCGCCAAAGGATTAGGCAGAGCCGCCGCCGGCTGACCGGCCCTGCCATAATGCGTGCCGTTGATTTGTGATTTTACCGTAGATTTTCGCGCGAAAATCTGGCTTTTGCGTAGATTTAAAGACGTCTCGTGACCCTATTACACGCCCTCGATTGTGATGTGCGCTGTTGTGCGCTATCTTCTTGAGAGATAACGCATTACCGTTACGCATCTCACAGTTATCCATCCCCTATTAATTCGGCGCTATTTTGATTTATTAGTTTGCGGTACCGGAAAACTCCCGAACAGGCGTTGATAGCGCTTGTCCGGATTATACATATATTTACATAAAACCATAATTGATTGGAGGTTTACATGTCCCCCATAGCAGTAGTAATTATCGCCGTAGCCGCTATCGCCGCTTTCATAGTCGGTTTTTTCTGGCGCGTCACATTCGACCGCAAATTCAGGCGCGAACAGGAGGAGCAGCTGAACAGGGAGGCCGAGCGCATTCTGAAAGAGGCTAAGAACGAGGCGGAACTGCGGAAGAAAGAGGCGCTGTTAGAGGCCAAAGACGAGTGGTTCAAGGCGAAGACGGAGTTTGAGAAAGAGGCGGCCAAGACGCGGGATCAAATCAGGCAGGAGCAATTGCGCGTCAAAGAGGCCGATCTGGAGGTCAAGAAGCAGCGCGACCACAACAACAAGCGCGAGACCGAGTTCGCCGCGCGCGAGAGTTTCCTCAATTCCAAAGAGAAGACGCTGCGCACCAAGGACAACGAGCTGTCGCGCCTGATAGCCCAGCAGAACGACCGCCTCGAAAAAATTTCGCAGATGACTCAGGAAGAGGCTAAGAAGATGCTTCTTGGGAACCTTGAGGGGCAGGTTCGCTACGAGTGCGCCCAGATGATCAAGGAGATGAAGGACCAGGCCAAGGCCGACGCCGAGAAGGAGGCCAAGGAGATCATAGTCCAGTCGATCCAGCGCTGCGCCGCCGACACCACGGTGGAATCGACCGTCTCGGTCGTCCATCTCCCGAATGACGAAATGAAGGGCCGCATCATAGGCAGGGAGGGGCGCAACATCCGCTCGTTCGAGGAGGCCACGGGTATCGACGTCATAGTGGACGACACTCCCGAAGCCGTGATCCTCTCCGGCTTCGACCCCATCCGCCGCGAGGTAGCCAGACTGGCTCTCGAAAAGTTGATAACGGACGGCCGCATCCATCCGGGCCGCATTGAGGAACTCATCAAGAAGAGCGAAAAGGAATTAGACAAGATAATGAAGGAGGCCGCCGAAGAGGTCATCTTCGAGTTAGACGTCCACGGCCTGCGTCCGAAATTGGTCGAAATGCTAGGACGCCTCAAATACCGGACATCCTACGGCCAGAACGTCCTTCAGCACAGCAAAGAGGTGGCCATCATAGCCGGATTGATGGCGACGGAACTCGGCCTTGACCCCAAAGTAGCCGTACGCGCCGGACTGCTGCACGACATCGGCAAGTCCATAGACCGCGAGACCGAGGGGACTCACTCGGAACTGGGCGCCGAACTCGCCTCCAAGAACGGCGAGAACGACATAATCTGCAACGCGATCGCCGCGCACCACGAAGACGTGCCGCCGATCTCCATGTTCCCGATCCTGATCCAAGCCGCCGACACAATCTCCAGCACAAGGCCGGGCGTACGCAGAGAGACGCTGACAAACTACGTCAACCGCCTGACCAACTTGGAGGACATAGCCGACTCCTTCAGGGGCGTCCAAAAAGCCTACGTCATCCAAGCCGGCCGCGAGATAAGGGTAATGGTGGAACCGGAGATGATAAACGACGCTCAAGCCCAAGAACTGGCCGGACAAATCTCTCAAAAGATACAGGATGAGATGGAATATCCGGGTCAAATCAAGGTCACTATCATCAGAGAAATAAGGTTTACGGAGTTCGCGAAGTAAATGTTGTAAAACCGTATCGATACTGATTAATCAAATTAAAGTGTATTAATCAATACTAATAGGCATTAATCAGTACCGATATTCTAATTGATGATGCTATAATGAAAATACTATTTATAGGCGACATCTTCGGCAACGTCGGGCGGCGCGTTCTGGCTGAACGCCTGCCCGGCCTCGCCCGCGAACACGGCATAGACGTCTGCGTCGGCAACGGCGAGAACGTGTCGGGCGGACGCGGCATGACCAAGAACCTCTTCCGCAAATTACGAAAGTACGGGCTTGACGTTATCACCGGCGGCAATCATTCTTTCTCTGTGGATGATAATGATTACTCTTTCATGGAAGAACCCGTCTCATTGCGCCCGCTGAACTTCCCGCCCGCGAATCTCGGACACGGGTCAACGCTCTTCACGCTGGCCGACGGGCGGGCTGTCGGCGTGGTCAACCTGATGGGGCGCACGTTCATGCACGAGTCGCTGGACTGCCCGTTCCGCTTAGGTCTTGCGGCAATTAATGAATTACGCGGGCAGACGCCGATCATACTGGTAGACTTCCACGCCGAGGCGTCTAGCGAAAAGGCGGCGCTGGCCCACTACGTAGACGGATTGGCGAGCGCGGTAATCGGCACGCATACGCACGTACAAACTGCGGATGAACGGATACTGCCCAAGGGGACGGCGTTCATCACGGACGCGGGGATGACGGGGCCGGAGCGGTCGATCATCGGGATGAAGCCGGAGGGGGTGATCAAAAAGTATCTGCTGCAGACATACGTGCGCTATGAACCTAGCGAGGACGGGGCTATGATTAACGGGGTTATCATAGAGGTTGATGATGAGAGCGGGAAGGCTTTGTCGATACAGAGATTGTTTGAACGAGTGTCGTTTGGACTTTAAAGTCAAAATCTTTAAAATAAAATCTTTTGGGGAAATTAACACACCAAGTGGAAGATCCTTGCCGCGTTGTGAGGTGATTCCGATTTGCGGAAGTCGGTTGCGCTTCGGGTGTTGTATCGACATTGAAATTTACTGCCATGATTCGACAAGGCGCTTGGCAGAGACGCGGGAAGAAAATATCAATACTTATAACGGGGGGATTATGACAAATAGCAGCGACTTCATCGATACAGAAGACAGCGATGATTATAACGATGACGACGGGCAGGGTTTCGACTTTTTAACGCCTCAGGAATCATCCGAACCGTATACTGTAAGCGAAATCAACTCCGGTATCGCCAGAATACTTGAAGAGCGCAATACTTTAGTTTGGGTGGAGGGCGAGCTGAGCGGGTGGAAGCGTTATCCAAGCGGGCATTGTTATTTTAAGTTGAAGGACGAGCGCAGCCAGATTCCCGGAGTGATGTGGAAGTCGGCGGCTGTTAAGCTCAATTTTAATCCTAGCGACGGGATGGCCGTTTTTGCCATCGCGTCAATCGGCGTTTACGAGAAGGCGGGTTACTATCAGTTAAGCGTTCACCGGTTGATGCCGGCAGGCGTTGGGGCGCAGAGTATTGCTTTTGAGAAGTTGAAAGCTAAATTGTTAAAAGAGGGATTGTTTGACGAGGCGCGTAAGCGGCCTCTCCCCCCCTCCGTCTCCGCGCTGGGCGTTGTTACTAGTAAGAACGGCGCGGCGCTTTGGGACATAGTGCGCGTGGCGGCGAAGCGCGCGCCGCAGACGGACATCGTCGTCGCCGACACGCCGGTTCAGGGCGATACGGCGGCGGAGAAGATCGCCAAATCAATCCGTATGATGAACGACTTCGGCGAGGTGGACGTGATGATAGTCGGGCGCGGCGGCGGGTCGGCTGAAGACTTGTCGGCCTTCAACGAGGAGGTCGTGGCGCGGGCGATTTACGATTCCGAGATACCGGTAATCTCGGCGGTCGGTCACGAGATTGATTTCACCATAGCGGATTTCGTGGCTGATGTACGGGCGCCAACGCCGTCGGCGGCGGCGGAGACGGCTCTGCCGGATACGGCGGAGGATCGGCGCTACTTCGAGCAGTGTTCGGGGCGGTTCGCGGTGGGGATCAACAGGTATTTCTCGGCTATAAACGATAGGGTCAATGACATAAAATCATCCAAGGCGTTGACGCGGCCGTTAAGGATGCTGGCTGAGGCGGAGCGGGCGGTAGATGAGGCCGGGAGTCGCGTTTGTCAATCGATAAAATCAATCATTACGACAAACGACGTGAGGTTGAAGAGCGTTGCCGGGCGGCTGAATTCGCTTAGCCCGCTGGCGGTGCTGGGGCGTGGGTATTGCGTAGTCATTAATGATGCTAACGGTGCGGCGGTGAGGAGCGTGGACGGGGTTGGGATTGGGGATCGTGTTAGTATTCGGGTTGCGGATGGGACTGTGGGTGCGGAGGTGGTTTCGACTTCGCTCAACCGCCGATAACTTCCTAAAACGCAATGAAAAAGTCATTGGGCGAAGTAGAACTTGTTTATCTCGGCGTAAGCCAAATGACCTGACGCAAGATTATCCACCCAATTCAATCATTTTATCTATACATCCCCTAGCCGCTTTTATTGTTTCATCATCCAATACTATCTCTTCTCCCCCGTCACCGCGTAAGCAGTTCAATACATCAACAAGAGTGGTTATTTTCATATTCGGGCAAATCAGTCTTTTTGATAACGGGTAAAAGCGTTTGTCCTGACCTAGGCATTTATACTGCAAATTCTCCACTATGCTTATCTCCGTGCCTATTATGAAATCGGTGTGGGTTGACTTTTCGGCGTAGTCCGTTATCGCGGACGTCGAGCCTACGAAATCGGCCAGGGCCACTACTTCGGGGATGCATTCGGGATGCACCAATAACAACGCGTCGGGGAAGGCTATTCTCGCGTTTTCTACGTCTAGGGGGCTTACGGCGATGTGGATCGGGCAACCGCCTTTTAACAGTTGTATCCTCTTTTCCGGCACCTGTTTGGCCACGTAGTTACCAAGGTTTGAGTCGGGTATGAACAGTATATCTTTACCCGGCAGCTTTTTGACAATCTTCACCGCCGACGAAGAAGTCACGCAGACGTCGCAGACGGTCTTCAATTCGGCTGTAGTGTTGATATAGGCTACGACGGTGCAGTTCGGGTCGTCCTCTTTTACGGCCATCACCAACTCTTTGTCGATCTGCTCTGCCATCGGGCATCCGGCGGCGGGGTTGGCCAGCATAACCGTCTTCTCCGGCGAGAGGATTTTAACGGTCTCGGCCATGAACTTGACGCCGCACATGACGACGCTCTTCTGCGGCGCTTTGGCGGCGGCGACGCTAAGCTGGTAGGAGTCGCCGGAGAAGTCGGCGGCCTCGATGATCTCGCGGGCCTGGTAGCTGTGCGCGAGGAGGAAAACGCCCTTTTCGCGTTTCAGGCGGGCTATCTCTTCTTGGATATCTTTAATTGCCATATTTCGGCGTCCTTTTGTTCTTAGGGGGTATCAGCATTAATATAATACTATGGGCGGGTAAAGTCAAATTTTATCTCCAGCTGCCCAGCGCCGCGAAGCCGACCACCGCGCAGGAGGCGGCCACGTTTATCGAATTCTTGAAGCCGTAGAGCGGTATCTCCACCAACCCGTCGCACATCTCAAGCACCTCCCGGCTCACCCCTAGCGCCTCGTTGCCGAAGACAAGGCCTAAAGGCGACGGGTACGCCGCCGCGTTGTAAGGCGCCGCCCCGGAGGCCGTCTCCGCCGCCCAAACGGTCACGCCTCGCTCTTTCAGGTACGCCACCGCGTCCGCAGTCGACGCGAACTTCTTCCACGGGACGTAATCTATAGTCCCCAGAGAGGTCTTGTCCAGCTTAACATGCGGCGGCGACGCCGTGTACCCGCATAAAAACAGCCCCGAAACGCGCATAGCGTCGCACAGCCTGAAGATCGACCCAACGTTGAAAGCGCTCCGCAAATTATCCAAAATGATATAAATAGGATTCTTTTTCAGAGCCGCGTACTCATCCAACGGTATATGGGCGTCGAAGCTCCTGACGTGAAAGTTCGTCTCCGTATCCCCAAGTTTGCGGCGTTCGCCCATTCCAGCCCCCTTAAAGCCGAAACGTCACCGCCAAGTAGATCAGCAACCTATTCAACGCCCTTTTGATCTTGCCGCTCCGCGTCTCCGGGACGTCAACGGGGTTTTCGGGCTTGATTTTCTCAATGATCTCGTAGGCGACGTCAAACCCGTCCTCAATCACTTTTACACGGCGTACCCCGTCGTAATACCCGGATAAATGCAAGACATTGTAGGCATCGACCAAGGAATCGCCCATTTTTTTATCGATCTTGGCAATACTGTCCGTATAATACGCAATTGACTTGCGCTTTTTTTTGCTCGGTCCGGGTATCTCCTTGAGTTTGAGCCACGCGTCAAGGGCGACCAATACGCCGCTATAGGCCGTTCCGCAGGCGGTCTTGACATACTTCTCGTCAATATAATGCCCCCCCTCTTTACCCGCTTTCCGCAACGTCTCTTTGGCGTTGTCCATATAGCGTATAGCCTCGGCGTACTCAGCCGACAAAAAGACATTCTGCTCTTCTTTGATCATTTTCGCCCTCCTTACATAAATATACTATAATCATCTATCAAAAACAAGGTTTTCAAAAGAACTTTTTACAACGTACAAACTTTTTTTCAGCCGCCCTTGCCGCGCCGCCATGCCGTATATTATATTTGTATGCGGTATAGGTGGAAGGATTTTAATGACTACGGACTAAGGATAGGTGTTCATGCCGCTTGATAAAAGCATAAAAAAGGTGATGGTGATCGGCTCCGGCCCTATAGTCATAGGCCAGGCCGCCGAATTTGATTACGCCGGCACGCAGGCTTGCCGGGTGCTTCGGGAGGACGGCATCGAGATAGTCTTGGCCAACTCCAATCCCGCCACGATAATGACCGACAAAAACATCGCGGACCGTATCTACATAGAGCCGCTGACGCTCACGACCATCAAACGTATAATAGAGAAAGAGCGGCCCGACAGCATCCTTTCGGGGCTTGGCGGCCAGACCGGCCTTACGCTCTGTATGCAGCTGGCCCGCGCCGGTTTCCTCAAAAAAATGAACGTGCGCCTGCTCGGTTCGTCGCCAGAAACCATCGACAAGGCCGAGGACCGGAAGCTCTTCAAGGAGACCATGCAAGGTATCGGCCAGCCGGTGATCCCGTCGGTGGTGGCCACAGACGTCGGGACGGCGGTCAAGTTCGCGAATGAGATCGGGTATCCGCTGATCGTGCGCCCCGCGTTCACGCTCGGCGGCAGCGGCGGCGGCATCGCGTCAGACGAGGCTTCGCTGAAGGAGATCGCCGCCAACGGCATCGCCCTCTCCCCCATACGGCAGATTCTCGTGGAGCAGTCGGTCGCCGGGTGGAAGGAGATCGAGTTCGAGGTGATGCGCGACCGCGCCGGGAACGTGATCACCGTCTGCTCCATGGAGAACTTCGACCCCGTGGGCGTACACACCGGCGACAGCATAGTCATAGCCCCCGCCGTCACGCTCGCCGACAAGGAGTACCAGATGCTCAGGACGGCGTCGCTCGACATCATCAAGGCGCTGGGCGTGGAGGGCGGCTGCAACGTGCAGCTGGCGCTTCACCCCGACAGCTTCGACTACGCCGTGATAGAGGTCAACCCCCGCGTCTCCCGCTCGTCGGCGCTGGCGAGCAAAGCGACGGGCTACCCTATCGCCAAAGTGTCGACAAAAATCGCTCTCGGTTACACGCTCGACGAGATAACGAACGCCGTCACCGGCACGACCTTCGCCGCCTTCGAGCCCGCGCTCGACTACGTGGCGGTGAAGTTCCCCAAGTGGCCCTTTGACAAGTTCGTCTACGCCCATAAAGAATTAGGCACCCAGATGAAGGCGACCGGCGAGGTCATGGCCATAGCCGACACCTTCGAGGAGGCCCTTCTGAAGGCGGTGCGCGGCGCCGAGATCGGCCTGTCGAGCTTGAACCTGCCGCGCCTCGCCGCGAAGTCTGACGGCGAAATCCGCGATATGCTCAAGACTGTGACCGACGAGCGGCTGTTCGTACTGTATGAGGCGATAAAACGCGGCGTAAGCGTCGACGAATTGTTCGATATAACGAGGGTCGACCGTTGGTTCTTGCACGGGCTTGTAAATATACATAAGGGATTGTTCGATGATAATCTGCCGTCGTCGTCAAACGCCGGTAAATTAATCTACAAGATGGTCGATACCTGCGGCGGCGAGTTCGAGGCGAAAACCCCGTACTTCTACTCCATCCGAAACGGCAGTGAAAACGAGGCGCTGCCGTTCATCGAAAAGAGTTCCAAGCCGCGGATCGTCGTTCTCGGCAGCGGCCCTATACGAATCGGTCAAGGCATAGAATTTGACTACGCTTGCGTCCATTGCGTGTGGACGCTCAAGAAACTCGGGTATGAGGTGATCGTAATCAACAACAATCCCGAAACGGTCTCCACCGACTTCGACACCGCCGACAGGCTCTACTTCGAGCCGCTTTGCATAGACGACGTGATGAGCGTTATCAACATTGAAAAACCTGTCGGCGTCATCGTAGCGTTCGGCGGCGGCACGGCGATAAAACTCACCAAGAAGCTTCACGAACGCGGCGTCAACATCATCGGCACGTCTGCGGATAGTATTGACATCTGCGAAGACAGGAAGCGTTTTGACGAACTATTGGAGAAACTGCAAATCAAGCGTCCCAAGGGTTACGGCGTGATGACCGAAGCCGAGGCTCTTGACGCCGCCGAGAAGCTCGGCTATCCGGTGCTGATGAGGCCGTCGTACGTTCTAGGCGGGCAGAACATGATCATCGCTTTCTCCGATGAAGATATCCGCGAATATATGGAGATAATACTTCGCTCTAAACAAGAAAATCCGGTGTTAATCGACAAATATCTAAGCGGCAGAGAGATTGAGGTTGACGCGATATGCGACGGCGCGGATATGCTTATCCCCGGCATCATGGAGCATATAGAACGCACCGGCATTCACTCCGGCGACAGCATAGCCGTATATCCGGCGCTGAACATAGACGACGAACTGGCGGACGATATCTATCAGGTCACCAAGAAACTTTGCATGGCGTTGAACGTAAAGGGTTTGGTCAATATCCAATACATACTTTACGACAACGATATCTACGTGATAGAGGTCAACCCGCGGGCGTCGCGGACCGTCCCCTACATCAGCAAAGTGACCGGCGTCCCCATGTGCGAGCTCGCCACAGGCGTGAGCGTCGATAAAACGCTCTCCGAACTCGGTTACAAGTCCGGTTTCGCGAAAATCCCTCCCTACGTGGCGGTCAAAGTCCCCGTGTTCTCCTTTGAAAAGCTGACAGGCGTAGATACGCATCTGGGCCCGGAGATGAAATCGACAGGCGAGGTTTTGGGGCTGGGGAAAAATATGCAAGAAGCTTTGTACAAGGGGCTCATAGCCGCCGGTTACAAGATGAAGAAGAAGGGAGGCGTATTGATTACCGTACGCGACGGCGACAAGGGCGAGATAGCCGGCGTAGCCGAGAAACTTCACAAGCGCGGATTCTCCCTCCACGCGACGCGCGGCACGGCGCGGTTCCTGCAGTCAAAAGGGTTCAAAGTCAACGCGATTGATAAGATCAGCGCCAACACGGAGATCAACACGGCGGCGCTGTTGGAGAGCGGGAAAATCAGCTACATAATATCAACGTCGGAAAAAGGCAGAGACCCGGCTTTCGACGACGTAAAGATCCGCCGGAAAGCATGCACTCTCGGCGTTCCGTGCCTCACCTCAATAGACACCGCGAACGCGTTAGCGGACAGCCTCCTCTCCGATTACAGCGAAATCAATACCGAATTGGTAGATATAAACAAGCTGAGGGATAAACCGATGAAGCTGTCGTTCGCCAAGATGCACGGGTGCGGCAACGATTACATCTACATCAACGGTTTGGAGACGGAGATAAACTCACCAGAATCGCTCTCCACGCTGCTGTCAAACAGGCACACGGGTATCGGCAGCGAGGGCGTGGTGCTGATACTGCCCTCCGACAATCTGAAAGAAGCCGACGCGAGGATGCGCGTGTTCAATATTGACGGAAGCGAAAGCGGCATGGGCGGCAACGCCATCCGCTGCGTAGGCAAGTACCTCTACGACAACGGCATTGTCGACAAGCGGCACATAAAGATTCAAACGCCGAGCGGTATAAAGAACCTCTACCTGACCACCAGAAACGACGAAGTCTCGTCGGTCAAGGTGGACATGGGCCCCGCCGAACTGCGCCCCGAGAAGATTCCGGTCAAGCTGCCGGGCGAGAGCGTAATCGCCAGAAAAGTGACCATCGGCGATAAGGAGTACGAAATTACCTGCGTTTCCATGGGCAACCCTCACGCGGTGGTTTTCTGCGATGACGTGAGCGAGCTCGACTTGGCGGAGATAGGGCCGCAGTTTGAAAACAACGAGCTTTTCCCGGAGAGGATAAACACCGAGTTCGCGGAGATCATGGACAGAAACCTCCTGAGGCTGCGCGTCTGGGAGCGCGGCAGCGGCGAGACCCAAGCCTGCGGCACAGGGGCTTGCGCCGCGGCGGTGGCCGCCGTTTTGAACGGCCACTGCGACAAAAACGCCGACATAAAAGTGCAATTGCCCGGCGGCGAGCTCATCATAAAATATACCGACGAGACCGTCTACAAAACAGGCGCCTGCATCAAGGTTTTTGAGGGGACGGTGGAGATTTAGCCAGCCGTTTGCGTACAACCCCGTACGCCAAGATTCCAACAATAATCAGCGTGAACGCTATCGATACCTTAGACGCGAGACCCATATACAGCGATTTGGGCTCCATGATTATCTCGTAATCGCCGACCTTTAACGGAACCGCCATCCAAGCCATGTCTGATCGATAGTATTTGACGGGAGTTCCGTTGGCCTTTATGCGCCATCCCGGATAATATACTTCCGATATTCTCAAAAAGCCGTCGGCGGGCATCGTAACCGCCGCTATCCTCTTGTTTGGCGTGTACTTCTTCCACTCGACTTTCAACCGTTTGGCTGATTTATCAACGGATTTTGTATCGGCCGTATCAACCGTACCGGCGTTTTGTTGATCCGTATTAATCGTACTAACATCAACCTCTTTGCGGTTAAACGGCAGTTCCGGCTCTTCCAACAGCGCGACAGTCGTAGTATAGTCGTAATACCCCACTTTAAGCGCGTCAACAATATTTTCTTCCGGCAGCACAACAAAATCCGGCGCGTATGACAAACGCCCCAGCGACGTCGGATTTTTTATCTTGACGATTGAGCCCTTTCCGGAAGCCATCAATATATAATCAACATCAGCCAAGTCAAGAAACGGCGTCTTACCGGTTATCTTAGCCATACTCAGACGCATCTGCCCGTCACGCGTAACTTCCGCTATATCTCCCAAATAGCGCGAATCGCCCTGATCGCCCCTGAACGCCCTGTAGCAAATCAACTCGTTGTCATGAAACCCGCTTATACCCTCAAGCCCGTACACGCCGTCTTGGTTCTGCTGTAAGGGATATGTACCGCGCAGCGAGAAAACCCGAAACGGCGCTTTTGCGAACTCCGCCGAAAGCTCGTTAAGCGCGGGATCGTTTTGGTAGAAATATTGCCGGGGGCTGCCCACGGCGTAGAATTGCTTGTTCACCTTTATAGTATCTATCAAACCTATAATAATCAATGAATAAACAAGGACGCCCGCCCTGAGTTTGCCGTTAACGACGGCCAGAAGCATACCGAGCGTTACCGCCGCGAAGAGCCACCAGAGCCACAGGTTGGGGACAAATTTTTGCGAAAAGTTCTCGCGGAAAACGCGAAGCGCGCCCGCGCTACCCATCATGGGGCCCGCGAACCACGTCGCGAACGATTCTACGGAGAAAATCAAGGCGATCAATGTGACGCACCCGAGCGCGACGGCCAGCCCGACAGTCCACTTGCGCTGCTGCTTGCCGTATATCTCAAACCGCTTGCTCAACAGATCCTTTATGAAGAACACCGCCATAAGCGCCGTGCTGAAGGTGAACCAGAACATGATCATGCTAGGGGCGCGGAACCTCTTTACCCCCGGAACGAGATAGTAGGCTACGGTGAAGAACGGCGTGTTCGCGCCCAATGAATATAACACCGCCAAGACCGCGACACCCGCCCAAAAGAGGCGCCAGAAGCTCTTAGGTTTGCTCGCGACCGCCAAGACGGTAAGCAAGAGCGGCACCGCCCCCGCGTACTCCGTGTTCAATTTAAAGTAGTTTTTGCCCCAATAGTACTCAAGCGCGTTCCCGAACTCGTGCACCCAGAGCGAGAAGAACTCCGCCCAGCCCATAGCCCAAGACGTAGCGAACTCAAACCCGCGGTCAACGCCGCGTACGGAGAATGCCTCCTTCACAAACATGTACGACGGGTAGAATACGATGAACGAGACCCCCATCCCCATAAACACGGCTATCCAAAAATACGCCGCCTTGCCGGCAATACGCTTCTTTTCACCTTTTTCCGCGATAGCCTTAATAACATCCGCCGCCCAATACAAGAAAATACCCATGAGTACGAAATAGGTCATCTGCACGTGCGGCGAGAGAATCATCATCGCGATACCGACAGCCATGAGCGCGGCGTTGCGCAGCGACGGCAGCGAGAGAACGGAGCGCAGGCGCCACACGACATACGGCAGCCACGAGATCACAATCATCTTTCCGTCGTGCCCCGGATTCACGTGGCTGACGAACTGCGGGCTGAGCATATAAAACAGCGCCCCCGCAAAGGCAGCGAGGCGGGCGACGCCGAACGATCTGCGCAGCATAAGGAAGAAGAACAGCCCCGCCAAGAACACGTGTATCACCATTACAAACCCGAAGGAGCGATACGCCGGGGTGAACAAACGTATAAGCATACTGGGTGGATAGAGCGCGTCGCCGAACATGGCGTCTATCGCCGGCATACCGCCCAGACGCGTGCTGAACCAAGCCGGGACCTGCGAGTTCTGCCTCAAACTGACGTTGTCGAGCTCTTTCATGTCTATGTTGGACAATTGGTCGGAGTTGGCGGAGGCCAGCACATTGTCTGAAAAGATGAACGAAGAGAAGAACAGCGTTGTGACTAGGAACAATATCCCTATGCAAACCAGACTCCAATGTTTAAAAGACACATCGCCTACGGATGCGGACGCGGGCGTGCCGCTACCTTTTTTTACATCAACGTTTTTGTTGGACATAATCGTTTTTGTTCTCCTAAAAAGAGATAATGATGACCGAAATCAGTTTATACATCTATAAATATACTTAATGGATAATAAATAAAAGTCAAATTCTTTAAAATCAAATTCTTTTTTAGACGAAGCCTTCGGCTTCATAGGATATGCGGGGCTAACTTGTTTATCTCGGCGAAGCCAAACCCCGCATATAACGTCAACGTCAACAGCAATGTCAAAGTCAACGTCAAAAGATTTTGATTTTGACTTTGATTTTGACTTTATATGCGGGGTTTAGCCCCGCATATCCTATGAAAGGCGCGTAGCGCCTTTCGTCTAAAAATGATTTTAAAGATTTTGATTTTAAAGCATTTGATTTTAAGCCTTCCGTCTCGAAACCCACACTAAAAACGGCCCACCCAAAAGCGCCGTGATTACGCCTACCGGAATCTCAACCGGGGCTATGACCGTCCTTGAAAAGGTATCGCATACCGACAAAAATATCCCACCCGCCATCAGACAAGCCGGCAATAGAACTTTGTGTGACGCGCCGAAGACGCTGCGGCAGAGGTGCGGGACCATCATACCCACGAAGCATATCGGGCCGCAGACGGAGACTATGCCGCCCACCGTTATAGACGCTGCGCAGAGCAGAATGTTGCGGGAGAGGCGGACGCGCACCCCGCGAGTCTGAGCTATGTCCTCGCCGGTCAGGAAGTGGTCGAGAGCGGCGGCATTCAACATCATCAATATCAATCCGACCGCGACGAACGGCAGCATCGTCAACAGCGGCTTGCAGCCGAAGACGTCCACACCGCCCATCAGCCAGCGGACTATGTGAAAGCTTTCGCGCATATCGCTTATGTACTGAAGGAACATCAGCAGACTGGAGAAGAAGAAGCTTACGGCTATTCCGGACAAGAGAATAGTGTGCGGAGAGGAGGCGGCGGCGTATCGACGGACGGAGGTTGACGGGGTTATTACTCCGGAGAAGGCGAGAACAAGAGTAAAGGAGAGCGCCGCGCCGCAGAGAGCGCCTAGGGCGGTGGCGGGAATAAACAGGAATGTCGTACCGGCTATGCCGGAGAGTATGACAGACGCGGCGCCGAAGGAGGCTCCGCTGGCTATGCCTAAGGTGTAGGGATCGGCCATCGGGTTGCGGAAAACGGCTTGGAAAACCAAACCGCATACGGCCAGCCCGGCGCCGGCCGAAAATGCCGTTAGTACACGCGGCAGGCGAAGCGTCAAGAAAATGTCGCGGTGGAACGGGTCGGTTAACAGTTGATCGACACTTATTAATTCCATACCGATAAATGGAAGCGTGACTATTGATATTATCGATAGGATAATCAATATTAATAGTTTTTGCGGTATAAATGCAGGTAGCATAATTATTAGTATTTGCCTTTCATCGTATTAAATCAAAATCAAAATCTTTTAAATCTTTTGACTTTATAATGCACCAATCATTCATAAAAATAGATGTTTTTATCCACATCAAACGCATTGAATCTTATCGAAAATATCTTCTCCAGATTATCAACGGCATCAGTACAAAAATCATCTCTAGTCCCATTAAAAAATGTCTTCCCGTCAACAATAGCTAAAATATTTTTATGGGTTGACAGGGCGAAATTCACATCGTGCGTTACCGTTATTACCGCTGTTCCGCGCTCTTTGTGTATCCGTTCTATCACTTGCCGGATATTTTTTTTATGGAAAGGATCAAGATGCGTTGTCGGTTCGTCTAATAATAAAAACGGCGTGGATTGGGCTACGGCCCCAGCTATCAGGGCGGTTTGGAACTCTCCGCCGCTTAGAGTGTTCATATAACGGTCGGCCAGATGATTAGCATCGGTCAACGCTAAGGCGTCATCAATACACTTTTCAATATCATGAGATAATCGTCCCATAAATCCTGTTTTATATGGAAACAGGGCCATACACGCATATTCCCGCACTGTAAACGGCGGCATCGGGCGATTTATACCCTGCGGGACGTAGGCTATTTTCTTGGCTGACTCTTTTGGCGGCGTTTTTGCTATATCAATTCCGTCAATCAATACCGTTCCTTGAACCGGCGATAACAATCCGCAAAGGCATTTTATAAGCGTTGACTTCCCCACCCCGTTGCGGCCTATGACCGCCCATGTCTCGCCGGTATTGACGGTGAGCGTTATGTCCTCTATGACGCTCTTGCCGCCGTATGAGAAGCGGAGCTTTTCAGCGTTTACGCAAGACATTCTTGAAGTCCTCCAAGATTAACCCGATTCTCGGGCCGGGGATCGTCATGTAATCGCCGGACAGACAATATATCCTATTAGTTTTCACCGCCGGAACGTTTTTCAGCGCCTTCCAGTCGTCGCAAATCTTTTGCTGATCGCTATTGATATATGACATGGACAGCTCGATTATCACATCCGGGGCCAACCTGATTACGGCCTCGGCGGTGATAGCGGGGTACGCCTGTTTGACCCCGTTCATCGCGTTCACTCCTCCGGCGGCGTTTATCAGCTGATCGTAAAAAGAATTCGCGCCGGCTACAAAGCACTTGCCTATCGTACCGGTGCCGACGCCGTCACGGCTTACGCATAGCAATACTTTTGGTTTACCGTTATTAACGGCGTTATTGATAACAACCGTTTCAACCGTATTAATAATCTTGCCTTTCCCGTCATTACTGACAGATTTTACCGGTTCGATCCGCTTACGCAGATCTTCCGCGATAATCTTACCCCTGTCCGCAACAGAACAAGCGTTAGCCACCGACTGTATAGACTCAAGTATCTCGTCAACAGAATCGCTGCCCACGGTGATATAGCGGATTCCGTATTGATCGAAAAAGGGAATCATATCACTCTGTTCTTTGAGGATCACCGCTAAATCGGGCTTCAATCTGACGACGGCCTCGTAGTTATGGTCGGTCTGTCCGCCGATTTTCTCTTTTCGGGCGGCTTCGGGCGGGTACTTGCAAAACTGCGTTACGCCGCAGACCTTATCACCCAGACCCAGCTCATACAGAATCTCGGTAATGTTAGGGGCGAACGAGACTATTCGGGTTACGGGCGGCGTTATCGGTGATGATTTGGTCGATACCGTCCCGGAATCATTCTTACCGCATGACGTAAAAAACGTCAATACAATTAATACGAAAAGTATCAACCGCATAGTTACTGCCGTCTCCCCGGCGGGATAAATCTATTCGAACCGGCATTGGGCGGAACCGCCGCCGGCATTTGAAACTTTCTCTCCGCCGCCCCGCCCTGATTCCCGGCGGATATGTCAGCTTGCGGCGCGGTAACCTGCGTGCGCGTTTTGGGGCCGGGGCGGGCGGCGCGTTGTTTCAGTTTGTTGATATCGACTTGATCGGCGTAATCCTCTTCGTTATCCAGCGCGTAATGCGATTTGCGCTCGCCGCGTATGAACTCTTGGACGTAGGGGTTGCGGGATTGGCGGATCTCGCCCGGCGTGCCGTTGAAGATGATTTTGCCCTCGCGGATCATCGCTATTTTATCGGCTATTTCATAGGCCGAGCCGATGTCGTGCGTTATCACTATGGAGGTCATCTTCAGCTTTTCTCTCATAGAGAGGATGAGCTTGTTGATCTTGTCGGTCATAATAGGGTCCAAAGCGCTTGTCGGTTCGTCATAAAGCATAATTTCCGGCTTCATCACTATAGCCCTCGCCAGACCCACGCGGCTGCGCATACCGCCGGAGAGTTCGGCGGGCATTTTGGTTTTGAACTGCTCCATCAGGCCCACCATCTCAAGCGATTCGCCGATCATTCTCTCTATTTCCTGCTCTGTATGCTTTGTATGCTCGCGAAGCGGGAACGCCAGATTCTCGCCCACGTCCATGGAGTCGAAGAGGGCCGCGCCCTGAAAGAGGATGCCGAAGCGTTTGCGCACCTTGTCGAAGTCGGCGGGCTTGGTCGTGGGCGAGGAGATCACCTGGCCGTCGAGCGTTATGCGCCCGCCGTCGGGAAACAGGAGGCCTATGATGTGGCGGAAGAGGACGGTCTTGCCGCTCCCCGACTGGCCGATGATGCACAGCACCTCGCCCTTGTCGACGCCGATGTTGATGTCGTCGAGAACGATCTGGTTGCCGAAATGCTTCTTGAGATGCTCTACCCTAAGCATAGACGCCCCTACTGTTACATTACCATCACCGCGATAATAAAATCAAATATCAATATCAGCACCGCCGATACGACCACCGCCTTTGTCGTAGCGTTGCCCACACCCTCCGCGCCGCCTTTGGCTTGGAAGCCGAAGTAGGCGCCCGTTATGGCCACTATCGCGCCGAAGACCGCCGTCTTCCCCACTCCCACGTAGACGTCGTAGGCCTTGAAGAAGAGCTTCATGCCCGACAGGTACGTGTACATCGTCACGTCCACCGACACGGCCACCGTGAACGCGGCGCCGGA
>Ga0268262_10001605_pt1 | contig 27609 bp, 25 predicted proteins | sample TergutNc150P3_FD_190354 | JGI IMG/M metagenome (GOLD analysis project Ga0268262, IMG submission 190354) | Nasutitermes corniger P3 segment gut microbial community from laboratory colony in Florida, USA - Nc150 P3 (SPAdes) (version 2) | ecosystem: Host-associated > Arthropoda: Insects >... | reverse complement strand
AGAGCCACATTCCAAAGCGTTATTCTAGCTGGTGTTTACGACATTAAAAACCTTAAACTTAAAATGATTCAAGCTGGAACGCACCAGCTCCAAGACGGAGAAAAACGCATAAATTCCCCTTGGAATATAGCAGTTCAATTTAAAATTGATATGTCGCTCAACGAAAAAGAAATTGCATCAATGCTAAGTGAATACGAAAATGACTATAAAACAGGAATGGACATAGAAGCCATATCAAAAGAAATCAGAGCATATACCAACGGCTATCCTTTTTTGGTTTCTCGCCTTTGCCAAATTATAGACGAAGATTTGCAAAAAGGCTGGAATATAAATGGGGTTAGGCAAGCGGTAAAAATAATATTAAACGAGCCTAATTTATTGTTTGATGATTTAGGCAAGAATATGGAAAGCAATGAGGAACTTTCCAACCTGCTTTATGACATAGTAATTAATGGGCAGGTTTACGGATATAATTTAACAAACGCCGCTATGGAACTGGGTTTTATTTTTGGTTTTTTAAAGAAACAGGATGAGCAGGTTGCCGTAGATAATTTGATTTTTGAATCGGTTATTTATAACCATTTTATGACCAAGAAAAAAATAAAAGGTATTCGCATAGACAAGGTACTTCCGAGTGAGATAATAGAGGATGGCAAATTTAATATGGAGCTTTGCGTGGAGAAGTTTGCGCAGCATTATTATGAACTTTACAGGGAAAGCGGCAAAAAGTTTTTAGAAGAAGAATGTAGAATGTTGTTTTTGACATATTTAAAGCCGCTGATAAACGGAGCTGGCTTTTGCCACGTGGAGAGCGAAACCCGCAATGCAAAGAGAATGGATATTGTGGTGGATTATAAAACCGAACAGTTTATAGTTGAGTTAAAATTGTGGTATGGTGAAATGTCGTTAGAAAAAGCTTATGAACAATTATTTGATTATTTGGCAAGCAAAGGCACAGATGTTGGCTATTTGCTGACCTTTGATTTTAGAAAGGAAGAGAATGTTGGCAAACCGCAAGTGAAGTGGGTGAAATACAAGGGGAAAAGTTTTTTTGATTGCATAGTGGGAATTTAGGAGAATTACCTTCTCGTATATTTCTATTTTACCCATAATGCCTCAAAAATACTTTAACATAGCTGGTCCCTGCCATTCAAGCGAACATTATATGCTTGATCCTTTGCGTGGCATTGGCAAAGAGTTAATAGATTTGATAGATTCAAAGCAATATTTCGTTATCCACGCCTCAAGGCAGAGCGGAAAAACCACTCTCTTATTGGAGTTTACAGATAAAATAAACGCCGAAGGCAAATACCATGCTTTGTATTGCTCGTTAGAGGGGATACAATCATTCACCGAGCCAGAAAAGGGAATACCAGAAATAGTTCGGAAAATGGAATCTTGTATAAAAAATCAAGGTTTGCCTAATGGCTTTGCAAAAAATGCCAATTATAGCAATATCTCTGGTGTACTAAATGATAGCCTTGTCGATTACTGCCGCTTGCTAGACAAATCTTTGATTATACTTTTTGACGAAGCGGACTGCCTCAGCAATGGAACTTTAATCACTTTTTTAAGGCAATTGCGAGAAGGCTATATCTCAAGGGCAAGAACTCCTTTTGTTCATTCTCTTGCCTTGGTAGGAATGCGGAACATCAGGGACTATAAAGCCCGTATCAGAGGTGATAGCGAAACGCTTGGAAGTTCAAGCCCCTTTAACATAGTAGCAGAAAGTTTGAATTTGGAGAATTTCACGAAAGAAGACATTGCCAATCTTTATGCCCAGCACACGCAAGAAACTGGACAGATTTTTGAGCCACAGACCGTGGATTACATTTATGAACAAACACAGGGACAGCCTTGGCTGGTAAACGCAGTAGCCCGCGAATGCGTGGAAAAAATCTGCAAAAAAGACTACACAATTCCCATAACGAGCGAAATGGCTAAAACAGCCATAAACAACATAATTTTAGCTAGGGGAACGCATTTTGATAGTTTGATGGAACGACTGAGGGAAAATAGGGTTCGCACTGTTATACAGCCTTTGATTTTGGGAGAAGAAGCAGACCGAACAACCGATAATTACCTGTACGCCAAAGATTTGGGTTTAATAAGGGATTTAAATGGAAAAGTTGAACCCGCCAATCCAATTTACGCAGAAGTAATTATAAGAACCATAACTTGTACCGCGCAGGAAGCAATTAAAAACAGCGAGCCGAATTCTGATTTGCCAAAATATGTTATTGATGGTAAAATAAATATAAACAATTTGCTCAAAGATTTCCAATCTTTTTGGCGAGAGAACAGCGAAATCATTTGGGATGAACTTTACGAGGAGGGTTTGCGCGAGTACAAAGAAGCCTCCCCTCATTTGGTTTTGCAGGCTTTTTTGCAGAGAGTGATAAACGGTGGCGGCAATATTTCAAGGGAGATGGCTTTAGGCAAAAAGCGTGCTGATATTTGCATAGAATGGGAAGGGCAAAAATATCCCATAGAAATTAAAATTTTGAGGAATAGCAATAGTATATCTGACGGCTTGGCACAGACCTTGGAGTATGTGGGGAGATGCGGAACGGAAAGGGGCTGGCTCGTTGTTTTTGACAGGGATGCAGGCAAGAGCTGGGAAGAGAAATTGTATGTTAGGGAATGCGATAAGATAACTGTTTTTGGGTGTTGATAAGATACCTAAAAGTCGCTTCTGGTACTATTTTCCTTATTTCCTCAAAATTGCCGTCTTTCAAAAATTTCCTAACACGGCTTGCGCTAATTGCGCCGCTGTCTTTTTCCAGCCTCGGTATCTCAACAACATCACAGCCATATTCGGGCAATAGCTTTTTCATTTCTTCATTGTAATGCCTTGTTAAAGGATCAAAAGGTTCTTGCCCTACGAACCTTGTTTTGATGTTCAGCGTTGGAGCTATTGCTGCGGCAAATATGAGCAGGTCAAAACTTACATCTTGTTCTATGGCTTGTTCTTCGGAAACTGAGCTTTTGCCAAAATACTCCGTTGTTCTTCCACAAAAATTTTTTCTTGGCAACCAAATTGAATTTATATATTACTTCAATGCTCTATACCTTAATGCACAAAAAAATTCCAGTTGCCGATGTTGAAATAGACTCGGAAACGGCGAATATATTGAGCATTCCAAAACTCCATAGCATAGAGCATATTCCTATAGGCATTGAAGCAAAAGACGGAGTTATTTCAAGAAAGTCGCTTAATGACTGGTGGCTTGGGCGTTCCATACCTGCAAGTAGAAGTGGAATAAGGGAGGCTTTGGAAGCTATGAATATATCTTCCACTAAAGTGCTTCTTGAAAAATGTTTGGGACTTGGACTTAGCGACCAATATTGGATAAACAATCCGCAAAAACCTCTTGAATGGGAACGCATTAATTTTTTTGAGAATGCGTTTTCAGAAGATGTTGGAAATGCACTATTTGGCAAAATGCCAAACGGCGAAATAGACTTGTTTTCTCCAGACAATACATCTGATGGATGGCAAAAAAAGAAATGGGTTATTATAGACAAAAAAAGAATTTTGTTGAAAGGCGGGAGCAATCCCGCCCAACAAGAACCGCTCAACGAAGTTTTGGCGAGTATGCTAATGCATAGGTTGAATATTTCTCATGTGAGTTACACGCTGACTGAAATAGACGATTTCCCGATGAGTTTGTGTGAAAATTTTATAACTACAGAAACAGAGCTGGTAAATGCTTGGCACATTTTTTCAGCAGGCAAAAAACGGCAAAATCATATTTCAATTCATGAACATTTTTTAGATATTTGCGAAACCCTTGGTATTCCAAATATGCGGGAATATGTGGATAAAATACTTGTCATAGATTTTTTAATAGCAAATACCGATAGGCACTTTGGAAATTTTGGAGCAATTCGGAATGCCAATACACTTGAATGGCAGGGAGCATCGCCTATTTTTGATTGCGGAACTTCTATGTGGTATAATGAATTTACGCATAATATCCGTTATGACGATGATATTAAATGCAAGCCTTTTAAAACCTATTTTTCAGAGCAGATTAAATTGGTGAATTCTTTTGACTGGATAAATTTTAACGCTTTGAATGATATAGACGATGAATTCAGAAAAATTTACAAGCCTTCAAAATATATGGATAAAATGAGAATAGATAAGTTGCTATTTTCGCTTAAAAAGAGAATTGAAATGTTAAATCAAATGGCAAAAACTTAATCCAATACCCACCCTTATCCGCACCAACACGCTCAATTAAGTTTTTGCATATAAGCCTAGCCTCTTCGTCAATGGAAAGTTTTTCTGTGTCTAATATTATATCTGGATTTTCTGGCGGTTGATAAGCGGAATCTATTCCTGTGAATTGTCCGATATTTTTTTTATATAATCCTTTTGGGTCTCTTTCCATACAAGTACTAATTTGCGCTTTCACATAAACCAAGAGAAACCGCTGCTCGCCAATCAATAGTTTTGCTTTTTCACGCATCGTTGAAAACGGAGATATAACTGATACTAAAGTAACAAAACCTGAATCGCAGAACAGCTTCGCTATCTCTGAAACGCGGCGTATATTTTCGTTTCTATCAGCATCAGAAAACCCCAAATCTGAATTTATGCCGAGCCTTAAATTATCTCCGTCAAGCAAACAAGTTTTGATGTTTTGTTCATATAACAACCGTTCCACAGCAACGGCAATTGTTGATTTTCCAGAACCAGACAGTCCGGTAAACCAAACAACAAGCCCTTTTTGCCCCAATAATTTGCATCTGTCTTCGTATGAAATCATGCCAAACCCATCCTTTTTAAAACTTTATTCTCAGCCATTGTAAATACAAGTTTTTCAATGAGTACGCCAAGTATGATTGTAATTAATATGATCAGCATTACTTTATTTATATCGGCAAGGTCGCGCCCCATTGTCAATGCTTGACCTAACCCAACAGTCGCTGTCATAACCTCGCCTGCCATCAATGATCTCCAGGCAAAGGACCATCCTTGCTTAAGCCCTGAAATGAGTGGCGGCAGGCTTGCTGGAAAAATGACTTTTATATATAGAGCAATACCTTTTGCGCCCATAGTTTTCGCCGCCTTTATGTAAATAGGATTTACACTCCGCAAACCCATGCTAACTGCTATCGCGATACTAAAAGTGCTACCCATAACTATGACAAAGATAATCGCAGCTTCCGTTAAACCCAACCATAAAATCGCAAAGGGAACCCAGCAAATGCTCGGCAAGGTTTGAACACCTAATATCAACGGTTTTAAAGTGTCAGATAAAATTTTGAATTTTATCAATAAAATCCCTATGAAAAAACCTATAACGACTGAGATTAAATAACCTATAACAGCTCTTTTCATACTGAAAAACACAGCATTAAAAAGCGCATTTCTTTGAATAAGCAAAAGAAGCGATTCAAATACACCCAAAGGATGCGGAAATGCGTAAGGTTTCCATAATTTAAATATATCTACGCCTATAAAATATAATCCTTGCCATATCGCAATTAGCAGGATATAAAATATCACTTGCACAAGGACTCGCTTAGCTATTGTCATACTCTTGTTTTGCACTTTTTTCTACCTCTTCTCTTATTTCATTAAGCAAATTTGCCCGTATTTCAATAAACGCCTGTTCGGCTATGTGCCTCGGTCGCGGAAGGTCAACATAAAATTCTTTTGCAATTCTGCCAGGACCTGAACTTAGCATTATAATTCTATCCGCAAAAAACAATGCTTCTTCTATGCTATGGGTTATGAAAAATACTGTCCTTTTTGTCTGCGTAAATATGTTCTGAATCTCATCCCGTAGCATATTTTTTGTTTGCTTATCAAGCGCGGCGAAAGGCTCATCCATAAGCATTATCTTTGAATCAAGTGCAAGAGCACGCGCCAAAGCAACTCTTTGCTTCATACCCCCCGACAACTCATGTATCCGATAATTTCTGAAATGAGCAAGCTGAACCATTTTTAAATAATGCATAGCAATACTTTCCTGCTCTTCATTAGATTTTCCTGCAAGTTTTAAACCGAATTTCACATTCCCTATAACCGTAAGCCACGGGAAAAGCGCAGATTCCTGAAACATCACAACCCTGTCTGGACCCGGTTCCGATACTATCCTGCCATCCAAAAGTATTTGCCCGGAGGTTGGCACATCCAATCCAGCAATCAGATTTAGAAGAGTTGTTTTGCCGCAGCCAGACGGACCTGTCACGCATAAAAACTCCCCGCTTTTTATTTCCAGATTTATTTCCTCTAACGTGTTCATGCCAGAAGACGGGAACTTTTTATAGATATTTTGTATTTGCAAACTTGCCAATTTCACCTCTGGTTATTTCACAAAATTGCCATAAATTATTTCCTCATCAGGGGACTTGGAAATAAAATTCTCTTTTAAACTTATTGCGGCAAAATCCATAATTGAACTTTTAGGTATAGCATACGTTATTTCCAAACGTCCAAGTGCCTTTTTGAGTATGTCATCATCAATCGTGCTTTGGGTAACTTCGGATATTTCGGCGTTTATTATTTCTTTCACATCGTTTTCATTTATATAAGCGGTTACCTCCTTATGCGTTTCGATAAATTTTTCTACAATGTCCTTATGATTATCTAAAAAATCCTTCCTCACAATCACAACCGCCGTGGATGGAATGCCATTTGCATCTATTTTATCATAGTCAAGCACAACTGTCGCATTATGCCTAATTTCTAAAATACTCCCCCAAGGTTCGGGCACAAGCGCAGCATCAATTTGTCCCTGATCCATCAAGCCAGCTATATTGGCATTGGAACACTGTATAACATTTACCGTTCCTCCATTTGAGGTAGGTACAAGTCCATTCGCAGTTAAGAGACTCAAAAGGCTCAGATGCTGGGTATTGCCAAATTGAGGAACAGCAACATTTTTTCCATCAAGGTCAGCCGCAGAATTAATGTTTAGACCATTTCTAGCAATGAGAACCGAGCCACCATTTGTAACTCCAGATATTATTTTCAAATCTCCGCCAGATTGAACATAGCCACTTATCGCTGGTACCGGACCTACGTACCCGATGTCTATTTTGCCAGCGAAAAGAGCTTCTATTTCAGAAGGACCAGCATTAAACGCAATCCATTTTACAGGAATGCCGTCAAGCTTTTTTTCAAGCCTTCCCTCTCCCTTCATCACCAAGGCTTGAGCGTGAGTGATATTGGGGAAGTAAGCTATGTTAATCATTGACAGTTCGCTCGCCTTTTTTTTGCAAGCGTTTAAAGCCACTACGCAAACAGCAATTAATAAAACCACTGTTAATTTCCTTATTTTATTCATCTTTCCTATCTCCTATTTAGAATTTGAACATATAACCTTTATTTTTAAGCAAATCGCAAAGCATTGACACATTTTTTTTGTTTTCGTCAACGCTTGTATCATCAATAATTATATCTGCATTTATGTCCGTTGTAATTTGGCTACCTACCCAAATTGTTTGGATATCCATGCTGATTGTCATCTTAATAATCCTTAAATCAGCCTCTTTTAATGAACTCGCGGTTATTATCAAAATCATTCCCGCATCAAGCATTAAGTTGGCAACCTCCGCAAAACGGTGTATATGCCCATTTTGGATATCCGAATCCACGCTGTACAAAAACGTACCTATCCCCAGATAATACGCGAATCGGCCGCTTTCCACAAGGGAACGCTCCAGTTCTTTAGCCAAGTTTTTTTTATCAACTTTGTCTTCGCCTGTCAAAATAAGCAAAACTGGTTTTTGACTGTAATGCTCCGCACGTTTTTCAATGCTGATTTTGCTACGTTCCCATTTATAGTTTCTGAGAATTATCTTTTTTTGCAAACTGTCTTCTTCGTCATTTACATCGGATAATATAATTCCGCCACCCCTGATTTCATAATCATCCACTATCACAAATCGGCTTGTGTTCCCCAACTTTTCAGCAATGTCAAAAGCAAAAACCCTATCTGTTTTAATTATGCATTCCGCAGCTTCGTTGCAGTTTACGCAATCTCCAGCAACCGTGCTTAAATCGGATGAGTTAATTACTCTGATGATTTCTTCAACAACAAAACCAATTTTTTCAGTACCTATTTTTAGAGAATATTTTTTATTTTTTCGCAATGCTTCTTTGCCGAGCCAAAAAATATTCGCCTTTACCTTCGCAGAAACAAGAGGCGCGTCCTGACCGTCTATAGTCATAATTTCACCGCGCTTTATATAAATCTGTTCTTCAATGGTAAACCCTGCCGCCTGCCCAGCAAACGCACACTCAATGTGCTTTTTAGGAAAACATTCAATTGACTTGAGGGTGCTTCTTTTTCCAGACGGATAAAAAACGATTTTTTCGCCCGCTTTAATACTGCCTGTTTCTATTGTTCCCGCAAAAATCCGCCTGTCATCATTGTTTTTCGTGAATTTGTACACATCCTGCAATGGCATACGGAAAACCTGTTCTATAGGCGGCGGTTCGCAAGGCAGCATATCCATTGTCTCAAGAACTGTTTTCCCTTTGTACCACGGCATATTTTCGCCTCTAAGTGCTATATTATGCCCCATAAGCGCACTAACTGGAATATATCCCTCAGGCGAAATATTGAGTTTTTCTAGAAATTTTCCGTACTCGCCCGTTATGTTGTTAAACAAATCTTGAGAATAATTCACCAAATCAAGTTTGTTTATAGCCACTATAACTTTTTTTACTCCGAGCATAGACAGCATAAACCCGTGACGGCGCGAATTCTCGCATACGCCTTCTGCCGCATCTATCACGAGAATTGCAGTTTCCGCTCTCGCAGCTCCGGTTATCATATTTTTTAAAAATTCAATATGCCCTGGCGCATCAATTATTATATAATTGCGCTTTTCCGTTTTAAAAAAGCAACGTGCCGTATCTATTGTTATTCCCTGCGACTGCTCATCTTTGAGCGCATCGAGCAAAAAGGCATACTCAAAAGGTTTTGAATTGCGGCGGCACAGCTCCTTTATCTGCTCTAATTTTCCTTGTGGTAGCGAATTCGTATCAACCAAAAGCCTGCCTATCAATGTACTTTTGCCGTGGTCAACATGCCCAACGATCACTATGTTCATATCATCTCTGTTCATCACATATACCCATCACGCCTTAAAGTTTCAAGCCCGCCGCCATCCTCTTTATCCTGAGCGCGTCCCGAACGTTCCGCGATATTTGAGAATTTGCCAGTTTTCAGTTCCATCACAATTTCTGATACTGTTTTAGCATCTGACAGCACGTTGCCAGTACAAGGCCCGCACCCCAAAGAACGGTACCGTACTCCTTGCCCTTTGTTGAAATACAAAGACACCATCGGTATATTCTCACGTTCAATATACTCCCAAATATCAAGTTCGGTCCAGTCCAAAAGCGGATGTACGCGTACATGCGTACCCCGCGCAAAATCTGTTTTGTACTGATTCCAGAATTCCGGCGGTTGGTTGCCCACGTCCCAATCGTTGTTTTTGCTTCGCGGAGAAAAATAGCGTTCCTTTGAGCGGCTGCCCTCCTCATCGGCACGAACTCCCACAATAACGCCAGTATAAGGTTCTGTGTTAGTATCTACTTCATATTTTCTGGTTATGTGATTCATGCGCCAGCGTGGCCATTCACCGCTAAGCGTATTTTTAAGTGCTTCCGTTTTCAAGTGGCGGCAGCACTCCACACGTGAACAAGCGCCGTCTGGGTAGGTGTGTTTTTCCAAAAGTGCCTGAGCATTTTCGCCATATATCATATCAAGCGACCATTCAAGGGCGTACTTATCGCGGTATTCTATCATTTCGGGAATTTTATAATGCGTGTCAATATGTACAAGCGGAAAGGGTACATGCCCAAAAAAAGCTTTTCTCGCAAGCCACAGCAACACGGTAGAGTCTTTGCCTATAGACCATAGCATACACAAATTCCCCAGTTGGCTATAAGCCTCTCGGAAAATATGTATGCTTTTGTTTTCCAGCGTATCTAAATGCTCCAATGTTTTCATCTCCTTTAATCCGCTATATTATTTTCCCACTTTTTTAAAAACTCCGCCTTTTCCTCTTCCGTATAAAAATGATCCATATACGGGTTATTGTCGTAATAGCGAGACACCAGCCTTTTTGGGATTTTTATAATCTCTCTTGTTTTTTTGTATAAATCATAAATTGGCTTGTCGCTTGCTTCGTTGGCGTTTATAAGTTTGAAATTCGGAGCACCTACAAATTCGCCTATTACCGATTCAAGGCTGTTCAGTTTCTCCATTTTCATCACCAATACCTCTATGTTGCCCTGCTTAATGATTGAATAACCCTTTTCCTTGTCAAATGGGTGAGCTAGTATATCCACTCCGAAACCGTCTTTCAATTCTTTGTTGAACCAGTCAAAATAGCCAAAAGGGTTATCTTTGTATTGATGCTCATTATAGCCCGTTACCAAATGATGATAATCGTAATATTTTTCCATCCATTCAGCACATGAATCTGCAAGTGATTTCCCCGGTTGCATAAAAAATTTCAAAAACTCATATGAAATTAATTGAAAAAACGCAGAGTAGTCTCTGCTCAAAGGCTCCCTTGCAAGGGTTATTATTTTTAGTGGCTGTAATTTTTTAAACTCGTTCATAAGAGTAGTTAAATATTCTTTTATTTCCATCTCAACAAAATTATCAATATTTATATAATGAGTATGATAGCTTTTAATTTTAATCGCAGAAAGACTTGTAACTATAGATGTACTGCCAACTTTACCAGGATTATGCACCAATATTTTCCAAATATCATCAAAAGGGCAACGTAAAAGAGTATCATAAACATGCCTACGCCAAGAACTAAAAAATAAAAATTTACCTAACTTTTCCTTTTGCACATACAATGCTCGCGCTGTTTCATCAACTTTTAAATATTTTGTATTTTTTAAAAACGCAGTTTTAAGCAGTTGCGTGGTGAAAATATCATCGGTTCTCAATTCCAACGCCTTGAGATCGTTAATGATTTGTTCAACGTATGCATAATTCAAAGGCGTGACAATTATCGCAATTTTCTCATCTTTATCCAAAGTTTTGAGTTCTTCTGGGGAAAGGATTTTCGTTTTGCAGATAGTATCGCCCCATTTTTTGCAGTCGCTATCGCAAAAACACTCCACAGATATGCCAACATTGTTCAGCAAACGGTATGTTTCATAGCCCATTCCCCCAGCACCGTAGAGAATTACTTTGCTCTCATATAAAATATTGATATTTTCCACGAGCTTTATATCGTTGGAAACAAATTTATTTAGCATTAGTCAATCTCCTTCCCTATGTTTCGTGTAACATAGTAAATTTAATCCGCTATACCTAGGCTATAATGAATTTACTATATTCCTCTATATGCGCGAGTTCAACGTAACCGGCCTCTGCATTCCAAACAAGCATTATATGGCGGATATCTCTGAGAAAATCCGTCAAATTATGGCAATGGTAGAAAAGGGGCAGTATTTTACCATAAACAGAGCTAGGCAATATGGCAAAACCACAACAATAAGATTATTGGAAAAAGTTTTACTGGAAAAAAATTATCAGGTAGCTCGCATAAGTTTTGAAGGGATTGGCGATACTCCATTTGAAAGCGAGGAGAATTTTTGTCAAAATATAATAGACCAAATATCTAGGGCAATAGACATAAAAAACCCTGAATATGCAAAAACTTGGATAAACGATTCGGTAAAAACATACAAGGATTTAGATATTTTTTTAAATGAAGTTTGCAAAGATAAAAAGGTAGTTTTAATAATAGATGAAACCGACAAAACATCAAATAATCTAGTATTCTTAAGATTCATAGGAATGCTGAGAGATAAATATTTGGAAAGGGGAAATCCTAAGAGAGCCACATTCCAAAGCGTTATTCTAGCTGGTGTTTACGACATTAAAAACCTTAAACTTAAAATGATTCAAGCTGGAACGCACCAGCTCCAAGACGGAGAAAAACGCATAAATTCCCCTTGGAATATAGCAGTTCAATTTAAAATTGATATGTCGCTCAACGAAAAAGAAATTGCATCAATGCTAAGTGAATACGAAAATGACTATAAAACAGGAATGGACATAGAAGCCATATCAAAAGAAATCAGAGCATATACCAACGGCTATCCTTTTTTGGTTTCTCGCCTTTGCCAAATTATAGACGAAGATTTGCAAAAAGGCTGGAATATAAATGGGGTTAGGCAAGCGGTAAAAATAATATTAAACGAGCCTAATTTATTGTTTGATGATTTAGGCAAGAATATGGAAAGCAATGAGGAACTTTCCAACCTGCTTTATGACATAGTAATTAATGGGCAGGTTTACGGATATAATTTAACAAACGCCGCTATGGAACTGGGTTTTATTTTTGGTTTTTTAAAGAAACAGGATGAGCAGGTTGCCGTAGATAATTTGATTTTTGAATCGGTTATTTATAACCATTTTATGACCAAGAAAAAAATAAAAGGTATTCGCATAGACAAGGTACTTCCGAGTGAGATAATAGAGGATGGCAAATTTAATATGGAGCTTTGCGTGGAGAAGTTTGCGCAGCATTATTATGAACTTTACAGGGAAAGCGGCAAAAAGTTTTTAGAAGAAGAATGCAGGATGCTGTTTTTGACATATTTAAAGCCGCTGATAAACGGAGCTGGCTTTTGCCACGTGGAGAGCGAAACCCGCAATGCAAAGAGAATGGATATTGTGGTGGATTATAAAACCGAGCAGTTTATAGTTGAGTTAAAGTTGTGGTATGGTGAAATGTCGCTGGAAAAAGCTTATGAACAATTATTTGATTATTTGGCAAGCAAAGGTACAGATGTCGGTTATTTGCTGACCTTTGATTTTAGAAAGGAAGAGAATGTTGGCAAACCGCAAGTGAAGTGGGTGAAATACAAGGGGAAAAGTTTTTTTGATTGCATAGTGGGAATTTAGGGAAATGTTTTCATCTCCCTTAATCCACTATATTATTTTCCCACTTTTCCTAAGATACCTAAAAGTTGCTTCTGGTACTATTTTCCTTATCTCCTCAAAATTGCCCTCTTTCAAAAATTTCCTAACACGGCTTGCGCTAATTGCACCGCTGTCTTTTTCCAGCCTAGGTATCTCAACAACATCGCAACCATATTCGGGCAATAGTTTTTTCATTTCTTCATTGTAATGCCTTGTTAATGGGTCAAAAGGTTCCTGCCCTACGAATCTGGTTTTGATGTTCAGCGTTGGAGCTATTGCCTGCTCTTCGAACAGCAATGCCGATGGCACGGCTATGTCCATTGCTAATGAACACTATTGTCCATTACTAATGAACAGATTTTTCTATATTTGATATTATGATACAACAAGAAACCATTCGTCAGGTTATAGAAACACAAAAAGGCAAGCTGCAGGCCAATTCGAGCAGTTTAGAAAGAGAATTGCTCCCAGCGTTGCCAAATTTGAACTCCCATGCCTTGATAATTTCAGGAATTCGCCGTTGTGGCAAAAGCACATTGCTTTTGCAAATGTTAAAGCAAAAGCATAAAAATTCCTTGTATTTGAACTTTGAAGATCCACGGTTGTTTGGTTTCCAATGCTGGAAGTTTGGTTTCAGCGAGAAAATTATTGCAGCCGTTGGGGATTCATAGTTCAACCACAATTTTGGAATATTTTTCTTTTTTGGAAGATTGCTATCTGATAAATTTTATTCCCAAATTTAGCTATTCATCAAAAGCACAGGCAATAAATCCTAAAAAAATATTCATCATAGACCCAGGCATTTTATCGGTTGCTTCGCAATCATTTTCTCCCAACAAAGGGCATTTACTTGAAAACTTAGTTTATTGGCATTTTAGACGGCAAGGGAAGGAATTGTTTTATTTTCAGGAAAAGCAAGGGGAATGCGATTTTGTTGTTTTCAAAAACGGCAAGTTTGAGTTGGCAGTTCAGGTGTGCTACGAACTTAATTCAGAAAATTCCACGCGGGAAAAGAGCGGTTTGAATGAAGCTTTGAATTTCTTTGGCAGCAACAACGGAATTATTCTTACTTTTAATCAAAAAGACACCTATATTCGCAATGGAAAGAAAATTGAGATTAAACCTGCGTGGGAGTTTATCTACCCCAACACGTTCAATTAAACATTTGGATTTCCTCTATAATAATCATCTATCATCAATAATCCAATTTTTGTAATTTTATATATTATTTATATGGCGAGAAAAATCTATATTTGGGGTGCTGGGCACTGGGGTGTTTTAACAGCTCTTGATTGTGAAAAAAAAGGAATTAAAGTCGTTGGCTTTATTGATTCAAATAAAACGCTTTGTGGGCAAAAGCGATTGGGAATTAAAATATTCTCTCCTAATGAATTTTATCGTATAAAAAGAGAAAGAACATACGTAATAATTGCCACAATTGCAGAACAAACCATTTCTAAAATTCTGAAAGACGCAGGTTACCTTGAAGGGCAAGATTTTGAAAGTTCTAATCTAGTTACGAATTTTAATCAAAATTTAATACTGCAAAATATGTTACAAAATCTGCAAAATATGCAAAATACATTGCAAAATTCAATATCGCAAAATTCATTAACACTAGATATGTCGCGAAGTTCAACAAAAAATGAAATTTCTATTTTATGTGATTTATATGGTTCTGATAAAGGTTCTACTTTTGGTGGCGGTAACCCCCATTATAAATGGACATCTCATACGTACACAACAATATATGAATATTTATTTAATTCAATACGCAACGACGTAAGAAATGTTTTTGAGTGTGGATTGGGCACTAATAATCAAAATATAAACAATAATATGGGTGCTGATGGAAAACCAGGGGCAAGTTTGCGAGTTTGGCGAGATTATTTTCCTAATGCTGATATTTTTGGAGCCGACATAGATAAGGAAATTTTATTTACAGAAAATAGAATACAAACAGATTTTATAGACCAAACAAATCCTAATGATATTAAGGCTTTTTTTGCTAAATTTAATAAAAATACTTTTGATATTATGATAGATGATGGTTTGCATACTTTTGAAGCAGCTACAACCCTTTTGGAAAATTCAATTGAATATTTAAAGGATAATGGATTATATATAATAGAAGATCTTTATTTGCAAGATATTCAACGCTTTAAAGAATACCAAAAAAATAATACAACTTTAAATATTCGTTATTGGTTGATGAGTACAAAAGAAAGATTAGATAATAATCTTATAGTGATAACCCATACCCATTCGGATGATTTTTATGCCATTGCCAAGCATCTGCCATAATCTCTTTAAGCCCACGCACTGCGCTCCATCCTAGTTTTTCTTTTGCGAGTGCAGTATCTGCAACCAAAATCGGCGGGTCTCCGGCTCTTCTTGGAGCCACATTATAATTCACTGCCTTACCGCTTGCCTGCTCTGCTGCTTTGATTATTTCAAACACAGATGCACCATACTCGGTCCCTAGATTCACCGACATACTGCTGCCGCCATCCAGCAAATATTTCAAGGCTTTCACGTGCGCATCTGCCAAATCGCAAACATGAATATAATCGCGAATGCAGCTTCCGTCACGAGTTTGGTAATCATTGCCAAATACGGATAAAGTTTCATTTTTGAGAATTGCACGGTAAACAAGAGGAATTAAATGGGTTTCCAATTTGTGGTCTTCGCCTATGCTGCCATCTGGCATTGCTCCTGCCGCGTTGAAATAGCGAGGGCACACATATTTTATATTATGCGCAGCATCGCACCATTTAAGCATTTTTTCAACAGCCAACTTTGTTTCGCCATAAGGATTGCAAGGCTCTGCGAAAAATGATTCATTTATGGGACCGTTTTTTACATCGCCATAAACTGCGCAAGTAGAAGAAAATACTATGTTTTTTACCCCAGCATTAACCATTGCCGCTAAAAGGCTGTGAGTGCCTATAACATTGTTGCTATAATAAGCCAAAGGATCTTTCATGCTCACACCCACAAGCGCAAACGCAGCAAAATGAACCACGCCGTCAATTTTGCGGCTTTTAGACACTTGTGTGAGTTTTTCAAAATCCAGTAAATCGCCTTCAATAAGCTCAAAATCTTTGACTGCTTCTCTATGCCCTTCGGAAAGGTTGTCGTAAATTACGCAGTTAAACCCCGCATCTGCTAAGGCTCGCACTGTGTGCGAACCTATGTAACCGGCTCCGCCGGGGATAAGGATTGTTTTCATTTATAAAACCTATAGGGTAAAAATTAGAAAATTTCTATTTTACCCCTAATGCCTCAAAAATACTTCAACATAGCAGGTCCCTGCCATTCAAGCGAACATTATATGCTTGACCCTTTGCGCGGCATTTGCAAAGAATTAATGGATTTGATAGATTCAAAGCAATATTTCGTTATCCACGCCTCAAGGCAGAGCGGAAAAACTACTCTCTTATTGGAGCTTGCGGATAAAATAAACTCCGAAGGCAAATATTATGCTTTGTATTGCTCGTTAGAATGCTTGCAAGGAGTTACAGCGGTAGAAAGGGGCATTCCATCTATTGTGCGAAAAATAAAATCCGAATTGGAAATTCAAAATTTGCCGAGTGGATTTGCCAAAAATGCGGATTTTGAAAATATAGATGGCTTACTTTATCAATCCTTTATTTCCTATTGCCGTTCTTTGGATAAACCTTTGGTTATATTTTTTGATGAAGCAGATTGTCTCAGCAATGGAACTCTGATTTCATTTCTAAGGCAGCTTAGGAATGGCTTTGTATCTAGGGCAAGAACTCCTTTTGTTCACAGTATTGCACTGGTAGGAATGCGCAATATAAGAGACTACAAAGCCCGCATCAGAGGAGATAGCGAAACACTTGGCAGTTCAAGCCCATTCAACATTGTGAAAGAAAGTTTGAATTTGGAGAATTTCACGAAAGAAGACATTGCCAATCTTTATGCCCAGCACACGCAAGAGACGGGACAGATTTTTGAGCCACAGACCGTGGATTACATTTTTGAACAAACACAAGGACAGCCTTGGCTTGTGAATGCAGTAGCCTGCGAATGCGTGGAAAAAATCTGCAAAAAAGATTACTCAATTCCTATAACAAGCGAAATGGTTAAAACAGCCATAAACAATATGATTTTAGCTAGGGGAACGCATTTTGATAGCTTGATGGAACGACTGAGAGAAAATAGGGTTCGCACTGTTATACAGCCTTTGATTTTGGGAGAAGAAGCAGACCGAACAACCGATAATTACCTGTACGCCAAAGATTTGGGTTTGATAAGAGACTTCAATGGGAAAGTTGAACCCGCCAATCCAATTTACGCAGAAGTAATTATAAGAACCATAACTTGTACTGCTCAGGAAGCTATTAAAAACAGCAAGCCGAATTCTGATTTGCCAAAATATGTTATTGATGGTAAAATAAATATAAACAATTTGCTCAAAGATTTCCAGTCTTTTTGGAGAGAAAACAGCGAAATTATTTGGGATGAACTTTACGAGGAGGGTTTGCGCGAGTACAAAGAGGCCTCCCCTCATTTGGTTTTGCAGGCTTTTTTGCAGAGAGTTATAAACGGCGGCGGAAATATTTCAAGGGAGATGGCTTTGGGCAAAAAGCGTGCCGATATTTGCATAGAATGGGAAGGGCAGAAATATCCCATAGAAATTAAAATTTTGAGGAATAGCAATAGTATATCTGACGGCTTGGCACAGACCTTGGAGTATGTGGAGAGATGCGGAACGGAAAGGGGTTGGCTCGTTGTTTTTGACAGGGATGCAGGCAAGAGCTGGGAAGAGAAATTGTATGTTAGGGAGTGTGATAAGATAACTGTTTTTGGGTGTTGAACCGCACTAACACGCTCAAGTTACCACAACTCAACAAAATTCTATTCAAACCAATAGGTATGCGATTTTAATGAATTTGAAAATTCTTCCATAATAAGATCGTATGTAAACTTTGCTCTGACCGTACATATAATTGCAGTTTTAGCATCAAGTTCCTTACGTGGCTTCACAATCGGTACACCGCAAATTTCACCGCCATATATTTTGTTATCCCATATTTCCAAGGGTGAATCAAAACCTATGCTTTTTATCATCTCAATATAATTCTCAGCATTTTTTTGACCGAAAAGAATGTATTTGCCTTCATATTGCTGTAATACATTGGGCAAATCAATAGTGTGTTTCAGCTTTTTGGCTTTTAGATAGTAATTTGCTTTAATCGCATCGTCAAATAATTCTAATTTCGTTTTATCATAATGATTTTTAACAATATTGCGAATGCTATTCATAACATAATCTTCGGGCGTAAAACCCCAAGGTATTGATAAAGAATAGAAAACTCCGTCAATGTATTTGCGGGTATCAGGAGTTACTTGAAATGCACCGATATTCGGCAATGTCCAAGTGGAAATGTATTCTTTATCTGTAGAAGAAACCATTATTTTTTCGCCAGCAACCGAAGTAAAAAGATAGCGCGTAGCAAGACTAACAAATGGAAACCTTGATATATCTTGAAAATGGCTACTATGAAGATAAAGAGATAAATCGTGCAACACAACAATAGCTCCATCTTCCAAAAAAGGCAAGACAGATAAAAAATTCAAAGTTTCAACAGGATGAATATGCAATGTATCAATTATCGCAAAATCAAATTTCTTCCCGAAATTTTCAATAACTTCGGATGGGTCTTTGCCGGGAATCAAAACCCACTTTGGATTGTTTGCATTTTTCTCTAACGCAGCAAAACCAATAGGTTTATTCTGCTTATATGTTTTTTCTGCAAAATCTATGGAAGTCAAGGTTGTTTCTTTCATATCCTTTATGGCTTGCAACATAAGCCCTGAACTTCCGCCCTCTGCCACGCCTATTTCTAATATATTTTTTGGTTTAAAGTGGCGGATTAGCCCAAAAAGAAATCGCCTTTCTGGTGAACTCATTTGCATAAGTTCATAAGTTTCTGGCGGTATGGCATTGAACATTTCGGAATCAATGTTTTCCGGCAAATTTGGCAATTCGCTGAGTAGTTTATAATTCATAATGACACTCCTTTAAAAAAATTACTGCAATAATTCCATTAAATCAACAACTTCAATATTAGGACATTCTTTTGCTAATTTATCACGTATATCTTCAAAAAATCCAAGAACAGATACAAGAACAACATCTGTATGTTCTTTCAATTCATTCCAAGGTTTAACAACAATATTTCCAACAATTCTCTCTCCATGAATTTTATCATTAATATCCGTAATTTCAAATTTAATTCCAAGTATGCTCATATTTATTGCATTTCCTTTACCCAAAGCACCTGCGCCCCATAAGGTTAAACGTTTATTTACATATAAGGCAAGCAATCTACGCATTTTTTTTAATAGCATTTTATTGCATTGATAGTTATAATACGCAATAAACTCTAAATTAAAATCATTTATATCTATATTTTGCTCAATAAAACGAAATATTTCCATAGAACAAATACTTTCTTCCGATTGCATATATATATCGTCATTGTAATCAACTTTATATATTTGAAATAAGTCTAAAACACTATTGCAGTATTTTACAAATTCTGTAGCATAATTTATACAAACAACTTGGCACCATCCAGGAATAAATTTGGCATAATAAAGAAATAACATTTTTTTTACAGGACCATCTAAATTATTAAAGTAATCAGAGCTTAAAATAGATTTAATTGTTTGAATAACCAAAATATAAGTTTCTAATTTTCCTTCGCAAGTAATAGAATTTTTGCGTATAAAATAATAATGCAATGGCTCGTTTATTCGCACTATTTTTTTGCTAGCCATATACCATAAAGTACAAGCAAGATCTTCAAATTCAATATGCTCTGGAAAATATAAATTGTTATTTTCTATAACTGATTTTCTTATCATAATGAGCCAAGCGTTATGCATTTTTATGTTCTTTACCCGTTTACATAAATCAGGTGTTTCAAATACACCATTTGCACCTCTGTATGTCCAGTTTTTTATAAAAACATTATTCTTTACACATATACAATTGCATACAGCCATATCCGCGTTTTCTGCAATAGCCGCATTGTACATTTTTTCGCATAATGTTAAATCTATATAATCATCACTGTCAAGGCAATATACAAACTCGCCACAAGCCGTACGTATTCCCGTATTCCGTGCACCGCCTAACCGCAAATTTTCCTTATGCCAAATACACCTTACTTTATTGGGAAACTTTTTTTCATATTCTTTCATTATTTCACTATCACGTGGGTCAGGCGAACAATCGTTCACAATTATGATTTCTATTTCCTGCAACGTTTGATTTACGCAAGAATCAAGGCAACGATGCAGATAATCAGCTACATTGTACACTGGAACTATGATGCTTACTTTTATAATGTTTTCTGATAAATCTAATAGTTCACTTTGCCGTTTATAAGTCATAGAATACTCCTTTAGAAAACTTTGTCTAATAATTCATATACAGGGCTATATATATGATAAATATCATCATCTCTATAGCCATATTCTTTTAGTATGGCTTTTATTTTATTAGCTGTTTTTTCTGTTTCCATTGCAAGCAAAACAAAATATTTTTCATTTTTATCACGAATAGTGTCTGGAGAAGTAACTTTGATATTGAACACATATTTTCCATAATTTTCTTGCAAACCATCCACTATGGAAATTATGTTTACCCCTTTCATTTCCAATAATACTACTAATAAACGTGTAAATTTATTGTATCCCCATATTATTATTTTTTCTGATTTTTTGGCTAAATCTGCCACATCTAAGAAAAGATAATATCTTCTTATAGCAATATAATACGATGGCTCAATAAGAGTTTTGTCTAAATTCTGCTCTCGTTTATGATAACAAGCGATTTTTGCAGTGTCAATTTCTATATTGGAAAATGCAGTGTAGGCTTTATATTTATAATACAATTCCCAAAATGGGCTGAAGATATATTCAGCATTTAATTTAGATATCTTTTTTAACGTTGACCCACCATAATGAATTACAGTAGGATTGTTAAAGGCTTCAATATAATCACTCAGAGAAAAATGTTCGTTGGTATATTCATAATTAAATATAAAATTAAATTTATATGGCAAATATTTGACTTTGTCGTATAAAATATAATTCAAAACTTCTTGATCAGAATAAAAAATTAACCCATTTTTTTTATACATTTCATATAAATCAGATATGCATTCAACAACTTTATAAAATAAGTTATAATTTTTTAAAGCCTTTATATTACATAGCATAACGCCGGCGTTAAAATAATACTTGCTTTTTAGTACGCTTTCATATTTTGGATTCTTCGAAATAGACGTATCTATAACAGCACCGATAAAATAATCGCCAAGTTCAATATCGTATAAATTAGATATATCATCATTAATTATCGTATCTCCATCCATCCATAAAATTTTATTTAAATTATAAAGCAATTCTGGCAAATACAACCTAAAGTAAGTCTCTTGAGTTAAATTGATTTTTTCATCTAATAAAAATCTATCGTGGCGTTCCACGTAATAAAAAGTCCAATTGCCATGAGGATAATGTTTTCCTATGTCGCATAAGATTTGTTTATTTGCCTCGGATAAACTATTCACAAGAACATGAAAATGTACCGAGCGTTTTGTATTATGCAGAAGCGATGTCATTGATGTACAAGTAAATTCTGTATAATTGTCATCTAAAGCATACGCTACGTGAATCGTTTCGGGCACAGTTTTTCTCCTATAATCTAACACTCCGTTCATCTTGTTGTTCTTATTCTAATATACAATTTATTGCTTGTTCCAAACTATATTTTGGTACAAAACCAACTTCCAAAGTAAGGCGAGTTTTGTCTCCAGCTATAACAGAAGGTTGTCCTGCTATATTTTCTGCAAATTCAAGCAAATGTTCTTTTTTTAGTTTACTAGCAATCATTGTGGCAATTGAAGCAATTTGCACCGCTTCGCCACTGCATATATCTACAACGCCTTCTGCTTTAGAAGCTAAAAATTTAACAAAAGCTGCTGCAATATCTTTGCTATACATATAGTCTCTTAATAAAGAGCCACCTTTAATCACGGCTTTTTGCCCGTCGTTTAGAGAATTTGCAATATACGGCAAAAGTCTTGTTTTTCTTTCATTATGCCCAAAAACATAGTATATCCGTCCCCAGCCAAAAGATATTTCATTGCGTGAACAAAAAGCCATAGCCTGTTCTCTAAGCTCATTCTTACATTTTGCATAAAGAGTTTCTGCTCCCCAAGTTTCAAAACAAGTACCTGCAAACACGGCTCTATTGCCACCATTCTCCGCAAAAATTTTTAGTAATTCTAAACTAGAATTTTTCAAAGAAATATTTATTTCGTCATTTAAGTAGTTTTCTCCTGTGAACCAGGCAAAATGCAAAAGATATTGAGGTTTTTGCTTTTCCATAAATTTACGCACAGAACTTAAATCTAAAATATTCATTTCGCTTTTTGTCGGAGCAAAAACATTAAATCCCATTTCCTGTAAAGGCAAAATGGCTTCTTTGCCTATTAAGCCACAGGAACCTGTGAGAAGAACGGAATTCATAAAATTCCCTTAAAACTACTATCTAAAAATGCAACAGCTAAATCCTTTTGTGATAACACTGCCGGTGGCAGCTTCCATTCAATATTCACAAGCGGCTCGTCAAAACGAATCGAGCCTTCTGATTCTTTATGATAGCTTGCGGTTACAAAATAAATTATTTCAACATTATTTTCCAAGGTTTGAAACCCGTGCGCAAAACCTTCTGGAACAAGGAGCATTTTCCCGTTTTGCTCGCTCAAAATTTCACCATGCCATTTTAAAAAAGTTGGAGAATCTTTTCTTAAATCAACGGCTACGTCAAAAATAGAGCCTTTTGTGCAACGAACAATCTTAATTTCTGAATGTGGCGGTCTTTGAAAATGCAATCCCCTTATAGAACCTTTTGTTTTGGTAGAACTGCAATTTATCTGTTCTATATTTTTGCCATTTAATGATTCTGCTAATTCTCGAATACAAAAAATTCTTGCAAAAGAACCTCTTTCATCGACAAAAGGCACAGGAGTTATTATTTTTACAGCAGAAATTCCTGCAGAATTTTCAATTTGCATAAGTTACTCCCATTCCGGTGAAAATTTTTCTCCAGTTTGAATAAAACTTTCGCTTTTATTCCAGTTTGCAAAAGAACTTTGATAGCAATTTTTGCAACTACGGCTCATTAAAGATTCTTCATTCACAATTTTTCTATGGTTTTGAAATTCCTCTGAATTCCACATTTCATCAAAAGAATCGTACTTTGAAATATAAAAAAGTTTAACCGCGTTGCTCATGCAAGGGCGTATAAAACCATCACTTCCTAAAAAGAAATCTCTGTAAGCAGTGAAACAAGGTTTATGGCTCGCCTCACCCGCAGGGTCTTTGCCTTGCAAATGAGGAATTTTTAATTTTATGCCTAAATTGCCTGCCAAATTCTCAGATTCCACAAAGATTGATTCTATATCGTTCTGTTTTTCGTATAAGATTTGTTCTTTTGAACCTTCGTCAAACGCAGTTAAATACACTGCCTTAACTTCTTCCAATCCTATTTCGCTTGCAAGTTTTACAATACCAGGAAGCTCGTGCAAATTTTTGTTCATCAAAGTAGTAACTGTATTCATATAGGGCCACTCTGTTTTATTCTGTTTTTTTAGCTCAATAATTTTTTTAATGCCATTTACTATTTTTTCGAAATTTGCACCTCGCCTAATGGAATCATTTGTCTGCGAATTAGCTCCGTCTAAGCTTATGGCAATAACATCTACTTGTTTTTCCAAAATGGTTTCTGCCAAACTTTCTAATCGCATTCCATTAGTACAAAAATACTTTCTTAACCCGTGCTTATTTGCCCAATCTAGAAACTCTGTAAATTTTGGGTGCATAGTTGGCTCGCCCCAACCCATAAGAGTTACTTCTTCTGCATATTTAGCAGCTTGGTCAAATTTTGAAAGCCATTCCGTGTTGAATTTTGTTGCTTTAAATTTGGCTGAATTTCTACCACACATTTCGCAATTTAAATTACAAGTGTTCGTGAGTTCAAATACAAAGCGTTGCGGAAAGGAATTTAGCATAAGTTTTTTTTCTTGCATTTCTTCAATATTTAGCTTCGTGTTGGCAATTTTTTCCAAAGCAAGCTCTCTAGTTTGAATAAGATTTTGTGTTTTAGCACGAATAAGCATAAAAATCCCTTACTTCCATATTGCCCAAGGAGCGTGTTCTGTCATCCACATTTCGGTTAATTCTCTTTTATCTTTTAACGTATCCATAGGTCGCCAAAAGCCACTGTGCTTGTATGCTTGCAATTTTCCATTTCTAGCAACTTTGTCCAATTCATGCTCTAATACAAGATTGTCATCATTTTTTAGGTAATCAAAAATTTGAGGTTGCATAACAAAAAATCCGCCGCTTATCCACGCACTATCGCTTGGTTTTTCCTGAAAGGATTCCACCAAACCCGCTTTGTCCATTGTCAGTACTCCGTAACGACCTTTTGGTTGAACTGCCGTCACGGTGACAATTTTTTCGTTTGCCTTGTGAAAATCCAAAAGTTTTATGATATCTATATTGCCAACTCCATCCCCATAAGTCAGCATAAAAGGCTCGCTTTCTAAATAGGTTTTTGCCCTGAATAGCCTGCCGCCTGTTTGCGTATCAGCACCGGTATAGAGCATCGTCACAGTCCAAGGTTCGGTTCTGGTTTTGTGCATTTCAACAGACTGGCTTTGCATATTTATTGTTAAATCTGAATATCTTGCGTAGTAGTCTAAGAAATATTCTTTTATAAGGTGGCTTTTGTAACCAGTTAACACAATAAAATCGTTAAATCCAAAATATGAATAAATTTTCATTATATGCCAAAGAATGGGCCTGCCACCAATTTCAACCATTGGTTTTGGCTTTAGCTCCGTTTCTTCGGAGAGGCGGGAGCCAAGCCCACCAGCTAAAATAACAACTTTCATAGTTTGCCGTCCAAAGTAAAAGATAGAAAAATCATTGCCACAATTTTATCAAATCAACAACTTCAATATCAGGACATTCTTTTGCCAATCTTTCATATACTCTTTCAAAAATTCCCAAAGCAGACACAAGAACAACATCTGTGTATTCTTTCAATTCATCCCAGGGTTTAACAACAATATTTCCAACAATTCTCTCTCTATGGATTTTATCATTAATATCCGTAATTTCAAATTTAATCCCAAACATATTCATACTTATTGCGTTCATTTTCCCCAGAGTTCCACATCCCCATATAGTCAAATTCTTATCTGCATATAAGGAAATTGCTTTGCGCATTTTTTTAAATCGTATTTTTCTATGTTGATATTCATAATATGCAACAAACTCTATATTAAAATCAGTCATATTTATATTTTGCTCAATAAAACGAAGTATTTCTCTAGAACAAATATCTTCTTCTGATTGCATATATATCTCATCGTTGTAATCAACTTTATATATTTTTAATAAATCTAAAATACTGTTACAATATTCTACAAATTCCATAGGATAATTTACAGAAACCTTTTTGCACCAATCAGGAATATATTCTGCGTAATAAAGAAATAACATTTTTTTTACAGAACCGTCTAAATTATTAAAGTAATTTGAACTTAAAATATATTTAATTGTGTTAACAACCAAGGCATAGGTCTCTAATTTTCCTTCTTGAGCAATAGAATTTTTGCGTATGAAATAATAATGCAATGCTTCGTTTATTCGCACTATTTTTTTGCTAGCCATATACCACAAAGTACAGGCAAAATCTTCAAATTCAATGTGCTCTGGAAAATATAAATTGTTATCATCTATAACCGATTTTTTTATCATAATTAACCAAGCACTATGGTTTTTTATATTTTTTACCCTTTCGCATAAATCAGACGTATCAAATTTACCATTGCCTCCTTTGAGTTTCCAATTGAACATTACTCCATTCTCTATACGATTGCAATCACATACCGCCATATCTGCATTTTCTGCAATAATTGCATTGTACATTTTCTCACATAATGTTAAATCTATATAATCATCGCTGTCAAGGCAATATATATACTCACCACAAGCCGCACGTATTCCAGTATTTCTTGCACCGCCTAACCGTAAATTTTCTTTGTGCCAAATACATCTTACTTTATTGGGGAATTTTTTCTCATATTCTTTCATTATTTTGCTATCACGTGGGTCTGGCGAACAATCGTTCACAACAACTACTTCAATTTCTTGCAACGTTTGATTCACGCAAGAATCAAGGCAGCGGCGCAGATAATCCGCTACGTTGTAAACAGGAACTATTATACTTACTTTTATATTCTGCATACAATTACATCCTAATCAAAATATAACGGTTGAAAAATATTTGAAAATCCCTGCTTTAATAATTCTGATTTTACTTGGTTTCTGCTATTTTCACTTGACATAGTTAATATTATTCCTATATCTAAATTCAGTTCAACTTCCGAAAGATTATAAATAGGTAAATCAATATCTTCTTTTTCAAATCCGTCAGAAACAATGATGCCTTTTATTTTTTCTTTCATAGAACCAAATTTCTCTAATAAGTATCTTGCTTTCATATTTATTCCGTATATATATATATATTTGTAATTGTCTATAAATTCAAGCAATTGTTTTTTACCTTGAGGATTTTCAATTAAATTATTTATTTTTTGAATTTCAGTATTTCTAAGTTTTATATCAGATTGAATCTCTGCATTTTTTTTTAAAACAATATAAAATTCATTACCACCTAAAATTGTTCCGCCAGCATATTCAAGTGTGTAAGGAAGTAAGTTTAATCTAAGGCAATCACGTAATAAAGCTAAAAAAGAAATGAAAGTAAAAACCCAATAATGAAATCCCATTTTAACATATTCAATATTTTCAATATTTTTTATAGCATCGCTCACTCGTATTGAATTTACAGCAATTTCGTTAAATGAAAGTGAATGATTTAAATAACCATCTACTGATACGTGCCAATCAGCAACATTATTTAATGTCCAATCCAACACTAAACGCTTCAAAGCTTCATCTCCATTTAAATAAACATCATAGGCATCTCTAAATGGGGTTACTTCACGAAAATAATCAAATGTAAATCTTTTATCAGGAATACATAATACGTACCTTCCTTCAGTTTCAAGAATTTCGCTAATCTCTTTAAGATGCGTGATTATATCAAAGGTATGTTCTATAACGTGACTGGAGAAAACAGCACCGAACCGCTTCTCTCCCACCGCATCGAGATAAGTTTTTTTTATGACATAATCAATAGAAACAATCTTTGTTTCATCTACACCAGAAGCATTTTTCCATGTATTAATTACACCATCGGTATCTTTGATATCCGAATAATAAACATTGTATTCTTCTTTTTTCAAAAATGGACTTTGAAGCGGACCAATTTCCATTGTTGGCAATGTTGTGGATATATATTTTTTTAGATTTTCTCTGCTCATTTTATTTCCTCCAATTTAATTGATGTGACTATAAAAACAAAAGAAATTAGTAAAATCTAGCTTATTTAAATTTCCTATTATCTCATCTATATTATCTTTGCCAGCCACAGTAACTAATAATCCGTATTTTTTATCTTCGGGCAACTCGTTCAATTCATATACTTTAA
>Ga0268262_10001604_pt1 | contig 27615 bp, 24 predicted proteins | sample TergutNc150P3_FD_190354 | JGI IMG/M metagenome (GOLD analysis project Ga0268262, IMG submission 190354) | Nasutitermes corniger P3 segment gut microbial community from laboratory colony in Florida, USA - Nc150 P3 (SPAdes) (version 2) | ecosystem: Host-associated > Arthropoda: Insects >... | reverse complement strand
CGACATTCCTGGCAAGCGTTTCACGCCATGCGGAAATGTCGGCTAAAAATTCATCATCAAGGGATTTGACGTTACGCCCTGCCTTGCCGATTATCCGCTCTATGCTCCCTTCCGTAACCGCTTCTTTTGAGAAGGCATCCCAAATTGCGTCCCATGTATCAAGATACGTGTGATATTCAAGATCAAGCCCTTTAATCAATCCTTGTAACGGGTTTTCAAAAACCGGTTTCTCAAGGCCGTTAAAAACCCTAAATGTCTGAAAATCGGTTAGGATTACGATGGGAGTTTTTCCGTGCGAAGAAAAGGCGTAACGCTTTGCCTGAAAAACAGGAATATTTCCGGTTAAGTCCACATGGGGGGCTTTAGCTTCCACAAAGAATTTTTCACGGTATTTTACGCCTTCTTTGATCCGAAAGGCATAATCCGGCTTTTTTGTAGTGGAGTTGTCACGCTGGCTGTATTCCCGGTGGACATCCCAAAATTTTCTGGCTATTGATGTCTGGTTTAATTCCCAGCCCAGGGCGGTAAAGAAAGGGTCTATAAACCGGTTGCGGGCTTCCGTTTCCTGGAAACTTTTTGACATATACTGGCGTTCATTTTTTTCAAAATCATCAACGAGTTTGTATACGGTTTCTTTTCCGGCTTGTCTTGTCATGGTATGGAAGCAGTATGAAGAGGATACGTCTTTTTGTCAATGAATTCACCGGATAACTGTTCTTTTCAGAAATAGTCAGTTTTGGACAGGCCTCTTCCTTTTTTCTCTCTTCCCTTTTCTCTTTTCTTTTGAAAAAAAGATGCCTTTGCCCCGGAGAAAGGAGTAACTCCAGGACAAAGGCTTGAAGGAGTTTTTATGCCAGCGCTATGGTGCTGATATATTATAACAACACCGACAGCGAAAGGTTACAAAGGGCTTACGTTTTTTCAGCCCGCCAGGAAGAAATAAAATGCTCGTAAGCGGCTATAGTGGCCGCCATTGACGCATCCTGTACGCCACCCCGGCCGCCCCAGTCCGCTCCGTCCATGATATAAAGGTTATGCAGGATGCCCTCCAGGTCGGCAACGGTACAGCCGGGATCAGAGGTCCGGCGGCGCTCCAGCCCCCGCAGTTCCTCTTCAAAGGTTTCGGTATATTTTCTGTCCTTCCATTCAGTTGATGAACTCATTTACCTTCCTTATAACCAGCGCCAGAAAATACGCTGTAAGAGCCGTTTTAAGCCGACAGGCTCAAGCGATAAGACCAGGGCGACAGGCAGCATCAGCATCTGATCAACAAGGTTCTGCTGCCAGAATTGCGGGAGCAGTTTTATCAGCATGGAGGCGAATATCCCCAGGGCAACGAGCAGCCAAAGCAGCCTTAAAAGGAATTCCGCAGGGAGCCGCCTGTAGTAATTTACCGATTTCGCGTACATGATCCCCAGGGGGATCGCGGCAAGCAGCAGGGGGTTGCAGAAAAGCAGGTTGGCGTTATGGTAGGTATAGTCGTGGTCGGTGAATAAACTCAGGAAGAACAGCACTAACCCCGCCCCGCCGAATACTGCGCCGAGCAGGCTGTGGAATATTCCCAGGGCCACTTGCCCGAGGGCGGGGCGGCTTCGCTGGATAAAAAACACAAGACCCAACACAGCGGCGAGAAACAGGCTAAAGGCAAGCGTCCTTGGCCATTGCCGTCTGGGCACGTCCAGAACAGGAGGGCGGCCCTCCGAACGCCAAAGCTCTTCCACTTTAGAAACCAGCGGGCGTGAAACGCCGTGCGAATCAGTGTACTCAAATTCGCATATACGGACGGCGATTTCAGAGGGGATAAACATCTCCTGCCAGACTGTAATAGGAGTGTCTATGTCCTGCCCCATCCAAAAATTAAGAATCCAGTCCATAACAGGCGAAAACCATGTATGGCGGCGGACGTGCTGGCGCAGGGTAAAACGCCCCGGCTCGTTGTCAAAGTATTCCTTGAATTGCCCGTCGGTCGCCATATTGAGAACTTCCAGAATGGGGCCAGTGCAGTTTTTTTTGAAATGATGGTACCGGTACAGCCTGTTTTCGGGAAGGACGCTGTTTTCCGCGAAATCGCGTATCTGCTCCTTTTTATATGGAGGAATATCCAGCGTATACAGGGTAATATCACGGTTGCTATGCTGATATAAAGCGTAATTGTTTACAGCAGACGATGCGGCGCTTGAGTACCACAGCCTGCCAAAGGCAAAATTTTTAAAAAAATCTTCCCTGTCAAACGTGAAAACCCCGTAATCGTAAAACCGGCTTTGTCCGGTCACGGAATCGTCAATTACCAGGGCTATATGCCCCCACCAGAAATACAACTCATCACCAGGCCCCATCACGGCGATTTTTATGGTAAGATTATCGCCTCCGAAAGAGGCGCCGCCTCTGCCTGTCTGCGCGGGCATTGAGGCGGCAACAGCCAGGAGCAGAATAAAAACCGCTGACAGTTTAAAAACTTTGAACAAAAAATCGCTCATCTAAGTTCCGTAATGATCCGGTATTTCAGGTAAATTTCTTCAAGCGTGTGCCTGGGCCCCGGACCCGACACTTTCTTGCGAAAGGTGCATGCATCCCTGCGTTCGATGAAAAAATCGTAAAACGCCCTTGGGTCCTTGCTTTCAGACAACGAGTAAGCGGGCTTGGAATCCAGATATGTGCGTACTTGATTGTAATTAACGGCACTAATGCCAAAACGGGTCAAAGTAGAGCGCACCTGTTTGATTTCTTCCCATGAAAGGCCAAAAAGGAATTCTTCCAAAGCCCATCTGGCTTCAGTATTGCTGGATTCCACCATCAGGAAATCCCGCCAGTCCTCGTCAAGGTCTATCGTAATCCTCAATAGTTCTGTATTGCCGTCCATTGTCCCGAAACTGGGAGGGGCGGCTTCGCGGGCAAGCCAGAGGGAAGAAAGCGCGGAAAGATGGCGGATGCCCCGTAAATCCACCCCGCTGTCCCACAGGGCAATCAGATCGTCGGCGAGGCTTGACTTGGTTTTGTAGGAAAACCCCTGATCCTCAAGGCAGGAAAAATAGACCTCTTCTGTTATCAAAGTACTGATCACGGAAAAAATTACCGCCCTCAGTTCTGCCTGAAAAGTTTCATTGTCGCCGGACAGATATGAAAGCAGGGAAAAAGCGTGGAATTTAGCCACCAGAAAGCTTCTCATGGCGACAACTTTGGTGGGTATATGCAGCACGCGCGAAGACGGGGAGAAGGCAAGCAGAGATTCGGCAAGCTGTTCTTCGTCGCGGATAATCCCTTTAAGAAACTGCGTGTCGCGTATTGAAGGATATGAGAATATGGCATTGCCAAGGGAGCGAAGGTGGGAAAAACGATGGTTAACCAGTTCGCAGTCAGCGGGGCTGGTTTCCCTGAGCCATGTCTCAATATCAAGGGTCAGCCGCTCTTCCGCTTCATTTAACCCTGTCGATGTTAGACCGGTATCTAAACTTGACATATTTTATAAGAGTAACACAGGTAGGAGAATTCCGCAAGTCAAGAATTATTTCTGAAAACCAGAAATGAATGTATGTTTAAAGGGTTTATTTTGGGGCTGGATACAAAAGCCATAATAACATAGTTTACATATATGTTATATATGTATTATGAAAATTGGATACAAAAAAATAAATCAAGTGTATAAATTAGCAAGTAAATTTGTTCAATAAATTGAAAATGTATAAAAGAGAAAAATCAGCACCTAACATCGAATTTGTCATTTTTGAAAAAATGCTTAAAAAGCAAGCGGAGGCACTCGGCTGTTACTTTCCTACCTATATAATACTTCTTTCAGGACAAACGCATGAATGAATTTTTACCACGAACCACACGAACCAACACGAACTTGCTGTTAGAAAACCGTTTTTAACCTTCAAATTCCATGAAAAAAGATAGAACATGAAGGTTTTCCGGCAAATACTAAGTAAGAGTTCGTGTGGTTTGTGTGGTTCGTGGTTAATTCTCTTCCAAAACCGTATGTTCCATGCGTTTGTCGTGTACTTCTTTACCCCCATCTGTACAAAATTTTGGATACCCTATATAATAACCCCAGTTTATAGAGGATATTTTATGAAAGAGATCACTTTACGTTCTCTTATTGATATAGTCACAACCTGTTCATCTGCGGGGAAACGCTATTGTTTTATTCTGGGAGCCGGTGCTTCAAAAACATCCGGCATTAAGACCGGCGTAGAAATGGCTAAGGAATGGCTGAAAGAGATGGAGACAAATGAACCAAACGACTATCATGAATGGATTGAAAAAAACGAAATAGCTAAAAGCGACCCCGGATTATATTACTCAAAGATATATGGGCAGCGTTTCAGAAATGAACATACATGCGGTTTCATCAGATTACAAAATGAAATGGAAAAGGCAATTCCAAGTCCGGGTTATTATTATTTAGCCGAAATACTTAACGGGACTCAAAACAAACTAGTAATAACAACAAATTTTGACAGTCTAACGGAAGATTCTCTTTTTATTTATAATAATAAAAATGCATTGGTTATTACCCATGAGAGTTTAGCAAAATATATTGATGCATTGTCAAACAGACCAACTGTCATAAAATTGCACCGAGATTTATTATTACAACCCAAAAGTGGTGAAGTTGATGTAAGTACTCTTTCTGAAGAGTGGGAAAACAGCCTGCAAAAAATAATGGATATTTATGTTCCAATAGTTATTGGATACGGCGGCAATGATGGAAGTTTGATGGGGTTTTTGAAAAGCATTGCCTCAAAAGATAAAACTATCTATTGGTGTTACAGAAGAGATAATCCTGTTAATGAGCGAATCAAGAAACTTCTTGAGGAATATCGAGGGTTTATAATTCCCATAGAAGATTTTGATAATACTATGTACCTTTTTGGTGACCGTTTTGGATATAATTTTTCAGATAAAACTATTCAAGAAATTACAAGTGAACGCGCAGAAAAACTGATCGATAAGTATAATGAATGGATGAATAACAGAAAAAAATCCTTAAAAACTATGGAAAAATTAAATGATACTGAAAGTATGGTATTTGATTCCTTTAAAACTTTATCAGAAAGAAATATTTTTGAGTTTGAAAATCTGTCTCTTAATGACCCGAAGAATGCGATTAACTATAATAAAATTGGCGATGATTATTATTTCCAACAAGATTATAACAAGGCAGTAGACTATTATACAAAAGCAATTGAACTTGAGCCTGATAATGCTGAATATTATTTTAATCGCGGCTTAAGTTGTCATAGACTTAAAGAATATGAAAAAGCAATTGCAGATAAATCAAAAGCAATTGAGCTTGAGCCTGATAACGCTCAATATTATTTTAGTCGTGGCGTAAGCTATGATTGGCTTAAAGAATATGAAAAAGCAATTGCGGATTTTTCAGAAGCAATAAAACTTGACCCTAATAATGCTAAATATTACCGTTCTCTTGTTCGTGTATTATGTAGAACCAACGATTTTGTTAATGCTCAAATAAATTTAAATAAGATAATATCCCTAGATGATAAATCAGCTATTTACTATAATACACGCGGTTATATTGGCATTAAAAAAGCGAAACACGATAAAGTTAAATGTGAAGCAGATGTTTTGGATGACCTGAATAAAGCGATTGAGTTAAATAATGATGCTTCATTCACAGAGGTGTTTTATATAGACCGGGCAGAATATTATCTATACTCCAACGATCCGGATAATGCCTACAATGATTTACAAAAATCAGTTGGTTTATACAATATGGAAGGGAGAACATATTTTTTCATGGCAAGATATTACGAGATCAAAGGCAATACCCAAGAGTGTGAGCGTTGTATGGATAAGATGAAAGAATGCAGGTACACTCCAGATAACAGTGATTATTAAAGGGAGACTGTCACCGATACGGTTTTCTGATATAATGTTTTCTATGCGTAGCGGACGAAAAAGCCTTTTGCATCTTCTTTAAAAACTTGAACAGCCTCACTTATATAAAAATACCACAAAACAACTGCGTTTTCAAAGCTCCCCCCGCCACAGGCTTATAGCCCATTGCCAGTATTTTCGGTACACTCAAAGATATGGATGAGATACAACAAAGACTGGAAAAAGTCGGTATAGGGATACCCGAAATACTGCTGCCCCGCGCGGAACTGAAACAATGGGCGGTTATCGCCTGCGACCAGTTTACACAGGATAGGGCATATTGGAAGAAAGCGGCTGAAATTGCCGCCAGGTCGCCGTCCGCGCTGAACCTGATTTTTCCGGAAGCGTTTCTGGACGAAGAAAACCGCGCCGGACGAATTGATAACATTCACAGTTCAATGCGGAATTATCTGGACAGCGGCGTTTTTAACGCGCCCCGGAAGGGCTTTGTTTACCTTGAGCGGGACACCCCCTTTAACCGGGGCAGGAAGGGGCTTGTCGCTGCCGTGGACCTTGAACAATACTCGTGGCAGCCTGAATCGCGGCCTTTGATCCGTTCAACCGAGGGCACTGTGGCGGACCGCCTGCCTCCCCGAATGGAAATCCGCCGGAACGCCCCTGTTGAAACGCCGCATATCCTTCTGCTTATTGACGATGAAACAAACAGCCTCCTACATGAGCTTGGATCGCGGGCAAAGAAAACCGCTCCGGTTTATCAGGGAGAGCTTATGATGGATTCCGGCAGCATATCCGGCTGGTTTCTTGGTTCGCAAGATGACTTCGCCTTTCTTGCCGACAAGCTTGAGGAACTTGCCCGCAGAGCCTTGACCCGTTACGAAACTTCATCTTCGCAACCATTTCTTTTCGCAGCCGGAGACGGAAATCATTCACTTGCAAGCGCCAAAGAGATTTGGGAAGAATACAAGAAGGCGAATGGCGGCGCAAACAACCATCCCTGCCGTTATGCCCTGGTTGAAATTGAAAACATCTATGATCCGGCGATACAATTCGAGCCTATTCACCGGATCGTGTTTGGCCTGGGTTTTGAGGAAGCCATTGATAAAATTTCCGCACTGCCTGATTTTTCCAGCCGAATTATCGGAAGTTCTGAGGAACTTGTACGCCTGACCCGCGAACCGGTAAAAGGGAACCGTTTCGGGCTTATCAGCAAAGGCCGTTATGCGCTAGCCGAGACAAGCGCCACAGGCTTGTCTACCGCGTGTTTACAACCCCTGCTGGATAACGCCGTCAGCGCTTCCAACAACGCTTTGACCATCGACTACATCCACGGCGAGGACGAATTGTTCCGCCTGGCGAATAACAATGAAAAACCGGCAACCGGCATATTACTGCCTCCGGTGCAGAAAGCCGGGTTCTTTGAAACTGTCGCCAGAAACGGCCCTCTGCCCCGCAAGAGCTTTTCAATGGGCGAGGCCTGCGAAAAACGTTTTTATATAGAATGTAGAAAGCTTTTCGGCTGAAACAGGCGGCAGTACCGCAGTGCGGCAGTATCAAGAATCGCTTTTTAACTGTGTTTCCAATGCGGCAATATCAGAACGCATTCTTTTGGCGGCTTCCCTCGAAATGCGGTTTGCTTCAAACATTTCCTGTATTAGCTCGCGCTCAATTGAAAAGCCGCGAACCGCAACAGCATAAACAACAGAATCTTCCAGTTCTCCCCGGATACCCCGCCTTGTATGGTTCCGGCTTACCGCAGACATCAGTTCAAGCTGAGCCGAAAATTTATCCACTGTCGCCTTGTTTTCCTCGTTTCTCATACCGTTCAATTTATCAAGCGCATACTGGGTGTTTGAAAGGAGAATAGCTTCAATGTTATTACGATCCTGTATTGTATTGTGTTTGCGGTTAAATTTAATTTTATGCTTCAGAATCCACCCAAGCTGTCTGAAAAAACCGGTTCTCTTTCCTGTTTCCGCATTTTTGATATGATCGCCAAGTATGCCCAAAACAAGTTCCGCCGCCCTTTTATCCGCTTTCCCGCTTTCAAGAAGCGCGGCTGTATTCTCCCTCTGCCATTGAAAAACCTTTGCCCTTAATTCTTTTTCAGCCTGTGTTTCATTGTCGCGTGAATCCGTGTTATGTTTCGCCGCGCTTCTATTTGAATAATTACGTATAACAAGTTTCGTGGCAAGGCGGTTTTTTTCCGTCGCTTCGCTTTCCAGGCGCGAAATTACCTCCCGTATTATTTCGGAATAAACCTGTTGTTCCTCATTATTCCGTATTTCTTCTGATTTGCGGCCTGTGAATAACGGCAATATAAAATTCGCAATAAGCATGGAAAGAACAATAACCCCGCTTGCCAGTAAAATAATCAAATCACGTTCGGGGAACGCCGTCCCGTCATCAAGCAAAAGGGGAATTGACATTACGATAGTCAGAGTAACAGCGCCACGCGCCCCCGCAAGGCTGAAAATAATCGCCGCTTTCACCGCGCTTATAGGGCTGTCCGCTTCCTGATATGTCTTTTTGCGGATTAGTAAAATCCACCACAAGAACCTTAAAACGGCAAATATAAGTGTCAGTAAAAGTATACAGCCTGCAATCATAAATCCGTTTATGGAAAAAGCCCCGTTGCCGATTTTTTTCAAAATATCAGGCAACTGCGTGCCAAGCATTACAAACACAATCCCCTCAAAAGTAAAGGTCAGGAATTCCCATACGCTGTCCTGCGCTATGTTCAATTTGACGGTTTCCGGGTTGAATTTGTCGCGCATAAACGAATGCGTTATCCCCGCAGAAAAAACGGCAAGTATCCCGCTTACAGACAAATTTTCGGCGATCATATAGATGATGAACGGGGTTAAAACTTCTATCAAAATATGCAACGTAACATTTGCCAATCCTAAAGAGCGAAGCCATTTTACTATCGCGTATTTTATCTGCGTCAGAACAACGCCGGCGATTATCCCGCCTATACCGAGCAGGGCAAACTGGAACGCGGCCTGTTTTACAGAAAAACTGCCCGTCATCATGGCGGCAAGGGCAAACTGAAAACACACGATGCCGGAAGCGTCGTTAATAATGGACTCGCCGCTCAATATGCCCATAATTTTACGCGGGAGCGCCACTCGCTTCGCTATTGCGCCGACAGCCACGTCGTCTGTCGGGCCTAACGCGCCGATTAAGGCAAACGCCGCCGCAAGCGGAATGGCGGGAATCAGAAAATTGGTAAAATATCCGACCGCGATTACGGTAATGAATACCAGGACTACCGCCGCGCCCAGGATGGGCTTTTTCATATCCCACAGGGTTCTTTTATCCGAGGTATAACTTTCATGGAAAACCAGCGGCGCGATGAATAACACAAAGAACAGCTCCGGCTCAAGTTCAAACTCGAAACCGAAAACGCCGAAAGGAATAAGGGAAATAACCACGCCTAAAACGATCTGCACAAGCGGCGCGCTTAGGCTGGGAACAAAGCGGTTTATCAGATTGGACAGAAGCACCGCCGCCAGCATTATCAAAACGTACTCAAAAATGATCATAACTGTTTCCCTTATAATTTTAGATATTTATTTGATAATTCTTTAAATCTTTCCTGTGATTTTGAATACCCTTTTTCTTTTGGAATAAATTTTCTATCAAATTCTTCAAATTCATTTTTATCTATTTCATACGCTTTTCCTTCGTCAAATATCCCTTCTATTCCCTTTAAGGCATCGGGGTATAATGGCAAAACCAATAACGCCGCAGGGAACTTTTTGTCCTTGTTTGTTATTTTATATTCTATTGATTCCTTAAATCCAAACCTTTTATAATATTCGGGGTCTCCGTATATTACTATGCCTTTATATCCCATTTCTTTTGACAATTTTACGGTATGGTTTATCAGTTTCCCGCCGATCCCCCTGTTTTGATATTCAGGCAATACACTTAACGGGCCAAACGTTAATACGGTATGTTCCAAATCATTATTTTTAATTACGGATTTGGCATACATAATATTTCCGATTATTTTATTATCATATAACGCCACAAAATCCAATTCTTTTATAAATACACCTGTTTGCCTTAAATTATGAACGAGCAAATGTTCGTCACAACCCGGAACATAATGATTCCAAAATGCTTCCCTGGTTAAAGCTTCTACCGTTTCATAGTCGCCTTCTTCTTCCGGCCTTAATTCAATTTCCATTATTTTATGATCTTCTTCACCAGCATTGCCAAAATTGATTCATTGTCAATTTTAATAAAAAACAACAACAAAAACAATATAATTACCGATAGAATTATGTATCTAAATATATTACTTTCATTGTCTTCCTGAACAAAAACTTCCTTTGGTTTTATTTCTTGATATTCGTACGTTTCTGCCCTGTTTTCTCCATTTATTATTTTTAAAGCCTCTTCTTTTTTATCGGGATCAAGAAATAATAAATGTTCTTCAACATTTGTATAAATATCGGTAATTGTAAAAATATCATCGCATTGCAGGTTATTCTTTTTTAACAATTGATATATTTCAAATACTTCGTCATAGTTATTTGATTTGTATATACAATCGTTAAAAAATGTTTCATCATCAAAATCTTCAAATAATTTATCCGCATCTTCTTCATGTTTTTCATCAATATATATTTCAAATACCTGTGACTCATTTAATTCTTCATTAAATTCTTCGATAGGTATATTTAACTCATCATGTCTTTCTATCAGGTCTTTTTTTAAATAAAGGCATAGGCATAATTTAATGCTCGCTATGGGGATATTGTTTTTCATTAAATAATCTTTTATTGCGACAATTCTATACTTCCAGGGCGAAGAATATATCTTTATTTCCATATATATGTAATTTACCCCAATTTGTCACGCCACGCCACACCCCTCTCCCCTCCCTTTAGGGGGTGTTTCTCGCAAGAGGCGGTAAATTAAATTTCGCAGCTTAGATTTCTACGGATGTATCATCCTCGACAGCACCAAAGTCGTACTTGTCAAGGATTTTCTTTTGCATCTCAGCGCGGAATTCCGGGTGTATAGGGTGGGCTACGTCTTTGTAATCCCCAGCCCTTGTTTTGCGGCTAGGCATGGCAATAAACACTCCGGTTTTACCCTCAATGATTTTGACATTATGCACAACGAAACATTCATCGAATGTTACCGTTACATAAGCCTTGAGTTTCCCCTCGCCGGCTACTTTACGCACCCTAATGTCTGTTATTTCCATGCCCTTCTCCTTGTATTGGTAGGCTTATTTACTGTTAATTGTAGCACTGAATCGTTTTGAACGCAAGCAAAAAGTTTCAATAACAAAATTCCAGCGTAATAAAAGCGTTTCTTTCGCTGTACTCGCCCTTTCCTTATTGGCGAACACTCCAAAACAAGTAGAACCGGAACCGGAAAGCCCTGAGAATTCCGCTCCCAAATCTTTTAAAGTACAGATTATTTCCCTACAGACAGAAAATAACCTACCGTCTAGTTTTTCCTGCTTAAAACCAGCCTCAAAAACCGGCATAAAATCGTTTGTAAAAGGCCAATCGTGCGGGGAATGAGGAATGAGGAATGAGGAATGAGGAATAGAAGTCGGGGAGCGGGGGGCGGTTGCTCTATATTCATCCAGCAGGCGGAAAGCTTTGGCGGTGTCGCTGGGAATGCCGGGGTTCACCAGCACAAAGGAGAGGTTTTGGAACTGCGCGGGGGCGGCAAACGGCTGTACATGCTCCCCCCTGCCGCTAACCCAGGCTGTGGGGGTGTCATTCAGGGCGGTTTGCAAAAAAAAGGGGATGTCGCTGCCAAGGGAAGCGCCCATTTCAGTTAGAACCGTAGCGCTTAAAAGCCCTGTGCCTCCTGGCGAGGCAAGGCGGTTTAATGCCAGCAATGTTGCCGCCGCGTCTGAAGAACCGCCGCCCAGACCGCCGCCCAGGGGGATGCGCTTTTCCATGACAATTTTCAATTTTTTGTCGAAGCCGGTACGTTCCCTGAACAGGGAAATAGCCCGATTTACTATGTTTTTTTCCGGGGAAAGGTCTTTTGGATCGCCCCAGGGGAGCTGCCAATCAAGGATAATTTCCGTAGAAGGCATCGTTTCCGAAGGAAGCGCGGGTTCTTCCAAATTTGTTTCAAAAGAAAGAGTATCCCCATAGGCCAGGGCAAGAAACAGGCTTTCTATATCATGGAAACCGTCAGACCGCCTTTCTCCCACATGTAGATGCAAATTCACCTTTGCCGGGGCTTCAACGCTAATTCGCGGCATAATTCAAAGGCTACCATAAATTTGAAAAAAAAACACAATGTAAGGCAAAAACCAGTTGACAACTCTGCAATCTCTCCCTTAAAGTTTTTATTAGAGACTTCATGCAATGAGCATGGCCGCCTCACTCGGATGAGTAAGACAGTAAAACACTTCAAAACGGAGAGAATTATGGTTCTGCACGAGGGTAAAAACGATCAAGGGAATTCCGGCGCGGAATACCCCGCACTGGCTTTGATGCCTCTGGATTTTGACGAGGCTTCCCTGGATACCAACGGTTATACCGATGGCTATGACGCTCCCATGCCGTTCTTCGCGTTTGGCGACAGTGACGACGAAGAAGATGACATGGAAGACGACGATTTAGAAGACAATGACTTCGATGATGACGAAGAGGATGACTTCGATGACGAGAAAGATGATTTCAGCTTTATAAAAGACGACTATGACGAAGACCTTGACGACGACGACGAAGATGAAGACGATGATGACTTTGATGAAGATGACGACGACTTTGACGATGAAGACGAAGAGTAATCGGTCATTGCTGCTTCTTGCCCGGTAGAGGCGAATGCCCGCCGCTGCCGGCAAGTGAAAAGAGTCGTTCCAGATCATAAAAGGCTCGGGCCCTGCTGTTCATCAAATGGATGACGATAGGGCCCAGGTCGATAATACGCCACTCCTCCTCACCTTCGGGCTTGTGGGACCGTCTGAGTATATCGATTCCCCGTTCGTCGCAGAATTCTTTTATATGCCTATCCAGGCCGTCCATGTGGGTATTGCTGGTCGATGTTGCGATGACAAAAAAATCGGTCCATGCGGCCATCTCCCGCAGATCCAGAACCAGCGCGTCGGCTCCCTTGTGATCCCGCAGCAGATCCGCCAGGGCCGTAGCAGTCCCGCTCAGATTCGCAGGGGCCAGCATTGACTCTGCGGGCACAGCCTCAGTTAACGTATCTTCCATTAAAATCCCTTCCTATTATAAGAGTGAAGTCCGAACGATATTCAACATTCTGCATACCGGGGTTCCCTTCATGGCTTTCCCTGCCGGAACTTTCCCGCCTGATGTTTTTACAGCGGATTATCGCGGCAAAAGCCTCCGCCGCCCCCTCCACGCCTGAGCGATCTATGACTACGGTATTTTCATAGCCGGTATGGGGGGCATTGCTGATAGAAATGACATCATAACCAAAGCCCCGATAAAGTTCAGCGGTCCTTCCGGCAACGCCGGATACGGTAGTCCCGTTAAGAACTTCCGCCGTATAAACCCGGTCAGCATGGAGGCTGTCGGCAGGATTGGTCAATGTGCTCAAAACCTGCCTGACAATATCCTTAACAAGATTTCCGTCATAATAGGGAACAAGCTGTACCTTTCCCGACACCTCCCGCAGATTCCCCCCTACTGTCTGCATGTTGATCCTGTCCATGTCTATCCGGGCAAATTCCTCAAGCAAACGGGTTTTGGCGCGCTGGTTCAGGTTGGTTTGCATAAAAGACAGGTACGGCAGGAGAACAGAGCGGTTATTAAGCCTGTCTTTCATTTCAGCGTGGCGTTTGAGAAACCCAATGAAGAACCTTTGCCGGCGGAAAGTAGCCGTCTCGCGATCTTCGCCGGGGACTGTATAACTTATATATATTTTCGCTTTCTCACCGTCAAGGCGGCTAATCCCCGAAGGGAACAATACCAGGCTGTTTTCTTCGTGTATCGTTACTTTTGAAGGGATAAAAACCTCGACTCCTTCGAGGATATCGACAGCTTTGCCCAGGTTTTCAAGGTCAATAACTATAGAAAAAGCGATTTCCAATCCCAAGAGGCGTTCAATCTCGCTCTCATAAGCGGAAATCTTGCCCGGCTCGTATACGGCGTCAATACGGTCATAACGGTTGATCCGCCGGATCAGTATCCACAGTTCGCCGGGAACGTCAAAAATCGCCGCTTTGCGCGTTTTCCCGTAGTACATCAAAACAAAGGTGCTAAGGGGCTTCCCTTCTTTCTCAATCACATAAAGCACGGTTATAACCCTGTCGCTATAAATGATCTCTTCGACAGGGTCGCTGCGTAGCGCGTAGACCGCGACAACAATGCCCCCGGCCAGAAGCAAAACAATGGCGATAAGCAAAAAGATACTTGCGTCGCCTTTGCCGGAACCGCTGTTTGTACGCATTACAACGCTCCCCGTTTCCCTTGTATTAGATCCTGCACGCCCATTTTTTCAAGGAGGCCTACGGTTTCTTTTGACAATTCCAGTTTTCTGGTCCGCAACGAAGAGACAGCCTGTTCCAATACAGAAATTAAAATCCGGTCAAGGGTATCGCCCGCCAATATCCGGTTTCTGAGGGCGGGATCGACTTTTACCCGCGACACTTCCATTTTGTCCGCAATATACAGCACTTTTCCCAGAGGTCCCATGTCCTTGTGGCCCTCCGTATGATGGGCTATCGCTTCCAGCAACGCTTTATCCTGGACATTGAAACGCTCCTTTAGCAGGGTGGCGCATGCCCTGCCGTGGAGCAGGGACGGCTTCCCTTTTTCCAGGCGCGATATTCCCCCGCCGTAAGCTTTTGCCAGCCTGAACTGCTCCTTGTCGCATATTTGCTTGCAAAGGTCGTGGGCAATCCCCGCCAAATAACCTTCAGCCGGGACAAGGGCGGGGTAGTCCGATTTGAAACGGCAGCACAGATCCCAGCACAACAGCGCGGTCTGCCTGGAGTGGAGGAACCGCGTCATGCTAAGGTTTTCACGCGCTTCATTCTCAATACGCTGGATGAGATCTTTAGTCGCCACCGTCTGGGTACCGCCTATGGCGACAGCGTTGCTTTTGGCTCCGGTGTCGCCTATGGCGCCAGTGTCGCCTATGGCGCCAGTGTCGCCTTTGGCGCCATAAAGTTTCCGGTCTTCAATTATTATCCTTGCGGCATTTGGCACTAGATAACGCCATGCCGAATTCGAGGCGATTTTCTCCCTGACATCGCCTGACGATATTCCGATTACGTCATTGGTTATCTGGGTATTGGGGTACGGGACTTCCAGTTTGCCCGAATGTACGCGCCGCGCTATGATTATATCCGCCATAGAGAGAATCTCATCGCTCTTGTGCCATTTGGGGAATTCCTCAATCAGGTCGTCCCCGATGACAAGCCCCGTTTTGCCGTCAGGATTGTAGCGGCGGATAATGTCGGCTACCGTGTCCACGGTGTAGGAAATCCCTTCCCGTTTGATCTCGCAGTCGTCAACGGCAAGCCGGGGGTCCGCGCCGATGGAAGCGGCTATCATCTCCAGGCGGTGGAGGGCGTTATCTTCCATGCCGGGGGCCGCCAGTTTGAACGGGGAAATATACGCGGGAACCATTACCACACGGTCATAGTGTAATTCGGAAAGCACCGCGTCCGCGAGGAACAGATGCCCCAGATGAATAGGGTTAAAGCTGCCGCCCAGTATTGCCAGTCTCACGCCTTGCAGTGCCTCCTGTACATTATCGCGCTTTTATTTTATTATATACACTATCTTTGTTCAATTAGCAAATAGCAATGAGCAGGTAGCAAAGGAAGAGGAAGAACTCTCGCGGAGGGCGCAGGCTGTTGTATCTTGCTTGATGAGACCTTAATTTTTGGTTATTATATCAGAGTGAGAATCTTCAAAAACAGATGGTTTCATCGGTTTGCTAACAAGGAAGGTATAACTGACAATGAATTGAAGGAAGTAGTAAAACAGCTTGAAAACGGGCAGTTCTATGCCGATTTAGGCGGAGGGGTCTATAAGATGGAATTAGCCAGAAAAGGCGAAGGAAAACATGGGGGCTATCGGTCAATCGTCATTTTCAAAAGCGAGTTTCGCTCCTTTTTTGTGTACGGTTTTCCGAAGTCAAAAAAGGACAATATAAGCGACAAGGCATTAAAAAGTTATAAGCAAGAAGCAAAGGATAATTTTACAATGACCGATGAACTTATAAATGAATGGTTAAAAAGGCAAACATTGATAGAAATTTTACAGGAGGAAGAAAAATGAAATACGAGAGTGAAGCTCTTAAAGTAATCCATCAGGATGCAAAAGAGATGTATAAAATCGGCGCAATAACAGAAGCCAGAATGCGTGAATATGACGAAATGTGCCTTCCAAGCCCTAAAACAAAAAAGAAGTCTTCTCCTGTTTATGCCGACGATAATTCGGTGAATGTTGAACATATAAGCCACGCAACAGCTTAATTTTTAGGGTTCGTGATTAGTAATTAACAGTTAACAGTTAGGGTTTTGGGTGTCAGTCATCAAAAATGAGTGACTGACACTCGGCGTTACCCGCCTCATTCCTAATTCTTCTTCCTACTCTACTTTGAAGCGCGAAACTTCCTGCAACAAATCGGCAATGGCTTCACGGTTCTTGACGGTCATCTCGTTAACGTTGTGTATCGCTATGTTAATCTGATCCGCGCCTTGCGCCATCTCGTTCATGCCTCCGGTTATCTCCTGGGTTGCCCTTTCAAGGTTCCGGCTTTCATTCATTACTTCCTTGCTGCCCTCAAGCATCTCTTCGGAACTGCTCTTTACCTTCCGGGTGATTTCATTTATATTGCTCACGCCGTCAAGAACCTGCTTGCTCCCCTGGCCCTGCTCCTCCATCGCGTTGCGGACGTTCTCCTCCTGATCCGCCACCGTCTTAACGCCTGCGTCAATCGCCTCGAATCTGGTTAGCACGCTCTCCGTGGATTTGGTTATCTTGTCCATCGAAGCCTTTATCTTTTTCAAAACATCGCCGATGGTCTTGGACTGCGCGCTGGAACTTTCCGCCAGTTTGCGTATTTCCCCGGCGACAACGGCGAAACCTTTGCCCGCCTCTCCGGCGTGGGCCGCTTCAATCGCCGCGTTCATCGAAAGCAGGTTGGTCTGGCTGGCGATGTTTTCCATTACCGCGTTAATTTCCAGCAAGCCTTCCGATTGACGGGATATTTCCTGAATGTCCGTAGCCACTTCCTGCAATCCGCCCCGGCCTACTTCCGAGGATTCTTTTAACGTGATTACATTGTCGGTATTCTTCACCAGGGTTTGGGTTACCGAACTGATATTGGCGACCATTTGCTCAATGGCGGACGACGCCTTCGCGATATTTTTACTCTGGCTTTCTACATGGGTGTTGAGTTTGTCGATGTTTCCTATAACCTGTTCCATTGTGGCGTTGGTCTGGGTAACGCTGGCGCTCTGGTTTATAACGCGGGTCTTGATGCTCTGGATGTTGGCGGTGATTTCGTTGATCGCGGCGGCGGTCTCGGTCATGTTGCTGGACAGTTTAGCGCCTATATCCTGCAGCACGGAAGCCTGATTTTTAATAAGAAGCACCAGCCTTCTGATTTTATCCAGCGTTTTGTTGAAGTACGTGGAAAGATCGCCTACCTCGTCGTTGGAATTGACGGAGATAGTCCGCGTCAAGTCGCCCTCGCCTTCGGAAATATCCCTGAGAGTGTTGGTTACCCTGACAATCGGCTTGATAATGCTGTTCAGCACAAGGTATATAATTACAACCGCCACTATCAGGGCTATGCCCGCCAGGAAAGCGGAAAACCGTTTCATGTGGTTAACTTCCTTCATAATGTACTGTTCGGTTGAACCGATCATTACCGCCCAGTTTGTGCCGGAATTCCCTATGGTAATGGGAACCACGGCAATTTCCACGTTTGTATGCAGCGCGGGGGAAAAACTGAAACACTCAAATTCGTTTCCGGCCCTGACAGCATCGAAGGCGGCCTTTACATAACTGCCGAATTGCACTTCCGCTTCGACCATCGGCTTCCCTATCCGCTCGGGCCTGAAGCTCGCCAAAACAAACCCGTTGTTGGAGTAAATCGACATAGCGGCAACTTCTTCAAATTCTTTGATGGTCTGTTCTATCCTGGGCTGTATTATATTAATATTCAACTGACAGCCTACGGCTCCGACTACTTCATTGGTACGCTTATTGGTAATGGGGACGGACAGTCTGACCATATAGGTGTCTTGTCCCGCCAGATTAACCGGGATGGGTTCGCTCACCGAGTCTTTGCCCGCGTTGGGGCCGGTAATGTGCGCCATTACATCCTGAACGACGGCGCTGGTTTGAGGCACTGTTTTGCCGGTTTCACTTCCCAGGGCAAAAGCGAACTGTCCTGTGGGGGTTGAACCTACGCGGCCTATATTACGGGCATCCATGCCGTCAATTGCATTAGGCTTCCAGATGGTAAACAATCGGATAAAATCAGGCTGCTCCTCAAAAATATCATCCATTATTCCTTCATACTGCGTCCGCCGATCAGCCGGGGCAATTTCTTCATAATGATTCATTATATTTGCCACCGTATGTAACACTTCTATATAGCCGCCGATACGGCCTGTCCAGTACTGGGCGCGCTGACGCGCCAGATAGGAGGTTTTCTGTTTGCTCAGATCCAGGCTTATGCTGGACGCCTGCTGTAATTCCAATACAGCAATGCCGCCGGCAACCACCACCACAATGGAGATCATCATGATGCTCAGTTTAAATTTAATCTTCATTCCCCGCTCCTTTTTATTCCCGGCATGAAATCGGCCTCGCCCTCTTTTGTGCATTTTTGTACAAAAACACGAATTTTCGTATAATTATACGAGATAACGACAAGAAGTGTCAATTAATTGGGTTTCATTCGTAAGTTCACGCGGTCAAGAAAGGCGAACGCTATTCATTCTCGACAAGAGTTTCATATAAGGCGGTATAACAAGTATCATGATGATTGTTTTTGTTTATCTTTGAACGGAAATAATATGTCGTTTTGCTTCGCGCCTTTGACAGGATATTATTTATTGTCAACTGCATGTCGATGCCGTTATCGGTTAAAATCTCTTTAACTTCCCATATATTGTTTCCTTCCAAATAATCAATATAGGACGCAATATCAGTGTTCGTATCCATTGCCCATGCGCCTCTCGATGTAGCCCATTTGCTGGTAGCGGAAAAACTTATTGTATGATACGTTTCATCATCCGCATATATTACATAAAAACCGTGTATGTAACCGGGTTGTTTTTTCAATTTATACGATATTGCTTTTCTGTCAAACGCCTTGATCGAATAATCGCCGCAATTTTCAACAACATTTTCCAGATATGATAACACATTTTTCTCATTCTTGATAACTATATTTCCGTCATATTCGGTGGCTAATACAATACTGTAGGCATATAACATTGTACAGGACGGCAATATACAGGAAGATAAAATTATAATAGCAATAAATTTAGACATCTTCAATTTATTTCCTTATTATTGACGGCATTTCCACATCAAAGGTTTTTAACCCGCAGTGCCTGCTTCCGTCAAGGAGGTTTGTTTTAGCGATATTTTCCATGATTTTTCCTTCGACCTCGCGGGTAGTGACTATGTCGCAGAGCAAACGGGAATGGGACTCCTTTGCCTCGTCATGCGTTTCGGCGGTGTAGGAACGAGTCTCAAGCGCGTTCAGGGTCGCGCCCCTCGCGCCGTTCCCTATCGCTATATTGCGAAAGATTTCAACATCTCCTTCCTCGCCGATAAAGAAAAGAGCGCGGGTGCTGGAGGATCTGTTCCTGCTGCCCGAATCGAGTTTTCTGGAACCGAAACGCCGCCAGTCGCTTGAGCCGCGAACCTCGTCCAGCGCGGCTATGATCTGTTCCATTGTCGCGGCATGGGCCCTCTTGCCGTGCCTTACCCTTAAGTTTACAACCGGCGCGTGAATATACATAGTATACAAAAAACCCCTGCCCGGAATGTCCAGCCCCGCGCGCGGAATGATGATTTTTTCCACCAGTATCGCGTCGGAAGCGGGAACTATAAACCAGAGAATTTCTTTTTCTATGGGGACTGTTATCCGCAACAGCCCCAGTCTGTCCCGAAGCCCCACGCCGGTCCCGTAAAAAACAATCGGCACACAGATGCCAAGCTCCAGAAGCGCCTCGGCAACCGAATTTCCCTGGCCCCTGGCGACTATGCAGGAAATAAGGGCATGCTCCCTTTGCGGCGCCCTCCCTGCCCTCCCGCAGAGTTTGTCCAGTTTTTCCGTATTATAGGAGATATGGGAGGAATGATAATGATCAATATGCTGAACAAGTATGCAGCCCCGCCCGCCAATCTTTAAATCCGTAGCTTCTACAATGCGGTTTACCAGCCCTATTTCGTATTCCGAAGGGACATATATACGGTAGATCATGGCTCTGCTTTCTTCCAGTTTGGTGATCTGCCGCCCCAGAAACCCGTGCTTGTCCAACAACGACATCTGTTTGGTCCGCTGGATAAAAACCTCGGGCAGCTCCAGTTCCAAAAGGCACTGGTCCAAAGCCTCGGTGATATTTATATCCGCGACACAAATAATACAGGAAAACTCATTCTTCATGTCCGCTCCGTATTGCCTTTTCAGATTTTGCCTTGTCCTTGATCCCCGATACGAGAATTGCGATAATGGGGAGAACGCTGGCTGTCGCCACAATGCCGAACGCGCCGTCCGCCCGCAGGGAATCGCTGCCCAGGCCGAGTCCCATTGTAATCATGATGGGAACCGAGATGGGGCCGGTGGCAATTCCGGCTGTATCCCACGCTATTGACGAAAAATCATCCGGCACAAAAATTGTCAGGATCAAAGCCAGACAATAACAGGGGGTCAGTATCCAGGAAAGATGGATACCGCCGGAAGGCAGAATATTACTGAGTAATATTCTGGCAAACCCAAGTAACATGCCCCCGCCTACGCCTATGGCGGCAAGCATTATCAATCTATTACGCTTGAACGTGCCAATTGTCATTTCTTCAATGGTAACGGCGGTAACAGCCAGGCCAGGCTCCGCAAAAATGGCAAAAAAGCCCAGGAAAAAAACAATCAGCAGAATCACAATATAGTTACCCACAGGGCCAAAACGCGAAAGCATGTCTTTTCGTATCGGGGCATGGATATATTCGCCGCCTGAAAGCCTCGAAGGTATAAATTTCTCAAGTACAGGGCCGTCTTCATCGGGTATCCAGATATAGGTATCAGACCCCTCTTCATTCGGGACTGTTACAAAGGATGTCTCATCTACCCCCTTCAGGACAACAATCTTATCCCTAAGGATATTTTCCCTGTAGTTATTCCTCAGCGAACGCCCCGCCTGGGAACTTATATCCGTAATGCCTCCGCTCAGTCCGAGGTTTAAGGTAAACATCCCAAAGGCGGTGAATATCAGCCCCAAAACGATAATATCAGAGTTAAGGATTCGGTCGCGGGCAATAATGGCAATGGAAATGATCAGCACCAGGGCAAGGGGCACTACTGCCATCAACGCGATCTTAAGGTAGTCCATAAACGATTCCGGGGCAAACACAGACAGCTTGCCCTGGCTCTCCTGGGGCTGTACGGTTTTTTCCGGGAAACACAGGGCAAATTCCTGCGGGGAAAGCTCCCCCGCATAAACCGCTTTATTGGCAATCCTCAGCAGTTCCTCTTCTGATCCGGCAACATAAACCGCCTTTGTTCTCTGCGCCGCTTCAGTGGAAAAGAACGACACGGCGTCTGAAGGCATCGGAACTTTCGGGCTGAGCAGGAACGCAAGGAAGAGAACGCTTGCCACAGGCAGGGCCGAGGCAAGGGTTACCAGCCCGAGGCCGCCGGAACTGTTGGATTTTCCGCCGATTTTTGACACGCCCAAACCAAGCGCAAGGATAATCGGGACCGTAACCGCGCCGGTTGCCGCCCCTCCGGTGTCCCAGGCAAGATTTACCAGAGGGCGAAGGACGGGGTTCATGTCAAATATGCAGCTTGCCACCAGAAGGACAGGGATAATAATAAACACAGGCGGCTTAAAACCCCAGCCGAACATGAAACGGTACACGCCCAGCACCACAGACAGCCCGACCCCTATGGCAATGGCCGCCACAAGCCACGTAGTGCCCCTGTTTAACATCAGGTATAAAAGCGGGGCATTCCAGGCGGGGATAACGCTTCCCTGGTTCTGAAGCACCACCACCGCCGGTTCCGCCAGGGTTGCCGTGATACCGACAATAACTGAAAAAACCGCAATCCCCGCCGCGCCGATCTTTGCGGGCAGGCGCATCCCGCACTGCTCGCCCAAGGGCAGAACCCCCAGGAAAAGCCCCTCCAGGAAGAACGACAAGCCGAGTATAGCCGCGGCTATACAAATGGCAACGGTGAGGGCGTTTTCAATACGCATACCCAGAATAAAATGCTGGGCAATGAGCAAAAAAGCGCTTGCGGTAAGCACCGCCCTGAATTGGGGCTTTACTTTTGCGAGGGCGTAGGATTGAATCATCGGGAATGCCTTTGATAAAGGCAGCTTCATCAAGCCTTCACGCCGGGGGAACAATGAGTGTTTAAGGTTTGTCAAAAAAGCCATTATACGTTAATCCTTTAAAATAATAGCATACTATTTTTATTCAAGGAAGGGGTTAATACCATATCTTCCTTCCTTATTATATATCCTTATATATCTCTTGCAATTTGTATCCAAAAGTAGTAATTTATTAATATAAGCAAAAAAAAACACACTTATTATAGAAAGTACACAAGGAGAAATAAATGAAAATCAAAATCAAACTGAGCATCATGATGATTGCCATTGTGGCGATAGTGGCGGGCGGCCTTGCCTTAATTCAGCTAAATCAGGCAGCCAGTATAGCTATGGGCCTTTCCAAGCAGAAAACCATGTATCTGGCGCGTCAGCGCGCCCAGTACTGGGACGGGCGGATAGGCGGCTATATACTGGTGCTGCAGACGTTATCGAATGAGATGAATTATTATGAAAACCTGGAACCGGCGACGCGGCGGCAGGAGTATGAAAACACGCTGAATTCTGTTTTTGAGGACATGCCCGATTTTGTCAGGATGTTTACAGTCTGGAAGCCTAACGCCGTTGACGGCATGGACGCGCGTTTCGTAGGCAGGGTAGGCTCAACCCCCGAAGGGCAGTTCGCTTATGCCCTGGGAAGAGAAACCGGAAAGATACAGCCCCAGACCAGCGCCGTCGTTAAGGATGTAATGCAACATATTACCGGGCCCGATGCCAGAACAGTCGGGATGAGCGACCCTGCCCCCTTTAACCTGGCGGGAAAACAGATTTTTTGCGTCAGACTTTGCGTCCCGATTATCAATAAGCGGCTCAATGAAGTAGTCGGAGCCGTAGGCTGTCAGTTGGATATTGACATTATGCAGCCCAGGATAGAGAAGACTATCAAAGACTTTGAAGAGGTTTCCGCGCTGTCGATTTACACCAACACCGGCTGGGTCATGGCGAGTTACCGTCCGGAACGCATAGGAAAGAATATGGTTGATGCGGAAGTGCAATTCGGCAGTTATGCAAAAGAAGCTTTTGAAGCTATCAAAGCCGGAAAAGAATTCGAGTGTTTCAGTTACGCCCCCACACTGAGGGAAAATATACAAATAGCCGTGGCGAATATTCCCATAGGGAGTTCTCCGACAACATGGTCGTTAATGGTCGGCTCGGTTGAATCTTTCATTTTGAGAGAAGTCAACCAAATGAGACATTTTGTTATTACTTTGATGGTGGCAGCCTTGATAGTTGCGGTGGTAATTATATACCTTGTTCTGGACAAAACTACCGCCCCAATCGTCAAGGTATCAAACACCCTCAAAGACATCTCCGAAGGGGAAGGCGACCTGACGCATAACATTGCCATCCATTCCAAAGACGAGGTAGGAGATCTTGCCATGTACTTCAATAGAACACTCGAAAAGATCAAAAACCTTGTGCTTCTTATTAAAAATCAGGCGCACGTGTTGTCGGATATCGGTAATAATCTGTCCGCAAACATGACCGAGACCGCCGCCGCGATAAACCAAATTACAGCCAACATCGAGAGCATCAAGGGCAGGGTTATAAGCCAGAGCGCCAGCGTTACAGAAACCAACGCCACTATGGAACAGGTTGTCGCGAATATCAACAAACTCAACGTCCATGTAGAAAACCAGGGCAGAAATGTTTCCCAGGCGTCGTCCGCCATTGAGGAAATGGTAGCCAATATCAATTCGGTCACCAACACGCTGGTTAACAACGCCGCCAATGTAAATACGTTACAGGAAGCCTCGGAAGTGGGCAAGGCCGGATTGCAGGAAGTGGCGTCCGACATTCAGGAAATAGCCCGTCAATCGGAAGGCCTGCTGGAAATTAACACTGTAATGGAAAACATCGCCAGCCAGACCAACCTGCTTTCGATGAACGCGGCGATAGAAGCCGCGCACGCCGGAGAAGCGGGCAAGGGCTTTGCCGTAGTCGCCGATGAAATCCGCAAGCTGGCGGAAAGTTCCGGCGAGCAGTCCAAGACGATTGGCACGGTACTGAAAAAGATAGCGGAATCAATCAAAAAGATCACAGCCTCCACGGACAACGTGCTTGCCAGATTCGAGGCGATTGACTCTGGGGTAAAGACCGTGTCTTTGCAGGAAGAAAACATCCGCAACGCGATGGAGGAGCAGGGCCAGGGCAGCAAGCAGGTACTGAACAGCGTCGGCACTATGAACGAACTTACCCAGCAGGTAAAGAGCGGCTCCGAGGAAATGTTAAGCGGCAGCCAGGAAGTTCAGCATGAAAGCCGGAACCTTGAAAAAGTAACGCAGGAAATAACCGGAGGCATGAACGAGATGGCGCAAGGCGCGGAGCAGGTAAATCTGGCGGTAAACAACGTCAATGATATGACCACCAAGAATCGTGAAGCCATTGCCGATTTGTTGAAGGAAGTTTCGCGCTTTAAAATAAACTAAGAACAGGGAGCGGGAGGAAGCATTAGGAATTAGGAGTGAGGAATTAGGAATAAGTATTCCTGGTATCAAGCTCCGATTTCCTATTTGTTAGTGCTTTCCCCTGCATCTCCACATACCTGTTCTGTCCGGCAGAAAGGTTTTTAAAACTTTGCCGCCGCTGTGTTTTGCCATAATATTAACCCTCCACACTTAATAATTTTATTTCATATTTATCTAACTGATAAAGTGAATAAACTATATTATCTATCTTGTTTTCCAGTGAAGATGTATCAGCCAAATGATTTTTTTCTTTTGCGGATATTATTTTACTCACCAAATCAGCGACTTGTTTAATTTTTTCTTTATCCGCTTCCACGATAGGGAGATTATTTATTTCATATTTTTTCATTTACACCTGTTATGCCTTGCATTACAATTCGTTCACCGTTTACAATGTCCATGTTTATTGTTTTTATATTATGCAGGATTTTTTCATCAATAAAAACAATTTCTCCCTGGCTCATTTTATCACGTAATAAATAACGGTCAATTATTGCGCCTTTTAGCAAGGTTGCTTTTGTATCATCATCAGAAAAAGCTGGTTTACAAAAAGTCATATCTACTTCACCAACTTTACAATCACCTATTTCACTCAATCGAACACCATTTTGGAAAGTCTTTAATAGTAGTTTTGTTTCTATAGGTGAAGTAAGCGGGAAACTTAAATATTCTGGCTGTAAAGTCAATATGTCATTAACAGTTAATTGATTTTTATTTTCTTCAATGCCTATTGCCTTTTCATTGTTTATACGAAGATAAAACGGTTCTGTAGAAACCGTGTTGCAAGCGGTGTCAGTCACTCCGCGCCACCTAATTAATCACGAGAATAGGCATAAGTAAATTCAGGCATATTTTCAACTGGTTCACAACAGGGGAGTTTGTCTGTTTCACGGTAATAGCAATTATCAAACCATTGTTTGCAGTTGTATAAGCCGCCGACATAAATGTACATTTTGCCGTGCCAGCAGTCTTTTTTTAGCGGTGTTTCACGCACAAATTGGTCATCTGTGAGAATTATCGAATAAGGCGGTTTATTTCCGGTCAGAAACAGCAATTCAAAACAGTCTTTTTTCCCATTGTAACTGCCTTTGGTAATTATTACCATTTCCGCTTCGACTGTATTCTCTAACCAATCAAAATCATTTTTTGGCAGGAACATGGTGTATGTTGCCGTGTGAAAGACAAGATAATAAGGGTTGTCTTTACTTTCATCGGTTTCATAATATGTGGTATCTGTTATATAACCCTCATAGTCAAATTGATGCATTAAAGGCAATAAACTTAATTGTTCACACATTTTCTACTCCATTAAAAACCCATATTCATATACTTTGGGCTGTATTTTTTCTGCCAATACTGACATTTTTTGACGTAATTTTTTAATTAGGTCGTTATATGTATCATCATTGGATTTAGTGTTCATTGATCCGCTGGTTTTAGAGCGTCCCTGAAAGAATTCACGAATGTCATAAAAAGAAGCGTCTATTATTGCGTTACGATGCCCCGCAATTTTTGAATGATAGTATTTCCATAACTCCTTACCCGCTTTAATAGTATCTTTTGCTTCTTTGGTAAAAGTTTTACTTTTTAAATAATTGCTCATAAAGTTTGATTTGAAATTATCTTTTGCGCCTACTTCCTGCGCTTTAAATGGTATCCAGTGATTTACTCCATATTTTGATTGAATACTGTTTTTACCGTGAAAAAATGTAAAAACAAGACAGTTATTTTTAAAATCATCATCTTTTTTGTATCCACAATTCGGATATAAGAATTGATCGTTATGATTTATCCATGTATGTTCTATGTTATGCCGGACAGCAAAATAAATGGAAATTTCTATAATATTTTCTTCTGTTATCCAAATACCCCTTGGGTTACCAATTTGTTCTTTTGAATTAACAATATAAACTTTATTATAGTTTTGAAAATCATTAGCATTAATACCGTCCATATAGCCGATAGGATTCTCAATATATTGTTTAAATTCAGAAATCCAGTTGTTAATAAGTTGATTTTTTTTAAAACTTTTGAATGTTTTTTTCCCGATAAAATTGTTATCTTTATCATAAATATCCGATTTAATTTTAGAAAAAGTTTCCTTAATATCAGTATCCCAAATTTTAAAACCTGTTGGGAATTTTCCATTAACATTGTCAAAAGTATAAGCAGGCATGATAAAACATTTTAAAAGTTTCGCGCAAAAGTTATTACGAAAATCTTCAAATGCAGGTCCGGTAAGTATTTTTAAAGTTGAGAACTCACCTATTTTACAGCCTTGTATTTCAGAATAAATACGTATATTAAATTGCGCAAAAAGTTCACGACCGGCAGTTCCTAATAAAAGGCTATAATTTTCATGTGTTTTTGACAGATTGACACCTACTTTACCTGTTATATTCTTACTTGATACTTCCGCATAAGGTGGATTTATATAGACAATTAGTTTCTTCCTTTTTTCAGGGTCATCTATTATTTGTTTTAAACCTTCAGGTAGTTTATCAAATTCATCATTCAAAAAATCAAACTGGAATACATGGTTTTCTAATAAATTTGCTCCGTTTTTTATGCGGTCTTTCATTACGCCTATGTCTTGATTATCAAGCGTGGAAGCCCATATATTATATTTATTGGTTAAGCCTACCAGCAAATTGCCTGTTCCTGCGGCGCAATCCCATATATAATATTCATCTTGCCAGTTTACCCCAAAAACTTTTGTAAGATATTCCT